>Ga0247727_10003818_pt1 | contig 32874 bp, 41 predicted proteins | sample WisWelCaveWW1625_FD_202498 | JGI IMG/M metagenome (GOLD analysis project Ga0247727, IMG submission 202498) | Biofilm microbial communities from Wishing Well Cave, Virginia, United States - WW16-25 | ecosystem: Environmental > Aquatic > Deep subsurface > Groundwater > Cave microbial mat | place...
GAAAAAGTCGCCATCGGACGTGTATTTTGCCTTTTCAAAACTGTTTTAGGGGGGTGACAAATGTCTGGTGGGCACACATTAAGATTTATTTAAAAAGATTTAAAACCCATCATTAAATATTATATTCATGGCCCAATAGTCTAGTGGCAAAAATAAATAACAAAATATATAAGGATAGACATAGTCTAGTGTTTATGAATAAAACAAGAGATGGCAGATTTATAGATAAAAGAGTATCTATTAATTCTGATTTACTAAAACAGATTATAATTAAGACAAAAGAAAATAAAAAATTGACTTGGAAAGAATTTGGACTAAAGTTAGGAGTCTCTGAACAAACTGTAAGGCATGATTGGATAAACAAAGGAAATACAATTCCTTTCTCAATATTTCATAAGATAATTAAAATGTCAAATGAAAAATTCAATATATTAAATAAAATAAAAGTTAAAGAACCATTCTGGGGTCAAAAATTAAAGAACGGATTGATAAAAACCAAAAAAATTAAATTTCCAGATATTAATACCGAAGAATTTGCTGAATTTTATGGTATTATGCTGGGCGACGGGTGCGTATTTTCAAATATGTATGGTTTGGCCATATCAGCAGATAAAATATTAGAACATAATTACTTTAATAAATATATAAAAAATTTAATATATACATTATTTGGGGTTTATCCTTCTTTTTATTATTCTAAAAAGGTTAGAAGTATGAATTGTTTCTTATATAGTAAATTAGCTGCAGAATTTATGGCTGAGGTTGGTTTTCCCATAGGTAAAAAAAATAAAGGAAGGTTAGTTATTCCTAATTTTATCTTTAAAGATAATACTAGACTTGCTAAATGTATGCGGGGGTTAATGGATACTGATGGTAGCTTATCTTCTCATCCTAACTCAAAGATAATGATTCATTTATCTATTCCAAACAAAGATTTAAGGAGTTCTGTTATGAAAGGATTAAAACAACTTAATATAAATGGGGGAGAATTTAATAAAGGAATAATGATTTACGGAAGAGATAAGATAAAAGATTTTTATAAAAAAATAGGATTCTCTAATAAAAAGAACATAATAAAATATGAAAAGTTTATCGAAACTGCTAAAGTTCCTTCAACAAAGGAAGTAGAAATATTTATAAGAGAAATTAAGTCAATTTAGTTATGGCCCATTAAGCTAATGGTAGACTGGCTCGTTTACACCGAGCATGCGGAGGTTCGATCCCTCCATGGGCCATTCCTACTTTATTTTAATTTAAATCAGTAATCCTTTTAATATAAATCCAACAAGATATGCAATAGAAGCAGCTAAACTTCCAATCAGCAAGGTTTCGATTGAGGATTTTATTCTATTGCTGCCAATAACCTCTCCTTTTACAAAACCAACAAAAGCAAATGCACACGCTGTCAGTATTATTGAATAAGTAAATTTGTTGCTTTCTAAATCTGGGAAAATTAAGGCAAGAACAAAAAATAGCAATGGGACTAGGCCTATTATAAAGAAAGACAGAAAGGTAGCAATAGCGGTTTTTAACGGTTCTTTTCTTTCTAATTTTATATGTCCGTGTCTTGCATGCAGCTCTCTTTCCGATTTTACAGAAAGGTAATTTGAAACAGCCATTGAAAAGCCGTCAGCAAATAGATTGGCAAATCCAAGAATAAGAATAACTGCTGAATTCAGGGAAGCACCTATTGCTCCTGCAACAACGGCAAAAGTTGTTACCGCTCCGTCTGTGCCTCCATATACAAATTCTGCAAGATATTTTCCGTTTTTCTCTCTTTTCATTTTTAATTTTCTATATATTCTAAGAAAGAGAGTTATAAAAACCTTATCAAGAATAGCTTTAAATAACTCCGAAAATATCATTATTTATGAAAGAACAGAAAGGCAAGTATCTGGGTAAAATGCCTGGAATGCATCAAGGAGCACCGACGGGACATGCGGGGATTCCGATGAAACCAAGCGAATCTGAAAGGCCGAAGATTGATTTGAATAAATTAAAAGACAAACTCGAGAGTTTTAAGAAAAATGTAATTAAAAAATACAAATTTGTCCTTTCCTTGAGCATCCTTTCTCCAAATGCTGCTCCTTTATTTGAAGAAGATGAGGCTCTTCCTAAAGAAGTTATTGATAGCAAGCCAATACACTTAGTAATAATCATTCCTGAAGAGCATTATAAAGATATACCGAAAATAAAGCCAGAAGTAGTTAAATTTGTTAAAGAAACAGGCGAAAATCTTTGGGTTAATATAAAGACGCCTGTTGATTTATGGAATTACGGCTTAGACAGCAAATTTGAATTCCTAGATGCTGTATCTGGAAGCTTTCCATTATATGACAAGGGTTTTCTCGGAGCATTAAGAGTCGCTAATATTCACAAGACACTCTGTTTGGGAAAGTTTGACAAATATGTTACAAGTTATGTAATTGCGGGAAGTCTTGTAAGAGGAACAGCTGACAAAGACAGCGATGTTGATGTTTTCATTGTTATTGATGATACAGATGTTAAGAGAATGGGGAGCATGGAGCTGCTTGAAAGACTTAGAGGAATGATTTATGATTATATCAGAGAGGCAAGTGCTCTTGCCGGTGTAAAAAATATTTTGAACACACAGGTTTATTTATTAACTAATTTCTGGGAATCCGTAAAGGACGCTCATCCAGTTATGTTTACTTTCATAAGAGATGGAATCCCATTGTACGACAGGGGAACATTTATTCCCTGGAAGAGACTTTTGCAAAAGGGAAAGATTAAGCCAAGTCCAGAAGCAATTGATCAATACATGAAACAAGGGGCCGTTACAGATGAAGTTGTAAAGAAAAGGCTTCTTGATGTTATGGTTGATATTTATTATGGAATTGTTACACCAACGCAGGCAATGATGATGTTGGCCGGAGAAGCTCCGCCTGTTCCAAAAGAAATAGTTTCGGAAGTTAAGAAAGTTTTAGTTGAAAGAGAGAAAGTAATGTCCCATGATTCCTTAAAAACTCTTGAAAAAGCGGTAATGTTATTCAAAAATTACGAGTATGGTAAATTAAAAGAGTTTTCAGGAACAGAAATTGATGCATTTATGAAAGAGATGCATCAATATAACAAGGCATTGAATGAACTTAGAAAAAAACTTGAAAAGAAAGCTCAGAACAAAAGCGCTGAAGAAATTTACAAAGAAGTTTTCAAACTTCTTGCAACATTATTTGGAAAGGGATCTCAAAATGAATTAATTAATCAATTCGAAAAGAATTTAGTTGCAAAAGGAAAAGCATCTCCAAGATTTGTTAAAATCCTTAAGGAAATTGTAAATATAAAGAAAAAACTTAAAGCCGGAAAATTAACCCAAAGAGAAGTTGATAAATCTAAGAGAGATGCGTATGAGTTAATAACATCACTTGTAGAATATGCGCAGAGAAAAGACATAATCAAAACACAGAAGGACTCTATTGAAATTTCCTATCAAGGCAGAAAAGCAGAGCTTGTTTTAATGGGCGAGGCTAACTTTTTAGTTGAAGGAAGCGTTATTAAAAAATTCCATGAAGGAAAGCTTGTTAAGTCAGATAAAAGAGAATTTGAAGCAGCGATAGCAAAACATAAGGAAAAGATAGGGCATAAAATACCTGGCGAAATATTCATGATTCTTGAAAAAGAGATTGGAAAGTTCGAGCTTGTTCTTTAAAACTACCAACAACGTTTAAAAACCTTCATTTCTAGGAAGAAATATGAAAGGAATAGTTGTTCAATTTAGAAGAAGCAGACATAGAATACACGAAAAACATTACCTATTAGACATTGGAATGAAAGATAGAGCTGAGGCAAAGAAAATGGCCGGTAGAATAGTTGAATGGAAAAGCACTGCTGGAAAAATAATTAAAGGAAAAATTAGTGACGCTCATGGAAATAAAGGTCTTGTCAGAGCAATATTTGAATCAGGATTGCCAGGTCAAGCCGTTACAACTGATGTAGAGGTAAAATAATAAAATGGCATTAAGAAAAGCATTATCATATTCTAGAAAAAAAGCAAGGCCTTACACAAGGAATTCAAGAAGCAAGAGCAAGGCATACATAAAAGTAGTTCCAGCAAGCAAGATAGCTAAATTTAAGTTTGGAAGCCAGGCAGATTATACTTTGGGAAAACATCCTTTTCATATAAGATTAGTTACACAGGAAAGATTACAAATAAGAGATACTGCTCTTGAAGCAGGAAGAATGTTATTAAACAAAATGCTTGAAGAGAAAGTTCCAGGACAATTTTTCATGGAAGTTAAAGTTTATCCACATCATTTGCTTAGAGATAATAAAACAGCAGCAGGAGCTGGAGCAGACAGATTATCGAGCGGAATGAGCCATTCATTTGGATCTGTTGTAGGCAGAGCCGCAATTGTGGCTCCTGGAAAAGAAATCTTCTTTGTCTCATGTGCAAACGAAAAATCTGCAAAGGTTGCAAGAGAATCGATGGTAATGATAAAGCCTAAGCTCCCTGGAAAGAACAGGATTGTTTTCGAGCAGATTAAGGTAAAATAAAAAAGTCACTTCTTTTAATATGGGTTTAATTGAGCATTAAGTTTTTCAGCTTCTCTTACAAACTCTTCCCTGGCTTCTTTAGCAAAAGGATTCATTGTCTGCATATTATTGAAAAGGGCAGGAGTATCATTTTTGATTATATCTATGATATTCATTAAGTCATCAAAAGTTTTAGTGCTTAATTCTACCCTTTCTAAATTCATTGCTTTTGCAGTTTGCCCGATAAAATGTGTTAATGCTTGAGAAACAGCCATTTGCTTATCGTGCTCTTCTGCAGTCGTTATTATCGCCTTTAATTTAAGTTTTTCACAAAATTCTTTTACTTTTACAAAGGTTTTTTGTTTTGCTCTTATATTTACTAGAGCAATTTTCATTCCTTCAATAGAATTTGAAGCACTTTGAGGTCCAAAAAGGGGATGTGTTCCAATAATTTCAACATTAGAAGGTAAAATTCTGTTCATAGCCTCGCATGCAAACATTTTTAGAGAGCAAACATCAATAACAATAGTTTCGGGCGTTATCTTATTTTTTATACTTTCTAAGATGTCTTTAAAACCCACCATAGGCACAGCTAAAATAATCACTTTAGACTTGCAAGCTTCCTCAAGAGAGACAAACCTTGCACCGATTTCTTTTGCTTCTTTAGTTTTATCTGAAATATCTGCAACTAAAACATTAGCTCCTGCTAAAATCAGATGCTTAGTAGCAAGTTTTCCAAAGTTTCCAAATCCGATTATGCCTATCTGCATATTAATCCCTCCTGAAATTTTCTTGATTCCTCCATTACTTTCTTGAATATCTCAACACAAGAATCTGAATTTTTGCTTAGATTAGAGACTCTTTCAAGAACGTTTTGCTCTCTTCCTGCCTGAAAAATCGGCATTCCTGATTTTTGTTTTATTTCAGAGATGTTTCTGACTGTTTTCAATCTTACATCAAGAAGTTTGACTATTCTCGTATCAATAATGTCTATTTTTTCTCTTTCAATTTGAAGTTGTTCGTTTAAATTTGTCATTTTATCTCCAAAATCTAGCAATTATTAACCCGATAGCAAGTAGAGCTATAGGAATTTTATCATTTATTTGTAAGCCCATGATTATGAGGCTTATGAGCAGAATAGCTAAACCCCCAGATATTCTTAGAACATTTAAATTTAGCTTGGATAATAGTATTGGACCAAATCCTGCTGCAAGAATTGCAAGTAGGGTAGCTAAGACTCCAGCTAACAATGCAGTTATTACTCTTTCTTTTATAGCCCCTTCTAGAAAAATGCTCGTTAAAAAAGAGCCAGGACCCATAAAGAAAGCTATTGCTAAAGTTGGGAAATTATTAATCTTAAACAATCCAGCTAAAGCTGCGATTGTTATTCCTCCTGTGAGGCTTCCCAGACTTAGCATTATTGCTAGTCTTCTGAATTGTGTTTTGGATTTGTTTTCCATATTAGTATACCTAAAACACCCACCTTAATATATATTGTTGTAGAATATTCAAATAATAACCAAAAAGTATATAAATAGTTGAAGATTATACAAAATATGGCATTTACTATAAATAAGCAAGTTAAAGCGATGAATGTTAGCGGAGTAAGAAAAATGTTTGAATTAGCAAGTAGAATGAAAAATCCAATTGATTTGTCATTGGGATTGCCTGATTTTGATGTTCCAGAAGTTGTAAAAGAAGAAGCAATAAAATCAATAAAAAATGGATTAAACAGATATACTTCTACTACTGGAATAAAAGAGCTAAAACAAAAAATCCTAGAAAAACTGAAAAAAGAAAATAAGATAATTGCTGATGAAGAGCAAATTATAGTTACTTCGGCAGTCTCGGGAGCATTATCTATAATTTTCACAACAATAATTAATGAAGGTGACGAAATAATAGTAGTTGAACCCTACTTTGTAGCCTATAAAGAACTTATTATCCAAAATGGGGGAATTCCGGTTTATGCTACAACAAAAGAAGACTTCTCTCTAGATTTAGAAAGTTTAAAGAGCAAAATTAATAATAAAACAAAAATCATAGTAATAAATTCTCCAAATAATCCTAGTGGAAAAGTTTATTCTAAGGAAGAACTTAAAAAATTAGCAAATATTGCAAGAAAGAGTAATATTTTAGTTATTTCTGATGAAATCTATGAAAAATTCTGCTATGATAAAAAACATTTTAGTATAGGCAGTATTTATCAAAATACCATAACCATAAATGGTTTCTCTAAATCTCATGCTATGACTGGCTGGCGAGTAGGCTATGTAGTAGGCCCTAAAGAAATAATTCAAGAAGCCATAAAGGTACAACAGTTTAATTTTGTCTGTGCCCCTACGCCCTTTCAGTATGCAGCAATTAAGGCTTTAGATTGCGATGTAAGTGATTATGTTAAGAAATATGAAATTAAGAGAAACATAATCTACAAAGGTTTGAAAAAGAGTTACGAGCTCATAAAGCCCGAGGGAGCATTCTATGCATTCATAAAATATCCATACGCTTCTGAAAAATTCGTGAATAATTGTATAAAAAATAATCTTCTCATAGTTCCCGGAACCGCTTTCTCAAGAAGCAACACTCATTTTAGAATATCTTTTGCAAATAAAGATGAAACTCTAAAGAAAGCTGTTGAAATATTAAATAGAATCGCGAAAGCAAAATGAAAGATATAAAGCCAAGGCTCATAGAACTTTTTAAAGAAGGAAACTGCACTCCGCTTATTTCACAGATAGCCAAGAAGCTCAAAGAGCCAAGCACGACAATTCACTACAATATAAAAAAGCTTGAAAAAGAAGGCGCAATAAAAACATATAAAGCAGTTTTTGACTACAAAAAGATAGGTGAAGGACATTGCACATATCTTCTGATAAACTTAACTCCTGAAAAGTATGGCGATCCAGAGCATGTCGCAAGGGCAATTGCACAAAGTCCGAAAGTTGAAAGTGTTGATATAGTAACAGGAGACTATGAATTAATTGTAAAACTAAGAACCAAAGATATAGACGAGTACTATGCTTATGTTAAAGATGCTATAAAGAAATTTGGTTTTGCTAAAATAATATCATTAACTTCGCTCAATCAGTTGAAGACTGAGTTTGTTGAAATTTAATTTAATTTAATAGTTTGCAAAATCTAAAAAGAGCATTCTATCTTTTTGAGTGCTATAAAGACCGACAATTCTTTCGCCAGAAGGATTATGCCAAACAATCTTTACTTTTTTAAGTGATTCATTTTGACTTGATTCTAAATATTGATTGATAGTATCAAGGTGCTTTATTTTTAATCTTTTTGTAGCTGAAAATAGGCCATTATCTGATCTTTTTTGAAGAAATATTCCATTTTTCTTTCCTGAACTGTATCCTCTAAAACCATATTTAGTTGCAACTTCATATGGTTTTCTTATATCATCTGGATTATCGATAAATCTTCTTAATAGAGAATCGGAAAACATAAGACTAATACTTGAGGAACTAAACTCATTTCTGGCCTCAACATCTGGGAATAAACTTTCTCCCTTGAAATAACTTTTAATACATCTTACGAATTGATCAAAAGTAGGACTTGACTTATTAGATGATTCATTCATCCGTTTTGGGATATATACTTATTTATAAATCTTATTAAGAGAATTAAAGTCTTCTTGTTGAGTATACTTCTACAGGAGTCCCATTTGGTAATTTATATTCAAATAGTCCGTTTCTTTGAGGAATTGGACCTACAATTGAGTCTATTGAGTTAACTTCAAAAAATACTAGTGTTTCCGGACTTCTAACACCTATACTTCTAAAGTAATTTCTTAATTGATTGTCATTCATACCTGACAGTCTTTTTTCTACATAAGTAGGACTACCAAAAACAGGAACTAATCCTGTTCCTTCGTCAACTAGCCTGCTGGTATCCTTCAATTTCTTTGCGTCAGTTTTTGACATGCATCTTCCAAATTTTGTCATATTTTTATCCTGATAGTTTGTAACTATCATTAAGTGATAACTATTTACACTATATAAATCTTTCTTTATAGTGTTATGATAAAGTGGTAACAAATAGTAAGGTTTTTAAGTGTGCTAAAGGCAGTAGTTTTATGGAAAATGGATATAGAGAATTTATTTTAGATAATGGACTTTTTGTAGCGATGCAAAAAACTCCAACAAAAACATTTTCTAGTTCATTAAGAGTATTTCATGGTTCAGCAAATGAATTACCTGGAGAAGAGGGAATAGCTCATTTTTTAGAACATGTATTAGTAACGGGCGGCACAAAAAAATATAGTCCACATGTTGCTAAAGAGATAGTTACAGGATTTGGTTATTTTAATGCAAGAACATATATTGATAATATAGATTTAGAAGTAAGCTCTTTAAAAGATGATTTAGAATCTTATCTCGATGTTGCTTCGGAAATGGCTTTCAGCCCAAGGATGAATCATGAGGAGATAGAAGAGGAACGTGCCCGTATACTACGAGAAATTTCTGATCAAAAAAGCAATTCTTTCTTTAAAGACAGAATGGATTTCACCAACGCTTTATATGGGAAATCTCCGTATAGCCAGTTTGTTGGAGGAAAAGAGAGCGTAATACAGGCTGCAACTTCTGAAGATCTATTTAGATATCATCAAAGAGGTTTTAGCCCAAACAATTCAGACTTACTTTTGATTGGTGCACTGCCAGATAATACTGAAGATCTGGTTAAGAAATATTTTGGATCTTTACCTAAGGGAAATGGAAAACGATTTGAATTTCCATTATTAGGACCATTAGAAAATAGAACTGTTTTTCATAGGTCAGCAACTGACTTAGTAAATAAAGATAATGAACAAGAAAGTAATTGTTTGATATGGATTGGTTTTAGAGCTCCAAACCTTACACAAGATGAAAGCTATCCTATGAAGATCGCTGCCTCGATTTTGGGTGAGCCGGGAAGGCTAGTAAGTCGCTTGCAGGGAAGATTAAGTACACAACTAGGTTTGGGATATAGTGCTAGTGCGTCTTACGAACTTTTTCTTAAAGCCGGATCCATAAATATTACTACAAGTGTTAAAGCAACAAAGAAAGAAGAAGCAATAGATGCTATTTTTCATGAATTAAAAAGACTAAAAACAGAGCCTGTTTCAAAAATTGAACTAGCTGAAGTTAAAAAATTAGCAAAATTCAAAATTGCCGGATTATACGAAAGTAATCATGGAAGAGGAAGTATTATTATACAGAAAGTTGACTTTAATCAAAATCCAGAAGAGTTCTTGTATAAGACAGAAAAAGTAACCAGAGAAGACATAATTGAAGCTGTGAATCAATATTTCCCAGGCAGCAGAGAGGATAATAATTATGTTATGCTAGTAAGAGATCCATTAAAGGTCTCTGGGAAATAATATGGAAAACCTATGCCAAAAATGTAAAAATAAGCTAGAGAATGGTATTTGTCCAAAATGTGGATGGGGGATAAATCTTTCTGAAAAATATAAAACTTTCTTAAAAGTAAAAAATAGTAATCCCAATCTAGAGGATCTCGCCCAATATGATGTTGTTGAGAGCAAAACTATCTCTTCAAAGGATATTTGGATGAAAAAAGAAGATCTTCTAAAGAAGTATTTTGTAGATTTTACCAAATATACATATTCTGCAGCTCACCCCATAGATAAAAAAGATGAAAAAGCCAATTTTGAAAAGATTGTGGATGCACTTTCCATTAGAGGTATTGAAATTACTGGTAAAGAGGCAGAAATTCAGGGCAGGATGAGACTATGCCTAAATGGAAGATTAAAAAATAAGAATAATAATGGAAGAGAAGTTATAGTAAAGATTGATAGAAATAGTACTGAAATGAGTCCAAGAGGATCATACAATCTGGATAAAGGTAACAATACTGGCAACGAATATGAGTTCCTTTCTGGCCTGAGTCAATCTGAGTCTGCAAAACATAATCTTCCAAATGTTTTATTTCCATTGGATTTGAGCAAAACTTGCGGGATTCCTTTTACAATCTCTGTAGAAGAAAAATTTGGAAATGAAAATCTTGAACAGATTGTAGAAGGAAGAAGAGCGACTGTCAAAAATGGGGGAATGTTTATGGATTATAATGAATTCTCCGACATATTCTCTAGAATACTTATGGCATCACAATATGTTATTAAAAATAAAGGTTATTTTCATAGAGATATTAAGCCTGCAAATATAGCTGTGCAAAGAGATAACAATTCTGTTGAAGGAGCAAAACTAATAGATTTCGGACTTGTTTGTAAGAAAATGGATTGTATGAAGACAGATTTTCCAATTGCTGGAGATAGAAAGATAACAAATCCGTTCCTTTTTGAGACATTTACTGGACAAAAAAGAGCGTATGATGAAAAATCTGAAATATACTCGCTTGGAACAACAATGTTCTATGCACTAACTGGAAGATTTCTTATTGACTGGAACATAGAAAAAGATAAAGAAACGAAAAAAATTACATCGAAGAAAGCTGAAGCGATCCTCCCAGATGGACAAAGAAATAATCTTCTAGATGAAAGCGGAAGATTGGATAACAATCAGTATATACAATTCATAAATCAACAAGTTAATGAGAGTGGAATAAAGGGAAAGTACTCAGATATTATAATGAAATGTCTTTTGGCTCCCGTAGAGGATACAAGAGGATATTCGTCTATAGATGAAATCGTAGAAGATTTTCAGGATGGAATTATAGAAAGATTTGCTCGTGCGAAAACTAAAACCCAGGCTTATGTACTTGGAGCGATAGCCGCTGTTTTAGGTGGCGCCGCATTGCTTATTGGAGATTATACTAATACTAAAACTCAATCAGATCAACATAATCAAACATCATCGATCTTGATGGAAGCCATTATGAATCAAACTACAAATACTAATATTTCTTTAGAACAGAGAAAAGAAAATTTTAGAACAATAATCGATTCATTAGATAAAGTTTCTAAAATTGATTCTAGGGCTGCTAATATTCTTACAAATAAATATTGGAGAACTTTAGAAAATCTTGAATGGGAACCAAACCTAACTAATAGTTATATTAATCCTCGACACTAAATTACACAAGTACTACTAATTATATTATAGTAATGCTTTTCTTAAAAATAGATTTAAAAAATAAAAGGTTGAAATAAATAATTCAGATAATTAATCCAAATAAAGGCGCATTTGTAAAGTAAAATTGGCGTGAGGCAGATATTAGATGAAGGATAATCATAATTTCTTTTCCCTTACTTTTTTCTAAGAGTCCGCTCCCTTCTTTATAAATTTCTTTTCCTAGTTTATGAATCTCTTCCACTAGGGAGATATTTTTTTCATAGATTGCCTTTTGAACAAGTTTATTCATTTCTCTAGTCATTTTTAAAAGATTTAAGGTCTTTTCAGAGCCTTTTATTTTTGATTCTAAATATTTGTATTTATGAATATTATAAATGTCTCTTTGTGCATGATGTATTAAAACAAGAATAGTCCATGTTAATCCAAATTTCTTTTTCGAGAGAGTGCTTTTTGTTATGACTCTTCTGCAAAAACTATTATATTTGTTTATTCGGTCTTCTATTTCTTCAAAATTTTCAATCTCCTGATTTTGACTATTTTCCAACTTAGCTTTTGTAATTTCAAATAATGCATCTATATCAAGAAACATCTTCCTTAGAATATTATCATATTGATCTAATGACGGTTCTGTAACATTTTCTATAATACATGAATTTTTGTCTTTTTTTGTAATCTCCATACCTATAAGCCTGTCTTTGATTATTTTATTTACTGTTTTAAACTGATTTTCGGTGGTGAAGCTTACATTTATCCTATCATAGCCAAGTCTGTAAGAAGTGTCGATTAAAGAATTAATTGTTGATTCTGCGCTATTTGAGAGAGCTATTGTAACTTCTGATTTTTTCTCTGATACTTCAGGCATTATCATAAGGCCATTTTCTACCTCTTCTAAGTTAATTTCAGAGCCTTTTTCGAGCTTGTTTTCCTTTATCCACTTGGATGGCAGGCTGACCATAAGCGTTGCTGCTCCCTGCTTCACGAGTTTTCTTTTCATATTATTGTGATATTCTTATGATATTTAAACTTTTCTAAGATATATATAGATTTATACTAATATATATAGTTTAATAAAAATGTTTATATTTCATATATTGCTTTTGTAATTACAAAGTAACACCAAGTTACGAAACGAAAAATGACAAACGAAACACAAAACACGGATTTAAACAATCCACGAATAAGAAGAATGCTTTACGAACAAGCAAATGATATACTTAGAGAAGCAGGTCTTTCTCCTAATGGAAGATCAAGAGATAGAGAAAACTATCATCAAAATAAATTCGAGTATTCTATGCAGCTTGGCGCATATTCTAATTTGAGGAGAAGTTAAAATGATAAAGAAAACAAAAAACAAACAAAAGGCAAAAAGTATTAGACTTTATGTAGTTCGACATGGAGACTACGGAGATAACCTCGACTTATCTCATGAAGGAATAACTCAGATTACTGAAACTGCTAATAGTATTAAGAAAAAGATCAGATGTAAGAAATTGATTGTATTTTCTAGTCCTCAAACAAGGGCTGTATCTTCTGCAAACTTGATAACTAAAATATTTGGACCCAATATAAAATCTGAAGTATCTGTCGAATACGACTTGAATTGTGAAGCTTATAGCATTAACGGGTTTGTAAATAGATTAGCCCAAAATTACAAAGTATCCGATGCAATAATTGTAAGTCATAAGCCCGATATTGAAAGATATACTGGAATTGAACTGGCTTGTGGGCAATATACTGTTAAAACACTGAATAAGGGAAGAAAATGACAAATGAAAGTATTAAGATTGATAGAAATGGTGTCAAAATATCAATTCCGAAAAGTATAGCAAATAACCAAAAACATCGTCAGGCGTTTGTTGAAGGATATAGTATTGTTTTAGATTATACAAGAAAATCAAGTCAAAAAATTTTGCAACCTTATCTGGATATGAGGGCAACTTATTCAAATGATCCGTCAACGCAAAGATGCTTTGATGAAGGTTATGCTGTTGCGAAAAGAAATCTTGGCCTTGAAGAAAGATCCGATGAATATCTTGGACAATTAAGCAAGGTAGAGCAGGAACTTGACCTATATTCAAGGGATAAGATGATGAGAAATAATCCTCGTAGAATCCCAGATTGGGCTTGGGTAGGAGCATCTGGATCTGATGATGATGATGAAGACGAAAGTATTCTTGACTGGGGGCAATAGAAAATGACAAACGAATTTGATAAATTGCGAGCTGAACATATAAGTAGACTGAGCAGATCAGATGAAAGATTGAAAAAAGAATTTAAAAAACTCGAGTCAAAGCGTGAAAGAGCTGTAGAAAAAGTAAGCAGAAGATTCTCAAGGGAAAAAGAACAGATTACTAAATCATATGATGCAAGAAAAGTTGAAATTGATGAACAAATTTATAAGTTGGGAGCTAATACACTATTCTCAAATCTGACTAGAGATTTTAGAATTTTGCAGGAAAGAAGCGGTTTAGTTGATGTAGCCCCTGATATGCTGAAAAAGGCTATGGAGATAAATGGTTTATTGAAATCTGCAAGAGATGATCAAGAAAAAGAAGCTATCAGAAGAGCAATTTCTGTTACTTCTAATTTGCCATATAATTTAGTTGATTTGGTCTCTGGTTCAAATTTAAGTAATCTAACTGTTTCTTCGTATTCTTCTATTGGAAGGGTTGAAGGAAAAGATCTATGTTATTTGATTTTACCTATAGATTCTGAAGAAAATAAAACGCTTGCACAGAAACTTCATCTTAAAGCATTAGATATAGTTTGTCACTCGCCGATTTTAGTAGGATCTTCTGTTGGATATCACGCTAAAGATAGGTTTGTAACTGGCCCTAGCAGCTCTAATGAAATAGATTTTAACCAAGAAGATTCTATAGTAAATGGATTTTTCTTTTATGCTTTATCTCCAAGTATCAGCAGTCAAGCAGCAGATCTGCAAAAAGCCCTAGTAAGAAAATTTAATGAATTGCAGCCGGAATACTTTGATAGGGTTAAATTAACTCATAGCCTTGTGCCGGTCGATACTAATTTTATGAATTATTTTATAACTCATAATTCTGATCAATTAAAAGAAACTGTTCATAGCGTTCCAAGTATTGGGCCTTCCCAAAATGAGGCGCTTGAAAGACTAAAAGGATATGGAGATCGTTTAAGCATAAGGGAGCTGGCTAGCGTATTGGGTCTTAAAGCTTACACATCTGCCTTAACAATTGCATATAATAATAATGGAGTCAGAGAGGTCGAGGGTTCTAAAAGAGAAATTTATGTTCAAAAGTATTGGGCTGAAAATGTGATAAGAAATGCCAGAATAGTAGGCAGCAGATGGAGAATGAGTAAGTAACATGAACAGAAAACTGGAAAATTTAATTTGTGGAGCAGCTGGATTTGCTTTGGCTAGCGGAATTTATTTTGGATCTTATTATAACACACAGAAGAAAGCAGAAGAAACAATATATCAACTCAGCGAAATTTCACATGTACTTAAAAACGAATATGATATATTTGAAAAATATAACAAAATATATGAAACAAGAGATAAAGTTCAAGATTTAACTGAAAAAACAGGTACATTATTGAATAATATGGAAAAAAGCCGCAAAGAAAGATCAGAAATTTTTAGAAACATTATTGAAGAAGATGGATCAAATGGGAAATAGAAAAGTGAATGATGCCCTGAAAGGAATAGTTAGATGCACTATGTCTTATACGCATCCAACTACAAATATTAGAGTATTAGATATATTTTTAGAACATGATAGAAATGCCTACAGATTATATGATGCCAATATAAGAATAGATAAGGGAGAAAAGGTAAGGATATTTACATACTATAGAGAAACTGGACCAAATGACGAAATTGGAATTATAGAAATATTAGATGAAGAAAATCGTCCAAAGTTTACATATGCGCAGAGTATTGATTTATTGGTGATTGACGAATCAGACGAGAGAGCAAAGGGTATTAGAGAATTTGAATAAATGCCAGATGAAAATATTAAAAAGCCATGCGTATATATAATAAAATGATGCCAAAAATAGAATTTGTTTACTCAAATGTTTATGATGATAGATATAGAAGCTCAGAAATCATACAAAATATTCTAAAAGAACAAAACAAGAAATACCCGTCAAAAAACAAAATAACTAGATATATTTCAAGAGTTGAAAAAATTTGGAGAAAACAGGAAAAAAAGATACTTATAGAAATTGCAAAAATAACTAATTTGAAATGGAAAGAAGATAAAATTAAGTGTTATGTTATAGGATCTGGGAGATCTTTTTCCGATCCTTTAACATTAAAGATATTTGATAATTTAAATGATTTTATTGATACATTAACTCATGAAATGATTCATCAGATTCAGTCTCAAAATAGAGATAAATATCAAAAATGGCACAAGTATGTTGACGAAACTTACAAAAAAGAAACAGAATTAACAAAAAGACATATATTTTTACACGCAGTTCATAAAAAACTATATTTGAATTTATTTGATAAAAAAAGATTAAAAAGAAATATTAAAAGAGACTATACAAAACCAGACTATAAGCGTTCCTGGGAAATTGTTGAAAAAGAAGAGCATGATAATATAATTAAGAGGTTTGATAAACTTATAAGATGAAAAATGAAAAAGAAAATAATCTTCTTTGACGCCGACGGCACTTTATGGTATCCTAAAAAGACAAAACGCCTGGAGAATCCGAAATGGATACATCATGCGCACAAAGATGTAAGAAAACTAAGGAAGGAATTAACTTTAGTTCCTAATGCTAAGAAGACACTATCTAAGCTGAAAAAATTTGGTCTTAAGACGGTAGTTTTATCTGTGAGCCCATTGCCACCAAGAGAAGCTAAGGAAAGACTTGTTGGAAATTTAAAACATTTTGGAATACTCAAATATTTCGATCAAGTTTATGCAACAAAGAAATATATGGAATCAAAAGGAGAGCATATGTTAAAAATTATTAAGAAATATAATTTAAAGAAAGGCGAAGCTCTGATGGTCGGAGATATTTACCTCTGGGATTTTGCCTCTGCTAAAAAGGCAGGAATAAAAGCAGTCTTATTTGAACATAAATATGATCCAAAACCCCATCATTATAACAAGGTAAAGGCCAAGCTTAAGGATTTCGAAGAGGTCTTGAAGTATGTTAAGTAAGTTTTATTAATATCTATTTCTATTTTAAAACATGGTGATATTAGGAAGAAAGAAAGTATACAATCCTGAAGAGGAAGAGAGAAAAGAAAGTGTGGGGGAGAATTTTAGAAAATTATATAATTTATTATCGGAAAGAGTAGGATATTCAGAAGATACTGCTGAAAGGGTCAAGCAACTGGGAGAAATCGAGAAAATATCTAAGAGGATTTACAAAAGCAATCCGGAAGCTTTGGAAAGGGGAGTTGAATCTCTTTATGAGAGTAAGTTAATAGCATTTGACTCTATGGGATACGACATCCATAGTGCAATTTCACGTGCAGTGCCGGAGACAGATGAAAAAACGAGAAAGGATTTAGCTGAAATTAGAAGCGAACGTGCAAAAAAACGCCTGGAACATTCAGTTGCTTCTGCAATCCTAAGCGTCTTCGGCCTCATCTTGATAATAAAAATCATAGGTCTGTCAATTACTTCAAGCAGCATAAGGGAGCTGGAAAGTGCAAGCATAAGTTTATCGATTGTAGGAGCAGTAGTAATAATTGCGGCTCTTTGGATTTTATATAATAATATTAATAGAAAGTCATAAAGCAATGACTAATCGCTAAGTAATAATATTTATTAATGCCTTTTCCTTTTTCATACAATGATAAAAGAAGGTGAAAATAGAGTGGCTTTTGTAAAATGGTTTTCTGAGCTTAGTAATAAAGATATAAAGATAGCCGGCGGTAAAGGAGCAAGCCTTGCTGAGATGTATAATTCTAAGTTTCCAATTCCTCCCGGATTTATTGTAACTGCGCAGAGCTATGCTTATTATATTGAAAAAGCCGGGCTTAAAGAAAGAATTTCTGAAATTTTAGCAGGGCTTGATGTTGAAGATACTGTAGCTTTGGAAGAAAATGCAGAAAAAATAAGAGATTTAATTTCCAAAGCAGATATGCCAAAAGAAATGGCAGATGAAATAATTGAGTCTTACGATATACTTGATGTTAACAAGGAAAGCTTGCAAATGGCAAGCAGCAGCGCTTTGAAAATTTTAAAGACATCAAAAGAGCCGCCTTTCGTTGCAGTCAGAAGCTCGGCTACTGCTGAAGATCTTGTCGATGCAAGTTTTGCAGGCCAGCAGGAATCTTTTTTGAATGTTAAGGGGCACAAGGAGCTTATTCAAAAAGTAAAAGAGTGTTTTGCTTCTTTGTTTACAGCTCGAGCAGTTTATTATAGAACTAAAAAGGGCTTCAAACATGAGGATACGCATCTCGCGGCTGTTGTTCAAAAGATGATAGATTCTGACAAGTCCGGAGTTATATTTTCAAGAAATCCTGTAAAAGCAGATGATAATATTTTAATGGAAGCAGTCTGGGGGCTTGGAGAGGGAATTGTTTCCGGCCAGATAAAGCCAGACAGCTATCTTGTTGATAAAGATCTTAGTAACTTTAAAATTCTTGAAAAAAGTGTTTCCGAAAAGAAGATAGCATTTGTCAGAGATTCAAGCGGAAAGAATGCAGTAATTAAATTAACTCCCGAGAGGGGAAGGCAGGAAGTTCTTAATAATTATGAAATAAAAACTCTTGCACAGTATGCGCGCAAACTGGAAGAGCATTATAAGAAGCCGCAGGATATAGAGTTTGCAATTTCTAGAGGAGAAATATATATTGTACAATCAAGACCGATAACTACTCTTGAAAAGCTGAAGGAAGTAAAAGAAGAAGTAAAGGGAGAATTGCTGCTTTCCGGCTTGGGTGCAAGCCCGGGAATTGCATCTGGAACTGTAAAAATTGTTTATACAATGGCTGATTTGACAAAAATAACCTCTGGAGACATTTTAGTTACTAAGATGACAAATCCCGATATGGTTGTTACAATGCAAAAAGCCGCAGGGATTGTAACAGATGAGGGAGGCGTAACAAGCCACGCAGCAATTGTTTCCAGAGAGATGGGAATTCCGGCAGTTGTCGGAACAGGGCATGCAACAGAAAAATTAGTAGACGGCGAGACAATAACTGTTGATGGTTATACTGGACGCGTTTTGCTTGGGGCAGGAGAGATAAAAGTTGTTGAAATTAATCCGATAGTTCAGACAAGAACAAAGATAAAAGTTATTGTTGATCTGCCTAATTTTGCCGAGAGAGCTGCAAAATCTGGAGCAAAAGCGGTAGGATTAACAAGAATTGAGGGAATTATTGCAAGTTCTGGAAAACATCCTATAATGTTTGCAAAAGAAAATAGATTGGAAGAGTATGTAGATATTCTTTACAATGGATTAAGAAAAATTGCAGAGCCATTTGAAGAAGTGTGGATAAGAAGTTCTGATATAAGAAGTGATGAATTTAGAAACCTTGAGGGCTCCAGCAAAGAAGTTGAAGGAAACCCTATGCTTGGGGATCATGGAATTAGATTCGCATTAAAACATCCTGAAATACTTGCGGCAGAGATAGAAGCAGTAAAAAGAATTGCTCTTGAGTTTCCAGATAAAAATATTGGATTTATGGTTCCCCAGCTGATTAATTTAGATGAACTGAAAAAAACGAAAGAGATGGCTAAGAAAATTAATGTGCCGAAAAACGTTAAAATTGGAATAATGGTTGAAACTCCTGCAGCCGTTCAGATAATTAATTCTTTATGCGAAGAAGGAATAGATTTTATCAGCTTTGGAAGCAACGATTTAACACAATATCTTCTTGCAATTGATAGAAATAACTCTGAAGTTCAGTATATTTATGATGAAATGAATCCTGCTGTTCTATCAGCGCTTAGTTATGTTATAAGAAGATGCAAGAAATACGGCGTTGAAACAAGCATCTGCGGACAGGCAGGAAGCAGAGATGAAATGGTTAGATTTCTAGTTGGGGAAGGCATTGACAGCATATCTGTAAATGCTGATGCCGCTGAAAGAATCAGCAAGCTTGTTGCCGAGCTAGAGGCGCAAAAAGGTGAAAAAAGCCAAAAACCTGAAAAACAAATAAAACAAATGCCGGCAGAAAGAGAGGGAGAAAAAATGAAAATAAATGTAAAACAAGAAGCAAGAAAAATAGAAAGTGCGAGAGATAAAATTGAGGAAAAAGGAATGAGATTTGCTAAAATGGAAAAATCAATTATGACTCAAAGCACTGCAGATGTTGTAGATATAGAAGAAAAAGTATTGAAAGAACTTGAAAAAGACGAAAAACCCGAGGAAAATAAAGATATTCATGATGAATACCGGCCGGGAATTGACGACGATAAAAATAAGGACGTGCCTGCTTTAAACGATGCTATTCCTATAGAATCCAGATTAATTGAAGAGAGAAAAAAGCAGCAGACCGAATTTAACTTAGAAAAAGAGCTTAATTCTCAGTAAGTTTTTACTGAATCTTATTGAAACTATATAGTAGTAACAAAATAGAAAGATTTAAATAGTATCTTTTAATCGGAAAGTTATGACAAATCCAAAAGCATTAGAGGAAATATTACAAATTGGAAGGATTGAAAGAGATATTCAGAAAGCTAGAGAAGCTGATTCTAAACGCGAGAAAATAGATCAAAATGTTTATGCCTCAATAGCAAATCTAGAAGGAATGCCTACTACAACAGATGACAAGGGCCAAATATATGTGCTTGGAGTGCCTATAGATAAGTTTAGTCAATTAGATCCTATAATGGTGCCTGGAATTTTAAGGGATGCACACGAAGTAGCTCAACCTAGATTTGTTGAGACGGTTGGTGCAAGAATGAGTGACGCAATATCTTCTCTTGGTGAAAGAGAAGATGCTGTAAAAAGAATCGCAAGCTTACTTGTTAATATAGCACCAGTTGAATTTCAGGGCCAAGATAATTTCAGGACCGCTCACAGAGAAGCTTACGAAGCAAAACAAGGCGGAGCAGATCCTCATAAAAACTTTGAAACAAAAGTGCAACCTTATAACAATAAACTTATTGGTCGTGCACTTAGGCAATTATTTTACTCAAATGGAGAAGTACAAAAATATTTCATGATGGGAGTTTCTGCTGAAGAGGCTGAAGAAAGACTAAAGAAAGTTCTTGAAAGACAAGACTCTGCAAGAGAATATTTAGGAAAAGTATATTCAAATGCAGAAGACAAAGCTAAGAAATTAATAGCTTACGTTGTAGGAAGAAAGTTGCTCGAAATAAATGAATCAAAAAACGGCAACGGTAAGAAATAACTAAACTTTATTTTTAACTTAATTTTATTTATTTTTCTTTAACTCAATTAGTTTATCAATTATTCTTGTCATTTCTTTTAAGAAAAATGTAGCTTCATCCTGCCAGTGATCAATTTCTGCACCTTTGACTTCGCTAATTTCTCCGTGAACTATCTCTTTATGCAGCGAGAAGAGATCACTTAATGATTTTACATATTTAACTGAAAGCAGGCCGGTGTCAACAAAAACTTCTTTCAATAAATCTGGAACGTGTTCAGGAGAAGGGGGAACTTTGCCTGCAGTCATTAGAGCAGCCTGAGCAGAATCAATCATTGTCCAGTAAACTCCTTCTATCGCAGCCATTTCTGACGCTTTGCTTCTGGCTAAATGGGCTGGAGCTCGTTGAAGCGACGCATAAATTGCTTCTGAAGTTGAACGTATCTTTCCTTCGAGAAGAAGCGCTTTTAATGGCAAGAAAAATCCACCATAATCTATTAATGCTTCTCCATATCTTAAAATATTAATAACAACTGGCTCGCCATACAATAAATCCTGCCACCAAGAAGTCAGTTTTATTGTATTAATATGAAGCTGCTTTGCGTGGCCGCTTGCTGCAATTAATTTTGTTAATTCTTCTCTGTACCAAGCTATCAGCTCAAGATCCCAGTTAATAGCAGCATCGTCTATAATTATTATAATATCTATATCTGATAATGCAGTAGAAGTTCCTTTTGTTTGTGATCCGAACAGAATTGAAGCCTTAACTAACTTATCAAATTTTTCATGAACTTTTTGGGCAAAATCAAGAGCTATATCTTTCTCTGTTTTAAGTTCTCTTCTTCTGCTAGCTAGTCTTTTCACCTTCTTTTTTACCATATATAATCTATTCTTTTTAATGAAATATTACTTTTAAATCTTTACTACTCTTGCTCAATTATTTTACTCAATTGGAGCGCCTGAAACTCTGCTTTTGCCCGCCATCTGGCCTCCAAGCTCGACAGGGAGATTTGCAAATCCTGAGCCGTAAATTGAGTGATGAATTTCAGGATTCATTCCATATCCTGAAAAGTATCCACCACTTGTACCGACTGCTTGATTCCAGTATGGAGCCATTTTCATTCCATAAACAGGAGAGCCGAAAGCTGCAAGGGTTTCTGTAAAAGGAGGAGTTTTGAAATGCTGATACCATTGTCCTGTCTCGACAATTTTCTTTACCTGCTTGTTATATTTATCAAGAATTTCCATGTGCTTCTTTGTTGGAACATTTCCCATACCCATTGGAAGCTCTGTATGCTCCATTCCAAAATTATCAGACAAGTGTACGTGTTTGACAAATGGAGCAACTGTTTCTGTTTCTTTTTCAAGCTCTTTTTCTCCGTATCCATATTTTCTAATCATGTTAATATGGCCGATATCCCATGTTACACCAAGTAATTTTTCAGATTCTCTTTTAGCTTGTTCTCTTGAAAGACCAAGTCCTCCTTGACTTTTTGACAGTGAAGCCTTTTCAACAAATTTATCTCTAGACTTTTCTACTAACTCCTTAAGCTGATCCGCTCGATTTAAGCCTGAGCCGGCAGGAGGATTTTCAATGCTTATTATTGGTGATTTATCTTTGAATTCTTTGTATGATTTGAAAGCTAAATTTGAAAATGTCTCAGAAGCTTTGTCAATTGCAAATTCTTTTAAAGGCTTAAGAGTTTCTGGAACAATTGATTTAAGAACGCGAATGCCCCTTGTTACTTCTTCTGCAAGTTCGTCAACTTTTAAAGGATCTTCTATGTAACTTAATTTTGGTTTTATTGCCTCTGCAAATGCGTTTAATTTTTTTAAGTCAGCTTTCTTATCTTCTCTCTTTGCAGCATCGTATGCTTGATTATACATATTTTGCAGCTGCTGATAAGCGTCGCGTAAATAAATGTGCCCGTGATCTAACTGCTGTAAAGTTCCTTTTACGATCTTGCTTAATTCTGGATCTTCTATTTCTTTCCATACTTCTTTTCCTGCTGAATATTCCTTATAAAGCTGGGATATTGGTTTTTCTTTAATTATTTCATTATATCCTTCAATAAATTTTTTCCTGTATTCTTCTACTCTTTCTTTATCTCCTTCCATTCCTTGGGGAATTAGGATCTTTGGTCCTGATTCTAAAATACTATCTACAAATTCAGAGCCCCTGTGGGCTTCAAAATTAATATTTTGAAGTTTCTGCAGCCAGGCTTCCTTATTGTGTTTTTCAATGCGTTTTTCAGGTGTTTCTTCTTCGCCCGTTAGATAATTTTTTTCAAGAGGTATTGCTCCCATATCTCCAGTTCTTTGATCTATGACATAAATATTAGTTGTTTTTTCTACTTCTTTCTTTTTATCTTTGTCATAAACCATTGCTTTTACTTCTGGATCTGGCAAGCCATTGCTTGAATGGAAAGTAACAACGACATTTCCAGTTGGATCAACTTTGTGCGCTCTTTGAAGAGAAATCCACATCTGTCTTTCTGCCTGTTCTCTACTGCTTTCATTCCACTTATCTCTTCCAACTCCTGTCGGCTCGATGAGAGCACCGTGAACCGTAAATTCAGTTCCTGTTAGTTTTCTAAGTCTGTTTAACTCCTCGAGATGCTGATTTGGAATTGACTCTGCAACTTCCGGCATTGTTAATTGAATCTCTGCCACTCTAGCTCCAGTGCTTATTTTATCAGAAGTCGCCCTTAACTGATCTGCTGTTCTAGCATCAGTCGCCATGCCAATTTGTGATAATGGAGAACGATAAGTCATACCTAAGAAAGAACCATAATTGGGATCAAAGCCATAATTTGCCCCTTCATAAAAACTTGAATTATATGCCATTAATCACCTTATTTATATTTATTAAAAGTTTTATTTAAATCTATCTTATTACTCTTTTTTAAATCTCTATTAACAATCTAATCGCTAGATTATCTTTCCCAAGGCATTTTTCTTTTTATTTTCATATCTTGGGCTTCTACTGTATATTCTTCACGCTGCTGCTCCCTTTGATGTTCTTCTCTAAACCTATCAATGTCTCGCACTTGAACTCCCCTCTCTCCAGAAACTCTTCCAAAAGTTGATGGGGAGATAGTTGGATTAATTCTTGATGCTTTCTCAGCTGGAGTATAATTAGTATTTTCGTATCTCATATGCTGAGGAGTTTCTTCAGGAGCTTTGCTTTCTCTCCTTTCTACATATTTTTCTGTTTCTTCCCTTCCTTGTCTAGAAAATTCCTCTCCTGGAACATTAAAATTAGGTCTTGCTGATGGGGAAGATATAAAATCGGAGAAACTTGAATCTTCTGCCTGTTCCAGCTCAGCCTCTAATGACTCTTCCTTTTTTTCTGGCTTTATTTCCTTTATCTTTGCTTTTAGTTCTTTAACTTTTATAGTTTTAGTTTCTGATTTTGTTTTTGACTTTGTGTTTAATTTTGACATATGTTAAACTTAAAATGCAGGCATGCCGTGCACTTTCTTAAAAGAATCGTATAATTTTCTACATTCTTTCCTTGCTTCTATTATCTCAAAGGATCTTATTCCTGTTTCTATATCGGAATCAGATGAAATTCCTTTAGATTTTTCTTTTTCTTTCTTTTTTTCTTTTTTAGATGGTTTAAATATTGAAAGAAGAGCAGTAAATGGATTTTCAGGCTCTCTCTCGGATCTTCTTTCCTCTTTTTTCTCTTCTTTGAGAAATTGATCGATATCTTTTTGAATTTGCTCTAAACTCTCTGTTGTCGCTCCCTCAATAAATTTAAAAACATCTCCAAGGTCATCTTTTTCTACTTCTTCCTTTAGAGTTTTTAGTTCATCCTCATTGAGAGCATAGCTTGTAAAGTTTGCTTCTAATCTGCCTCTGAAACCGTATCCAGATTGTGCTGCTCTTTCTGGAGCACTTCTAAATGTAATGTTAACAATAACGATTGGATAGTATGCTCTCCTTTTCATATCTTTTATAAATCTCGGAAGATCGCCGCGGCCAACATAAGCAATTGTTTCATCTTTTGCCTGGCCAAGCAAAGCAAGTTCCATTACTACAGTATTAAATGAGCTGACTAAAGCTGCGGATGGAGAAGCAGTTTGCTCCAGAGCTTTGGCTGCTCTTAGATACGGCTTTGCCCAGCGGGAATATAATTGCACAGTGCTTACTTGAGATCTAAGATAAGATTTTTCTATTTCGTATCTTTTTCTTAATTCTTTTTCTGATTCATCAATCCAGCGCAAGAATTCTGAAACTCTCTGCTCAAGAATTCTTTTTACTCTATCATTTAAATCCAGATTTTTAATATCTTCAAGAGTGTTTGCAACCATGAATGCATCAATTAAAGTTACAAAATTAGGACCTCCACCAATAGCCAGCGCTTTAACAGAGCTGTTGCCTCTTTTAATGTCAACCTGATCCATCCATATTTGTTTTAATGAAATTGATGCAGCGAATTTTTTGTTTTTATCTTCTGAATGTTTATCATCATATACTTCAAGTCTCAGCTTGAATTCTTTAAGATCGTATATTATATTCAAAATAGATTTAATGACTTGATTTGCTGCTCCCAGCATTTTCATTCCTTCTTCCTGCATTCTTGTTGTTCTTGCTCCCAATTCTGAAAAGTAACTTGAGCCGGGGGAAGCTACAAAACTATCAACAAGCTTATCGCTTTTTTCGTACTCTTTATTTATGTAATCGAGGATCCAGAAATAAAGCGGCTCAAGACTTGAGCCGAACGCATCGTAAATTACAGTATGTTTTTCAATAGGGTTTTTCTGTCCAGGCTTTGTAAATGGATTTTTTAGTAAAACTTCTTCAATATCCATGTATTCGCTCTCAGTTGGCTTTGCTTTTTCTGCTGCTTTTAAGTAGCCCTCAGATGCTGCAGTTCTTTTAACGCTGCCTCTGACTGTAGGATCACAGTACACATCTGGACTTATTGCAGCAATAAGATTATGAATATTTACAGGCATTTTTACCTCTTTTAAGTATATATCAATAGAAAACACTTTATTTAAAGATTATCAGATAGGCAACTTTAAATAAAACGTCCCCATATTATTTTTAATTCAATAAGGTGAAAATATATGCCAATAGATTATTTTGATTATACCCTGCTTCAAAAGAAAGGTCTTTTGAAGATTGAGGAGGAGCCTAAAGAGGAAAATGTTAAAATAGACAATCAAGGATTTGTTGACTTTACTCAATCAGCAAATAGTGTCTCATCAAGCACAGCATCTGTTTCATCTGCTTCTTCCGCACCTGTTGGAGATATGTTTGGCTTCTTAGATAGTCCAACTTCTTCATCTGCCAATTCTTCTAGTTCTGCTGTCTATGGTAATTCAAGTATTTCAAGCAGCTCGGGTGATACAAATTCTGATATAAATGCCTTGAGGCTAAAGCTTGATGATACTGAATACAAGCTTGAGAGATTAATAGAAAGGCTTGCTAGAATTGAAGAAAAAATAGGCATAATATAGACATATATTTCCTTTAGCAATAATCTTTTTAAAGAGTTTTCTGATCTAAAATTTATGAGAATTGCTGTTTCTGCAATGGGATCTACGAATGATGAAATGATTAGTTCGATGAATAGAATAGCAGAAGCTAGAGCAGATATTATTGAATTAAGACTTGATTTTTTAAAAGAAAAGTCAGATTTAGAGGAATTATTATCTGAACATATAGGAATTCCAAAAATAGTTACTTATCGAAGTACTCTTGAAGGTGGGAAAAATTCAAATGTAACAGAAGATGAAAGACTTGCTGTATTTCAACAATCAATTGATTTAGGAGCCGACTATATAGATGTAGAATTCACTTCAGGATTATATAAACAAATTGAGAAAGTATCAACAAAATTGATAGTATCATACCATGATTTTAGCATGACTCCAGATCTAAATATGCTATATGATAAAATTGCAAGGACTAGTGCTGATATTGTAAAGATTGCTACGCATGCACAAACACGAACAGACAGCTTGAAAATGCTTGAATTGATTAATCAGGTATCCATGCGACACGGAAAGCCGATTATTGGAATTTGTATGGGCCCAGAGGGAATGATAACAAGGGAGTGGGGGCCAGCTTATGGAAGTTATCTTACTTTTGCTTCCATTGATGATAAAACTGCTTCTGCTCCTGGACAGATAAGCATTGATAAGTTAAGAGAGAATTGGAAAGCCCTTGGACTTACTGAATAGAATATAATTGCTTAATCAAACTAATTCTTCAAATTCTTCTCTGGAAATTCCTAAATCTTTTTTTATAATTTTTAATAATTCTACTGCTCTCAATTGAGGCAATTTAGCCATAATCAAACCTCTATTTTTTTCATACCTATAAATTTTATGGGAACTTTATTATCCGAATCTGCTTTCAAACAAACCTTTATCGCTTCTTTAGTTCTCTTTATTAACTCATCCATAGTCTTAGCTTGAGTATGGCATCCCGAAAGTCCAACCACTTCTGACACAAGCCATCCATCCTCATCCTTTTCTATTATCACATTAAATTCTGTCATATATTGTTTATATCAACTTACCTTAAATAACTTTCTATAAATCGCTTTTTTTTCTTTAGATTTAATTTATAATTTTGCCTTCTTGCCCATAGACCAATAAACATCAAAGATCATCTTCATAGCTTCGGCAAATTCCTTATTTGATATTATTATTCCTACAAGCTCTCCCCTGACAGTCATCATTGCAACCTTGTTACCATAAATGAATATCATGGCGGGAAAGTTTTCAAGAGAATCTAAAAATCTAATCTCTGTATACTTCTGATAAGTTTTATTATGAAATCTTGGCTCATCTGCTGGATCTATGACAATCTTTACAGGTATTTTTCTTTCAATACGCATTGTACTTGCATGTTCAGGCAGATGTTTTAAGATATCAAGAGATTTTTTGTAGCCTCCAAAATAATACACCTGCTGTTTTACTTTAAAGACATCAGAAACAAGAGAGTATATTCCTTTGAAACCTTCATAAATCTCAACATTAGAAGAGTATGATATTGCCTTTTTCATTCCGCTTAACTCTGGTAAAATTGATTCTATGAGGCGCTTTCTCTCTTCTATATTATCCTTCAGTTTACTAGGATCCACAGCAGAGAAATATGTAACGCCCTTGCTGACTATCTTAGAAACGAGGCCTTTTTGCGAAAGATAATTAAGAGTATTATAAACAGTAGTTCTTGGGAAGTCCACTCGCTTGGCTATTTCCTGCAATGTCACAGATCCCAGAGGAAGCAGGGCTAAATATACGTCAATTTCCTTCTCAGACAATCCGTATTCCTTTAATGGTATCTTTATGTCCATGTTCTAAAGAAGAAATTTATCCTATATAACCCTTTCTATTGTCATCCTTTTTGGTGGACTATTATTCATATAGCCAATATTATAGTAGTTACTATAAAGTAGGTAAAATAAATACAATGAAAACACAAAAATTGAACAGAAAAGCAGAAGAAAGCATATCAAATGCTAGAGCTAGATACTCTCATTTAGATTCTTTGGCTAAATATGTAGATGGAATAACAGATAGATTAGGGACTCCTATAGAACCTAAAATTAAGCCTTTGGTAATCGCACTTAATTACAAGGGATATAGAACAACTGCATCTTGTCAGGGCCATTCATTGAAAGAATGGGAAGATAGAATTCAAAGAATTCACGGAGATAATGCTCAGATTATATTTAGAGCAAAAAGAGGACTGGTTTATAAGATTAAAGAAAAAGACGGAGAAGTTAAGGAATACGGATTTAATGAAAATCCTTGGATAGACATAAAAATGTCCGACAATCAGCTAATTTCTCTGTCAAATACAATAAAGGACCATAATAAGAGAACTGGGATTTATTGGCGAACAACACAATTTGCAAAACCTGTAAATCAATATCGTATTGAAACAATTCCAAGATATAATTTTACTGTAATGCAATCAGATATCACAAAATTAGCAGAAGATATACTAAAATTAGGGCAATTATAAGGGAGATTAAATAACTACAATGAAACTAATAGAATTAAAGAAACCAAATAGAGTAATCGATACGAAAGACTTAGAGACAAAACTCGAACAAGTAAAAAGATTAAGAGATGAAAGAATAGTAAAGCCAGAAAGCTTTTTGTATTCTAAAACTTATGGAACTCAAGCATTTTACAATTTTTCAGAATCTGAAAGAAAATTATTGAGGAAAAAAATGAATATTGAATTAACAGGAAAAACAGAAGTTGATAATGATGGAATAGCATATGAAGATGCCATATTTTATCCTATAGTCCCAAAAGCAAGAATATTATTTCATACTGCGCCCGTTTTTTTAGATAGATCAAGTCTTAGCCCAGATTCCTTATTAAAAAATAAAGTTATTGGGGGCGTAGATTTACCAATCTATCTTAAATGTGCTGGAACCATTGAGTCGGAAACAGGAAAAAGTGACCTTTTATGCAAGGAAGACTTATCCAAAAAATATTGGTGTGATATAAATTATCAAATAGATAGAGATGAATTACTAAAAACAAGAAGCATATTTTACGACCCAACTGCTATAAAGGATGATTGTAAAGGAAGTGAGTGGGGTAGATCTTATGTAGTTTTTGGAGGAGTGCCTTGTCAAGCAATTTTAGGAGCTAGATTTGTTAAAGGAAAGAGTTATCCACTTTCTATTGAAGAAAAAGCAGCTCTTTTAGGCAATATAGAAATTAATGCTAATAAATTTGTTAAGGAAAAATATGCATCTGTGAGAAGAGAGATATTTCAATATAAAATGAAGAAAAAACAAGAAATGGAAAGAGAGATTGAAAGGGAATACGGAAAATGACAAACCAAAAAGAAACACTATTGGAAAGCGTTCTTGTAGCCTTGCAGTTTCATAGTCCTAATAGGCATTTTGTAGATCAAAGTGGAAGAACTTACAGAGCTAGCTTCTATGAAGATAATGGAATGATTGCAATAAAAGCAGAATATCCTGATAACATAGGCGCCGATTATTCTCTTACTGCAGAACATCGTGTTGCAACAGAAAGAGAAATAAGAGATTATGAAGAAAAGTCTATAGAATGCGGGATTAGCATGTGGGAAGAGAGAAATAAAGAACTTGCAAGATAACAACAATGAACGGAAAATACAACTTTAATAGTGAAAGAGGATATAATCCTAGCAGGGCGATTAATCATGAAAGAAGTTATGGGGGAATCGGAAGAATAGGGTATTCCTCTCTGCCGACATATTCAAGACCATCAAATTCTCCAGAAAAATACGCTAATCACGAGGCAGCTATTATTGACGTAAGTAAAATACCTCGGCTTAAGTTCAGAGGTGATTGAAGAATGAAACCCTTAAAAATCCACTCTTCTTTATTGAGGAAAGAGGCCAATAGAAAAAAGAGGAAGCGCAAAAGCTTATTAGACAATGAGAAAAAGATGAAAAACGAAGTTAATCCAGTATTTACTGTTTTTAAAACCCAAAATCAATATTTGGGAGAGAAAAAGAAAAAATTTGTTTTCTATTCCATTCTATTTTTTGTAGCTGGAATTATAGAGATAATGGAACCTCTTGTAATTGGACTTATTTTTATTAAGGTTCAGCAGCAGATAACTTCCTATGCTGAGTTAAAAAGTCTGATATGGATGATTTTTCTCATTTTTGCGATAAGCATTGGATTTTGGACATTTCACGGCACTGCTAGGGTTATGCAGCAAAGAACGGGTTTTTTTGTTAATAGGAACTATATTAACTCTAAACTTTCAAAAGTATTTGATCTTCCAGTTAAGTGGCATAAGGATCATCATTCTGGAGATACTATAGATAAAATAAATAGGGGCGCTGGAGCTATTAGCACTTTTTCCAGAGATGTTTCTTATGAAATATATTATGCTATAATAAATATTGTAGGTTCTGTTATAATATTATTTTTCTTTGATACACGGGCAGCAATATTGGCCCTTATTTTCTCATTTTTTACAATATACCTTATTTATAGAATGGATTTGGTATTAAATCAACAATATAAGGAAATAAACTTATACTCAAATAAAGTTGCCGCAGGAATTTTTGACTATATCAGTAATGTTATCACAGTTATAACTTTAAGACTTAAAACGACCGTCAAAAAAGAAATAGATCATTTACTTATGGCAAGTTGGCCGGTAGAAAAGAAAAACGTGCTTCTTAATGAAATTAAATGGGGATTTGCCAGTATTTCTATAGCTTTGATGACTACTATTGTACTCAGTTTGAGAGCTTACACAGATTATTCGACTGGCGGCACTATTTTAATAGGAACGTTGTATATTTTATATGGATATATGCAAACAGTTGGAAGAACTTTCTTTAGGTTTGCATCACTTTATGGAGATATTGTTAGACATAGCTCAAGAATAATGGGTGCGTATCCTATAGATGAAGAATTTGAAAAAGTTGCGAGAGAAAGGAGACCTTCTTTGCAGAGTGATTGGAAGGAAGTTACCATGGAAAATATCTCCTTTAAACATGAGAAAGAAGGAGAAGAACTTCATATTGACAATATAAAGTTAAGATTTAACAAAGGAGAAAAGATTGCCTTTATCGGAGAATCTGGTTCCGGAAAAAGCACTATGCTTGCTTTGTTGAGAGGCCTAATGAAACCAGATTCAGGAAAAGTTTCAGTTAATGGACATATAATAGAAAATGGATTTAATCGTATAAAACATAATGTAACTCTCATACCTCAAGATCCTGAATTATTTAACAATACGATAAAATATAATATTACAATGGGACTTCCTACTTCAGAAAAAGATCTGGATAGAGCAATAGAATTGGCTCAATTTAAGAGCGTATTGCTGCGCCTCCCAAATAAACTAGAAACAAATGTTCTTGAAAGGGGAGTCTCTCTAAGCGGCGGGGAAAAACAAAGATTGGCTTTAGCTAGAGGCATTTTAGCAGCCAAGAATAGTGATATTCTTCTTATGGACGAGCCAACAAGCAGCGTTGATACTATAAATGAACTGAAGATTTATGAGAATATATTAAAAGAATTTAAGGAAAAAACCATTATTTCTGCAATGCATAGACTTCATCTGCTTAGAAAATTTGATTATATCTATATTTTTGATAAAGGAAGAATTGTTGCAGAAGGAACACTCAACGAGATAAGGAAAAATCCGAGATTTTCACGGATCTGGAATAAATATCACTCAAGGACTGATAAATGATGAAAATACAAAAAGCGAAGATACTATGCGTATGTGCAAAGGGGTTGAATAGGAGCAAGTATTTGGCAGAATATTTGAAAACAGACGGATATGAAACTAGATATGGAGGTTTAGAGGGGATAAATCCTGGAGAAGAATCGCCAAATCCTATTAATCAAGAAGATGTTGATTGGGCAGACGCAATTATTATTGTAAGAAGACGACTTGAACCTATTTTAAGAGGAAAATTCAATGCCCACCATAAAAAAGTTATAGTTCTGGATATAACTGATTCTGAAAGACTCATCAAAGAAAATCATCCTGAACTGGCTCACTTAACAAAGGAAGAGCTGAATAAGAAAGTGACTTATCCGGCCTTAAGAAAGGCAATTAAGTCGCATTTGCCTTTAAAATTAAAGAGGCTGAAATGAAAAACAATGTATTCAGAGAATCGATAAGATTGGCTAGGAAATTCCCAAGTAAGGTGGTCACACATGCTGTAAAAGATGATAAAACCTTTCTTGCAATACTTAAAGGAGGAAAAATAAAGCTTCCTTCTCAAATTAAAGGACTCAAAAAGATGACTCCTTATATGGAAAAGGTTCTTGGGGTTGAAGATTCAATATATCTTGGCCTTGCGTTTGTCTATAATTCAAGTCATCATAATTGGCCTTATGCATTTATTTTTAACAAAAATATCCTTTTAGAAGATAAAATAACTACGTACGGTGCATTTTTAATAAGTCACTCGTGGTTAAAATTTTTGAGAAAAGTTAAAAAAGAAGATCCAAATCTTTTATTGAGCATAAGAAACAAAAATAGCAGAACTAAAAAAGAGATTGATATGCTGTTTAAGACAGATAGA
>Ga0247727_10003819_pt1 | contig 32867 bp, 33 predicted proteins | sample WisWelCaveWW1625_FD_202498 | JGI IMG/M metagenome (GOLD analysis project Ga0247727, IMG submission 202498) | Biofilm microbial communities from Wishing Well Cave, Virginia, United States - WW16-25 | ecosystem: Environmental > Aquatic > Deep subsurface > Groundwater > Cave microbial mat | place...
TACGGAAGGTGGCGTTTGTCCAAAGACCGGCATCGCGGCTAACAACAACGCACAAGGAGGCAGAAATTTCATCTTTTTTGGGTTTAAACCGACGACAAAGGTACAAAAGCGGATCGAAACTATTGACGCATAATAGGTGGAGAGGGTTGGAAATTATCAACCGTTAACGTTCATTAGTCGACCAAAAGGTGGCCTTTATCACGAAAATAATTAGTTGTTTAAACAAAGATACTGATCACCCAGTAGCAGCAAGCGGCGACTAACGCAGAAATTGGTATTGTCAGTATCCAGGCCCACAAGAGGCTGACGGTCACTCCCCATCGAACAGCCGAAATTCGCTTCGACAAACCGACACCGATGATGGAACCCGTAATGGTGTGTGTGGTGCTGACAGGAACTCCGAGCAGTTGTGTCATATAAAGAGTCACTGCACCAGCAGTTTCAGCGGCAACGCCTTCCAGCGGCGTTACTTTTGTGATGCGTGTTCCCATTGTTTTGATGATCCGCCAGCCGCCGCTCAAGGTACCTAAACCGATTGCGATGAAACAGGCGTATTGGACCCACGGGGGTATGGATGTGATTTTGCCCTTCGCTTTGATTTCCTTCATTGTGACATATTCAGAAGCAGGTGCTCCGGTCATCACCCGGCCATCGACCATTAAATCGGAACGTACAAGATTCTTCTTAACGGCCTTGCCTTTGTCTGTGTAAAGCGCCCCATCTACGCCGAACTGATCCGCTGTACCAACGATAAAGGCGGTTCCGTCAATGGTCACTTCTTTCAACTGTTCGTCCGCGATGGCATAATACGTTGTATCGAACTGGTACTCTTTATCCACTCTGGACCATTCCGGATGTGCAATGTCTTCTTTCTTAAGTTCGGCATTGTAAACGAGAAAAGCAGCGGCGATGATACCCATAACTTTTTGTGCATCGTTGCTCCCGTGGCCCAAACTGAACGCAGCGGATGAAACAAGTTGGAACTTCTTAAACCATTTATCGGCGCGATAAGGATTGGCCTTTTTACAGGCATTGATGATGATTACAGTAATGATGTAGGCAAGAATCATCCCGACGAGGGGAGCCAGGAAAATGAATGAAGCCGTCAAATAAATGGTACCGACGTCTGCTAATCCCTCCAATCCCGATTTGGCAACTGCCGCACCAGCAAAACCGCCCATAAGCGTATGGGATGATGACGAGGGAATTCCGCCCCACCAGGTGAGAAGATTCCAAAAAATTGCAGCAACCAATCCGGCGACGATAACCCAGAGATCGATCGCGTCGGTGGTCACAATTTTTGCCACCGCGTCAGCAACCTTAAATTCGAAACCAAGCACTTTATACTGGCAGAGGAAAATGACGATGGCGTTGAAAAAAGCCGCCCACAAGACTGCCTGAAACGGACTCAGAACTTTAGTAGAAACAACGGTAGCGATTGAGTTTGCAGCATCGTGGAATCCATTGATGTAATCAAAGATCAACGCAAGAACGACAACGACTATAAGGATCGTAAACATCGCGAATTAAGAATATTTTATGATGATCGTTTCAATCGTGTTCGCTGCGTCCTCGGCTTTATCCGTAGCTGTTTCGAGAATTTGCAGCAACTCTTTTTGCTTAATGACCGAAATTGCATCTTTTTCTGTCTCAAACAATTTGGCAATGGCGACGTTGAAAATCCAATCGGCCTCATTTTCCAGAGTGGTTATCTTTACACAGGCATCACGGGCTTCCGTCAACGCTTTCCCGTTTTTCAATCCATTCATTGCCTTCTGAATTTCAATGGCCCCGTCGCGAATTTTTTCAGAAAGCAACAGAACTGCTTCAGAAAATATCGTGATGTTGTAGAGATCAATTCGGGCGCTCGCACTGAGGATATGGTCGGCAACATCATCTATTGCAGATGCCAGGCGGTGAATATCTTCGCGGTCAAAAGGCGTGATGAAATTAGAACTAAGTTCGGTGAACAATTCGTGCGTAATCTCGTCGCCTTTGTGCTCCAGTTCCTCAATTTGGCGGATGAAAACAGATCGCTCCGTAACGTTCTCCGTTTTTACGAGTTTTACCAAGGTTTCGCCTATCATCACCAAATTGGCTGCATCTTTCTCAAACAAGGGAAAGAACTTTTTGTCTTTTGGAACAAAAAATTGAAAAATCGAATTGGCTGACATACGTTTGAAATTTGTTGTAAAATTATTGTCCTAGTGTTAAGTGAATGTTAACTAAATCAAGTCAATGTTAACTTTTATGTTATTTGTGGTTTCGGCCTCTTAAAATTAATTTATCTGATTAAAGATCAAGATAATATCAATCTATTTTCGTCATTTATTCTGAGGCTTTTACGTGTTGTTTCGCTTAGGAAAACATCAACACATCGAAATGAAATGGTTATGGCCCAGCGATGATTGGGTCAGCTGCTAATGCGAAACTCAAATGAAAAGGCGAGTGAACCTGCTTATATATTTTCGATCACCATTGCAGATGCCCCTCCACCGCCATTACAAATTGCCGCTGCTCCGTATTTCCCACCGTTCTGTTTCAAAACATTGATGAGGGTCACGATGATTCGCGATCCGGAACTTCCCAATGGGTGGCCGAGTGCAACTGCACCGCCGTTGACATCCACTTTTGAAGGATCCAGGCCAAGTTCTTTGATATTTGCCAGACCAACCACGGCAAAGGCCTGGTTCAATTCCCAGAAATGAATGTCTTGAACTGACAAGCCACCGCGTTTCAAGGCCACAGGAACAGCCTTTGAAGGAGCAGTGGTGAACCACTCTGGTTCCTGGGCCGCGTCACCATAGGACACAATCCGGGCAATGGGTTTCAAGTTATGTTGTTTCACCGCATCTTCGCTCGCCAGTATGAGCGCCGAGGCTCCGTCGTTAAGCGTAGATGCATTTGCGGCCGTCACAGTACCGTTCGGATCAAACACGGGTTTGAGTGATGGTATCTTATCCATAAAGACGTTTTTATATTCTTCATCCTCCTTTATCAGAATGGCATCGCCTTTCTTCTGAGGCACCTCGACGGCAACCACCTCTTCATTAAATTTACCCGACGACCAGGCCGCGGCAGCCCGCTGATACGAAGTGATTGCAAACGCATCCTGTTGCTCCCGGCTAAACCCCTTTTCCTTTGCACACTTTTCGGCACAAACGCCCATATGGACACGGTTGTAGACATCGGTCAAGCCATCTTTAATCATTCCGTCTATCACCTTAATATCGCCAAGTTTTACAGCACTGCGACCCATCAGGTAATGCGGCACAAGACTCATATTTTCCATACCGCCGGCAACGACAATCTGGTTGTCACCCGTCAAAATGCTTTGGGCGCCGAGACTGATGGCCTTCATTCCGGAAGCACACACTTTATTTATGGTGGTGCACGGCACGTTATTTCCAAGTCCGGCGAACAGAGCAGCTTGCCGAGCCGGTGCCTGCCCAAGATTTGCCTGGAGTACATTGCCCATAAACACTTCGTCCACAAGTTTTGGATCCAGTCCGGCTTTTGCCAAGGCTCCTTTGATGGCTGCAGAACCTAGTTTCGGCGCTTCAACAGAAGATAAACTCCCGCCAAAACTTCCCATTGCGGTTCGCGAGGCACCAATGATATAAACAGTTTTCATAATGTGGAGATTACTTGAATTACCGCCTAAAAGTAGACAGAAATTTGTTGCCGGAAACAGCGAAGGGCATTCACCAAAAAACCAGTGTTTTATTTGGAAATCGCGAGAGGAAGTGTATCTTTGCAACCCGGTAAAATACCGGAAGGTTCCCGAAGCCTATGTTAAACCGCTCTCACAATTCGGATGTGTGGGATACAAAACTTCGCCAAATGGCAAAAAAAACAGACGCTGACGATAAAACCGGTAAATCTTCCGGATCGGCAAAAAAAAGTACCCCGAAAAAGAGAATGGTAAAAAAGTCGCCTGGCGTAGTCGCGGCTGAATTAACCTCAGAGGACGCTGTGAAGGCTGCGGCGCTTAAAAAGGCCGGCATCCAGCCGAAGAAGAAAGTAGAGATTAAGGAAATCGAGGAGGAACTTATCGAACCAGACGCAGAACCTATCCTCTCGGCAGAAAACCCGGACGATGATTTTGTCCCCGCTGTAGAAGAAGAAGTCATTCCGGAAGAAGACTTTAACGAAGAAATAGATACAACGATTCAAATTCTGGCCAGAGCACAGGTTGCTGAATTCGACTGGAAAGCTTATGAATCGGAGGCAGCAGACAAAGCCGAAGCAGTAAGAATGAATGAACTCTACGACGGAACGCTAAACTCCATCGAAGAAAAACAAGTCATCGACGGCATCGTCATTGCGCTTACAAAAAAAGAAGTAGTCGTCAACGTAAACTATAAATCGGAAGGTGTTATTCCGATCAACGAATTCCGATACAACAACGATCTAAAAATTGGTGATTCGGTTGAGGTTTACGTAGAACAACTCGAAGATAAATCGGGTCAGCTTGTTCTGTCTCATAAGACAGCAAGGATGCACCGTGCGTGGGAAAGGGTTAACGAAGTTCTCAAAACGGGTGAAGTCATCACCGGATTTGTAAAATGCCGTACCAAAGGAGGACTCATTGTCGATGTATTTGGCATTGAAGCATTCCTTCCAGGTTCTCAGATCGATGTAAAACCTATACGCGACTACGATCAGTTTGTCGGAAAGAATATGGAATTCAAAGTGGTTAAGATCAACCACGAATTCCGCAACGTAGTGGTTTCGCACAAGGCGCTCATCGAGGCCGAACTGGAGGAACAGAAAAAACAAATCATTGGCGGATTGGAGAAAGGTCAGGTGCTCGAGGGAACCGTCAAGAATATTACGTCGTACGGTGTGTTCATCGATTTGGGTGGAGTAGATGGCCTTGTACACATTACCGATCTTTCGTGGGGCCGCGTTGCGCACCCGGAAGAAATGGTGAAGCTCGACGAAAAAATCAATGTAGTTATTCTCGATTTTGACGACAGCAAAAAGAGAATTGCACTTGGTCTGAAACAACTCCAGCCGCATCCGTGGGATTCATTGGATGAAAAACTGCAGGTGGGCGACAAGATCAAAGGAAAAGTAGTCGTTCTTGCAGATTATGGAGCGTTTGTTGAAATCGCGGCCGGTGTCGAAGGACTTGTACACGTGTCTGAAATGAGTTGGTCACAACATTTGCGTTCGGCGCAGGATTTCCTGCACGTCGGAGACGAAGTAAATGCAGTTATTCTCACGCTCGATCGCGACGACCGCAAGATGTCACTTGGTATCAAACAATTGATGCCTGATCCGTGGGCCGATATCGACAAGAAATATCCGGTTGACTCGAAACACTCGGCAACGGTTCGCAATTTTACCAATTTCGGCGTTTTTGTGGAACTGGAAGAAGGTGTAGACGGGCTGATTCATATCTCCGATCTGTCGTGGCAACGGAAAATCAAACATCCGTCTGAATTCTGTAAAGTAGAGGAGAAGATCGACGTGGTCGTTCTTGAGTTGGATCGCGACAGCCGCAGAATTGCACTTGGACACAAACAACTTGAAGAAAATCCGTGGGATATTTTTGCTGCAGAGTTTTCGGAAGGTTCCGTACATCAGGGAACTATCATCGAAGTGAAGAAGGACAAGGCGGCCGTAGTAGCGTTGGCGCACGGTGTCGAAGCCATTTGCCCTAAAAAACATCTTCGCAAGGCAGACGGTTCGAATGCCGAACAAGATGAGAAACTCGATTTCAAAGTGATTGAATTCAACAAGGAAGCGAAGAAAATTGTCGTTTCGCATACCCGGATGTTCGAAGAAGGGGAGGACAAACCATCCAGCTCGTCGTCAAGTTCGAGAGGGAAAAAGTCCTCAGGCGGCGGTGGCGGCGAGACCGGTAAAGCGGTTAAAGCAATCAACGATTCAAATGAGAAGTCGACACTGGGCGATTTGGATGCCCTTTCGGCGCTTAAATCAGAGATGGAAGGAAAGGAAGAATAAATTCCTTTCGGAAATTATCAGAAGCCGTTCAGACGATAGTGTCTGGGCGGCTTTTTTTATTCCCCGCGTCCGCGATAGCTATCGGGATCGCGAACTGTCGCCAACGACGTGCCTGCCGCTGATCCAACCGAGTTGAAAGCCTGGCAAACCCGGCAGGTAACTGGAGATTAATTCCGCATTGGGAACGATGACGAGGAAATAAGGGACGTTGTCGAGTATTTCATATCCGATCGCGACGCAATTTGTGTTGGGCCGCACCAAGGCAATCGCCTTGTTTTCGAGTGGATCCTGTTTCAGAAAATAGCCCGATGTCTGATCGAAATCTGTGTTTTCCACAGGCTTCGGCTTTTGCATCAGCCAGGTACTGTCGCTGAAAGTTCGCAGTGACTTCGTCCCCGCTTCTTCGGGAAATTGTACGTTTCGAATGTAAATGTACCGTCGGATTTCCTTCGCACCCCGAGGTGCACAGAACTCGCCTGTAAGCATCGCTTTCGCATCGGATTGGTCTGGATAAAACACCGTAATGTTCTCCATATCTTTTTCGAAATACCAGGTGGTCATTTCGTTTACAATCGACTGGTCTATGGCCTTTTTAAGAACAGTAAACCGAATTCCTTTAAAGCGCCCGTGCAGTTTTGACAACAGGCGTAGCTCGCCGTGCAAACGCATAACGGCCTCTAAGCCATCCGGCGTATTGATAAAGAAAATGACACAATTTCTCGAGATTCCGGGGTATAATCCGGTAAAAATTACGTCCGTGAGGGAATCGCCGCCGAAATCAAAAAAATGACAATTCTTTCCAAATTCTACATTTTCCTTGGCGTCCAGCGCTCTGACATACCCGTGGCCGGTGACGGAGATTTTACTGAGAAGTTTCGCCTTGTCTTTTTCAGTGAGCGTGCTGTCTTCGAAATATTTCCACTGAAAGCCCATCTCCAGGTCTGGATGCTCCCATTGACTGTTCGCGCTGAACGGTAGTAAGATCAAAAAATAAAGAAAGGGCTTCAAAACCGACATAGGTACCAAAATTACTGCAAAGGGCATTCCAAATCAAGCCGGCCCAATGTTTTGTGTTTAACGCCTCGGGGAAATGTGCGCACAAAAACGAAAATCAGGTCAACATTCCGCCACAAACCTGAAGCGTCTGGCCAGTGACATAGGCCGATAAATCGGATGCCAGAAACAAGCAGGCACCAGCGACGTCTTCTGGCGTACCACCGCGTTTCAGCGGAATGCCATCCCGCCATTCCTGTACCACTTTCGGGTCCAAAACCGCCGTCATTTCAGTTTCAATAAATCCAGGAGCAAGGGCATTGCAACGGATATTTCGCGAGCCGAGTTCCTGTGCGATGGACTTTGTAAATCCAATGATTCCTGCCTTTGAAGCGGAGTAATTCGCCTGGCCCGGATTACCGGAAACACCGACCACCGAACTCATATTGATAATGGATCCTTTGCGGGCCTTAAGCATTGGTTTCATTGCAGCCTTGGTGAGATTGAAGACGGATTTGAGGTTGTTTTTCAACACATCGTCCCAGTCTGATTCGCTCATTCGCAGTAAGAGGTTGTCCCGTGTAATGCCAGCGTTGTTGACAAGAATATCGATTGTGCCGTATTTGGCAACCACATCGTCTACTAACTTATGTGCTGCATTCAAATCGGCGGCGTCTGATTTCATCGCACTCACTTTGGCACCCCCGGCCGACATCTCCTTTTCAAGGGCATAGGCTTTGTCGTCTTCGGCAATAAACGTGAAAATTACGGTGGCTCCTTCCGCAATAAATTTTTCGGTGATGGCTTTACCAATTCCGCGCGATGCGCCCGTTATCACCGCTACACGACCTTCAAGAAGTCCCATAAAAAAGTGTATTTATGCGGCCAAATATACCAACATTCGAAGACAGACGCCTGAACGAATCAGATTGAATCGGCCGGAACAAGTTTTCCGGGAGGCTCTACCAACATTCTGCCGCAATGCTCGCAGATGATGAGTTTTTTTCTTGCCTCAATGTCCAACTGACGCTGCGGAGGGATTTGGTTGAAACAGCCGCCACAGGCATCGCGAACAATAGATACCACTGCCAGACCATTTCGAGAATTCTCGCGCAGTCGCTGGTAAGCGGAAAGCAAGCGATCTTCGATGCTGGTTTTGGCTTTATTGGATTCTTTGCGCAGTTTCTCTTCGTCCTTCTCCGTTTCGGCCAGAATTTCTTTTAATTCGCCCCGCTTGATTTCAAGATCGTTCTTGCGCTCATCCAAACGCGATTTGTTACTGGCAAGCGTTTCGTTCTTCGACTCAATCTTAAATGAGAATTCCTTTATTTTCTTTTCGGACAGCTCGATCTCAAGCCCTTGAAATTCGATTTCTTTTGAAATGGAATCAAACTCCCGGTTGTTGCGGACGTTTTTCTGCTGCTCCTCGTATTTCTTAATGGCCGCCTTGGCATCTTTTATAATGTTTTTGCGGTCGGCAATTGCCCGATCCAGTTCACCACCTTCTTCAATAATTTTATCCAGACGGGTCTGAAGACCTAGAATTTCATCCTCGAGATCCTGTACTTCGAGCGGTAATTCACCCCGAACAGACTTGATGCGGTCAATAGACGAATCGACCTGTTGAAGATCAAAAAGCGCGTTTAATTTTTCTTCGATCGCACTTTCAGGTTTAGTCCGGACACGAACCATTGGTACCTGAACGGTTTTTTGAATGACACGGCTTTCTGCGCGGGTTGGTCTTTCGTCCACTTCGCCTTCATCATCCATATCGATCGCCGCTGTTTTGGGGCGAATTTCCAGCGGTTTTACTGCTTTCGCCTTCGTTGTCGAAGCGGTTGGCGGTGTAGAAGCAACAGCCTTTTTAGCAGTTGTAACTACAGGCTCTACTATTTTTTCGGCTTTTTCAACTTTGGCTGGAACAACTTTTTTCGCAACGGGTTTTTCTTTAACGACAGGTTTCGTCTTGGCCGGTGGAGCAACTACTTTTTTGGCAACAGGTTTTTGAACGACTTTAGCCGCTTTAACCGGTGTTTTCGCCTTCACTGCTTTTTTTGCTTTTACCACTGGCTTGGTTTTCGCCTTTACGGCTGCCTTCGGTTTCACTTTTTTTGCGGCCGGTTTCGACTTTGCTTTTGCCTTCACAACTGGTTTTTTTGCAGCTGTTGGTTTTTTCTTAACTGCCGGTTTTGACTTTGAGCCGGATTTTGCTTTGGATTTCGCCTTTGCCATCGGATTAAAAATAATGTATTGGATTTGTGTTTATTTCCGTGAAACAGGGCGCGAAGGTAGGAAATTTTTCCTGTATTAATTCCGCAATCAACTGAATTGTGAATTGTTCGCTCTCGTAGTGCCCGAGGTCCACAAGGGACATTTGGTCGTCAGATCTGAAAAAATCGTGGTATTTGAGGTCAGACGTGATGTACACATCAGCTCCTTGTATGCGTGCGTCCTCGATGAGAAAGCTACCGGAGCCACCGCACCAGGCAATCCGCTGAATGGCCGACTTATCACAGGCCGTGTGTCGAATCGAAGCACATTTAAACGAAGACTTTAGTTTTTTTAAAATTGTCTTATAATCAATAGGTTGATCAAGGTTACCTATCATTCCAGAGCCGGTAGATGTGTCCTTGTTTAGGAGAGGGTAGCAATCAAAAGCAACCTCTTCGTAAGGGTGGGCTGCTTTCATTGCGTCCAGGAGTCCTTTCAAAATTCTTTCGGAAGCGACCACTTCTAGTTTGATTTCCGGGACTACTTCTCTCTTTCGCCTGGACCCGACAGCGGGATTTGAACGCGTGTTGCCGTAAAAAGTACCCGTGCCAGCGGTTGAAAAACTGCATTGGGAGTAATCACCGATGTTTCCGGCACCCGCGCTGAACATCGCGTCTTTAACCCTTTCGGCTGCATTTTCGGGGCAAAACACGGAGATTTTAATGAGGGTTCCGGTTTTCGGACTCAGAACCGTCATTTTTTTTATGCCCAGCTTTTCACCGATTTTTCGGTTGACACCTCGAGATGAGTTGTCCAGATTGGTGTGTATTGCATAGATGGCGATGCCATTCCGAATGGCTTTCATCAGCGCCCGCTCGGCATCATTTTTGCCTGTGAGGCTTTTGACAGGATGAAAAATGAGCGGGTGATGCGAAATGATGAGGTCACATTTCTTTTTGATGGCTTCACCGACCACGGCTTCGGTGCAATCCAGACTCACGAGGACTTTTTTGGTATGGGAATTGCCATTTCCCACCAAGAGGCCCGAGTTGTCGTACGATTCTTGTGTAGAAAGCGGAGCTATCGATTCAAGCCAGTCGGTAAGTTCACGAAGTTTCATACGATAAAGATAAAAATTCACTAATTTGGCACACTATGAAAACATTCTTTGCACTCTGTATTTTCTGTTCGATTCAGGTGTTTGGACAGGAAACAAAACCAACCCTGACACATTTAAAGACCTATTCGCCTGAGGAGTGGAACAAGTGGTACTTTGATGACTATGATCTGACCACGGTCGAGACAGGCAACTGGAACAAGTGGAAATGCGAAATCTGGGGTATGCAAATGATTGTGGAGACCGCCGTTGCCAATAACTGGCAATCGTGGAAAATCGGACCAAAAGGCGGTGCCTGCACGCTTGTAAAGAAGAACAAATACAATTCCTGGACGCTTGTTTCGGACGCCAAAACCTACCAATTCGTTTCTGCGACCAAGGATTTATCGTCCTGGACAATGACCGGTTCAGGAACGCTCAAAGCCTACATCTTCGCACCGGGTGACTGGGATCATTGGGTGATCGAGGGAGATCTACCAGGCGTCAATAATCCGGAAGCCGTCGTAGCGTGTCTTTTCATACCCGTATTCTCGGGAACCATTCGCGCCGTCCATAAATTGAAATAAACTGTTCTGCCTTTTTCGGATTATTCCTAACATTGCTCTGCAATGAAACGGAAGGTCTTTGGATTTAAATCGTTGCTCACCGAATCCGGGTGGCTTTCTCCCGCCTATGTACACGTCGATGACTCCGGAAAAATAACGTTGATTACCGGTGCTGTTCCAGCAGGCGAGCTTGAGTTTTTCAATGCCCTTGCAGTTCCCGGATTCCAGAACGCCCATTCCCACGCCTTTCAGTACGCTATGGCCGGCTTGGCAGAGAAACAATCTGCCGCAACCAGAGCCGACGATTTCTGGGCCTGGCGCGAGGCGATGTATGCACTGGCACTTAGCGTCAATCCGGATCAGATGGAAGCGATTGCCGCAATGGTGTATTCCGAAATGTTGCGACACGGGTATACCCACGTGGCGGAGTTTCATTACTTGCATCACGACAAAAACGGGAAGCGGTACGAGAATCTCTCTGAAATGGGAGAGCGCCTAGTTGCTGCTGCAGAGCTTGCCGGAATCGGCATTACACTGATACCAATCCTTTACCAAAAAGGTGGATTCGGCAAAGATCCGTCGAAAGGTCAGAGGCGCTTTATTACGGAAGACGTAGATGCCTACTGGAACTTGATGGCCGCATCGAAAAAATCGACTTCGCACTACGTCCGTGCAGCAACAGGACTCGGTATCCATTCTCTGCGCGCAGTAGATCCCGAGGATGTTGTACGCTTTTGTACTGAACGACCCGATAAACTGCCCTTCCATTTGCACATTGCGGAACAACAGAAGGAAGTTGAGGATTCGTTGGCGTATCTTGGCGTACGGCCGGTGGAGTGGTTGCTCGACAGCGTACCGGTTGATGCGTCGTATCATCTCATTCACGCAACCCATATCACCGACGACGAGTGCGACCGGCTCGCGTACTCGAGCGCGAACGTTGTTTTATGTCCGGGCACGGAAGGAAATCTCGGGGACGGAATTTTTCCTCTGAGGCGTTTCCACGACCACGGTGGCACCTGGAGCATCGGCACCGACAGCCATATAAGTCTAAACCCATTGGAAGAGTTGCGGCTGCTCGACTACGGTCAGAGGCTGACCTCGCATCGCCGAAACACCTACGGGACCGACAAAAACGGAGATCAGGCCTTGACGGCAGTCAGTATGGCGTTGCTGACGGGACGGTCTGCAATGAACAATCATCAGCAGGAATTTTTCGCCGTAGGCTCGTTCTTTGACGCGGTGATGTTCGATTGCGAAGCGCCGTTACTCGGGCTTACCTCTGAAGAACATCTGATCTCAACACTCGTCTATTGCGCGGATGCCAGTCACTATCTCGGCACCATTTGTGGAGGTAAACGTGTTGTCGAAAATGGAAAACACATTCGCGCGAAACAAATTCACGCCGATTTCATCAAGTGCATTACGACGCTGGGTCAACGATGAAGGCATTTTTCGAACGAAATCAAGTATGGATATGGATTTCGTTCGCTGTTTTGTTGTCAGCAATCATTGCCCTTCAGGCCGTAAGTCTTGGAGAAAAATATTTCGGTGACGCAGGTCCCTATCACGTCTACAACAATTACGACATTTTTGCCGAATCTTTCGACCAGTTAATGAAAGGGGGAAACCTATACACCCCTCATCCGGAAAGTCATTGGGACATTTACAAGTACACACCTACCTTTTCGCTTTTTTTCGGGCTTTTCCGATACTTTCCGGATTTTGTGGGCATCCTGTTTTGGAATTTACTCAACGCAGTCGTACTTCTCTTAGCCTTGCGGCCTTTCGTCTCTGAAAAAATCCGCCTTTCACTGGTCGTTTTGATTTTTATTCTCCCGGAACTCGTCACCTCACTGCAGAATTTTCAATCGAATGCACTTATCGCGGGTTTGATTTTGTTGGCCTTTCAGTTTCTCGAAAAAAGTAAGGTGATATCGGCGGTATGGATGATTGCTTTAGCCGTATTCATAAAACCTTTCGCGCTCGCGGCGTTTGTCTTGTTTATTTTTTATCCGGGCAAATGGAAGGCTCTGGGTGCAGCCGTATCGCTGATGCTCGTGCTCTTCTTTCTTCCAGTTGTCGTTACCGGATTCGACGCGCTCATCGATCATTACAAGAATTGGATACAAATGCTCAAATCGGATCGCGACGCGTCCACCGGAATTTCTGCACTTGGATTTTTAAAGGCTACATCCGGTAAGGAAATTTCCGGCAGTTTGGTGTTAGGTTTTGGCCTTTTGATCTTTCTTTCGCCGTTGCTCCGATTCAGACTTTACTCCACGCATCGCTTTAGACTTTTGATGCTCGCGTCGGTCTTGATCTGGATTGTCATTTTTAACCACAAGGCCGAAAGCCCCACGTTTATCATTGCGGCAACCGGCATTGCGATTTGGTTTGCTGGAACGTCGAAGAGTGCCATCAAATGGTCTGCGCTGGCTTTTGCATTTGTCCTGACCTGTCTTTCGGCCACCGATTTATTTCCTTCGTACGTTAGGGAGAATGTGATAAATCCCTATAACCTGAAAGTTTTACCTTGCCTCGTCATCTGGTTGATGATCCTTTTCGAAATGCTGCGAATCAGGATTTCTGATCCAATGCCTCGTAACGCCTGATCAATTCATTCATCATCTTTTCTGAGGTCTCGGTGGAATTAATGATCCACTGGAAGAGGATCTCTTGTTGGTGTTCAGGACTGAGTTTCCATACCGAAGGGTCTAGAACTCTTATGCGTTGTGAAAGTGCATAAAGTGAGATTGCCGCAGAGACGGATATGTTCAGGCTTTCGGAAAATCCATACATCGGGATTCGGATCTTTTGATCGGCCATCTTCAAGGCCGTATCTGTCAGACCGGTCAGTTCGGTGCCAAACAGGATGGCCAGGGGTTTATCTACTTTCAGTTCTTCGATTGTCTGCGTTGCAAGGGGAGAGGTGGCAACGATCGAATAGCCGGAATCGCGAATCGCCGTTAGGCTGCGTTCTGTATTTTTTTCGCGAGTGGGATAGTGTATTAGATTTAGCCATTTGGATGCTCCCATATCCACTTCGGCACTCGGTTTGAATTTGTTTTTGTTTTCGATGATGTGTACGTCCTGAATCCCGAAGGCATCGCAGGATCGGAGCACTGCGGCAGCATTGTGAGGCTGGTAAATATTTTCCAAAACGACCGCGACGTGACGCGTTCTGTCCTGCAAGCGTTCAGTAAACCTCGCCATTCGCTCATCGGAAACCCCTTGAGCAATCGTATTGAACAACCATTCGTTTTTATTCATAAAAAAAACCGTCCTGACGATGCAGTCAGAACGGTTCCTGTTAAGTGACTGAACAATTAATTTACTTTTTTCGCGAGGTCAGCACCTGCTTTGAATTTTACAACTTTTTTCGCGCTGATTTTGATTTCCTTTCCAGTTTGTGGATTTCTTCCAGTACGGGCTGCTCTCTTCGAGATAGAGAATGAGCCGAATCCAACGAGAGAAATTTTATCCCCTTTTTTCAAAGCACCTTCTGTTGAAGTAATGAAACCTTCCAACGCTCTTTTTGCATCGGCTTTTGAAAGACCTGATTTCGATGAAATCGCGTCAATTAATTCTGATTTGTTCATAATTGAATTTAATTTTTGGTTAAACAATTTTTTTAATTTACTCGAGCAAATATATTTGAAACAACCCGCCCTGCAAGGGTTTCAGCACCAAATAGGCCAGAATTGTTAATAAAATCGACCTTTTGTTGATAATTCTGATCGAAAACGCCTCATTTTGCTGGGGTTTCGGAACATTTCTATTCTAAAAATATGCGATCATCTCCGGAAAACTGAGGGGATTGAACCGACAGCACTTTCATTGGTCTTGTCGAGGTGACTTTTACGGAGTGCGGCAAACCAACGGGAATATTAAAGTAGTCGCCTTTCGAAACCCGATATATCTTGTCGCCGATTTTGAACTCGCCTTTCCCTTGAATGATCAGAACATTTTCACTGTGCCATTCGTGTTTATGTTGTTTAACTTCCTTGCGGATCCAAATTAAAAATGCGGTTTGAAGTGAATCGCTGCCGAGAATAACGGAATGTAGGTTCTCATAGTCCTTATCGGCTTTCAGCTTTTTGAGGTTGCTGGGAATTTGGCCGAGAGCAGTTTCGAAGAGAAAAATAAAGAATAGAAAACAAATCTGATTTTTCATTGGCGACAAGAATTGAGATAAACTAGAAGTTTAGTGCTACAGGTACTTATCAAAGGTAAAAATTCAATCGTAAGATCAAGCCAGAGTGAACTGGGCTCTAGTAACAGGATGGATCGCTCCCGCGGTTGATAGTACAGATTTTTTTCCTACTTTTGTATTCAAAATACCCTCAGAATGAAAAAACTATACACTGCTCTCTCATTGATTTTTGCAACGCCCTTCACCCAAGCCCAAACGGTAACTACGTATGATTATACGGGAGGACTTCAAACGTTTACTGTTCCAGCCGGAATAACTTCCCTCGATGTCGAGGTGATTGGCGCGCAAGGCGGCAATGCCGTTGGAGATGCAGTAGGCTGGACAAACGGTCCCGTTAACATAGATGGTGCCCTGGGCGGAAGAGTTACTTGTACGATAGTTGTTTCACCGGGTGAGGTATTGAATATTTATGTCGGTGGGCAGGGAGCGATGCCAGCAGGTGGATACAATGGGGGTGGAAGTGCTGCGGTTTGTGCTGGGACAGAAGTTATTTCTGCCGGTGGTGGCGGAGGGTCAGACATTCGTCAGGGCGGTGTCGCGCTGGCAAACAGGACCGTTGTGTCTGGCGGTGGTGGTGGTGCGGCAGGTAGCGCTAGTATGTCTTATGCTGTAATACCTGGAACGGGTGCAGGCGGTGGACTTTCTGGTCAGAATTCAGCAGTTCCCAGTTCGGGACCTTGTACTCCGGGCTTAGGTGGAACAGCAGCTGCGGGTGGTAATGGAGGAAATAATTCGTGCTGGTGTGGACTTGCAGACATCGCAGGTGCGGGCAGTTTAGGTGCGGGTGGTACGTCGGTGTGTGCGCCGTCCGGACTTTGTTGCTGTTCGTGTACCGGCACTGGTTGCACAACCGGTGGCGGTGGCGGCGGTGGTTATTACGGCGGCGGAGCGGGAATTTGCTTTGCCGGCGGTGGTGGCGGAAGCAGTTATACCACGCCTTCTGCAACTTCGGTTATCCACACACAAGGTTTTCAAACCGGAAACGGTCAGGTCATTGTTACGTATTTCTGTACTGCTTTGACTCCTTCGGTTTCCGATACAGAAGTCTGCGAAGGAGAGACCGTAACGCTTTCAGCTGTTTCGGGATCTGGCGGAACCATTACCTGGGACGGCGGAGTAACAGACGGTGTAGCTTTTGTTCCACCGGTTGGAACCACGACTTACACTGCCACATCATCCGACCTTACCGATTGCGCTTATGCAGTTGACATTACCGTAAACGCTCTTCCTACAGTGAATGCGGGAACCGATCAGGACATCTGCGAAGGGGATATGGCTACGTTGATTCCTTCCGGAACAGCAACTACGTATTCCTGGGATGGCGGTGTCATCACAGGTCTTCCGTTTTCTCCACCGGCTGGAGTTACAACGTACACAGTTACCGGAACGGATCTTGCCACCGGTTGTGAAAACACCGATCAGGTGGATGTAAACGGCGTGGTGATTGACGAAACAGTTGTTGCAGGTGGCGGAACGATCACCTCGAACGAGGTCGGAGCGGCGTATCAGTGGATCGATTGCGGCACAATGACCGACATCGCCGGGGAAACAAATCAATCGTTTACGATTCCTGGAAACGGTTCCTACGCGGTTGAAGTGACGGTTTCAGGATGCGTCGATACTTCTGCCTGTCTGGATGTGTTTTCAGGCATCGGAGAGCAGGATCTGAGTATTTTCTCACTCGTTCCAAACCCATCAGAAGGTCAGGTTTCCATTCGCTGCAACGGGCAGTTTCAATACCAAATCAGCGACATCAGCGGAAAAATTCTTGTCAAATCGAGCGGAAGCAACGCAACATTACTCGATCTTTCCGGATGGTCAAAAGGAATTTATTTTGTCAGTGTTCGTCGGGACGGAATGGCCGGGACGCAGAAGTTAGTGATCCGATAAATGAATAAGAATTAGTCTAATAGTTTAAAACGTAATAGTATGAAAAAAATATTCTCACTTTCATTCGGACTGATGGTCCTGTCACTGCAGTTGCAAGGTCAGGTGACCACAACATTTGATTACACAGGCGGACTTCAGACCTTTGTTGTTCCAGCGGGAGTTACTTCCGTTGATGTCGATGTAATGGCAGCGCAGGGAGGCAATGCCGTAGGATTCGCTATTGGCTGGACGGACGGTGATGTTGATATTCAAGGTGGGCTTGGCGGAAGGGTAACTGCGACGATTGTCGTTACACCGGGAGAGACATTAAACATTTATGTCGGTGGTCAGGGCGCTATGCCTACCGGAGGTTACAATGGCGGTGGAGGCGGAGCAGTTGGTTGCGGTGGTACGGAAGTAATTTGGGCCGGCGGTGGCGGTGCATCGGACATCCGTCAAGGCGGTATGGCCGTTGGAAACAGAACAGTGGTTGCCGGCGGTGGTGGCGGCGCGGCGGGTAGTCCCGATACCTACGCAACGATTCCATTTGCCGGAGCAGGTGGAGGATTGACCGGCGCAAATTCGCAGACTTTCGGTGGCGATGGTGGTCTTTTGGGATTGGGTGGAGGTCCGGCTTCTGGCGGAGGTGGGGGTTACAACACATTCTGGTGCGGCCTTTCGGATGTTGGCGGTGCCGGTGGATTTGGACCCGGAGGAACTTCAGTTTGCGCGCCTTCAGGACTCAGTACTTGCGGTTGTGACGGCACGGGCTGTACGTCCGGTGGCGGCGGCGGCGGCGGTTGGTACGGTGGTGGAGCAGGAATATGTTTTGCCGGCGGCGGTGGTGGCAGCAGTTATACTGCGCCTTCTGCAACTTCGGTTGTTCACACACAAGGTTTTCAAACCGGAAACGGTCAGGTCATCGTTACATATACCTGCGATCCGTTGGTTACTTCCGTTTCCGATGACGAAGTATGCGAAGGCGAAACGGTTACTTTGTCTGCATCGTCAGGCGGAGGCGGAGTGATAACCTGGGATGGCGGAGTTGTAGATGGAGTGGCATTTACTCCGCCAGTTGGGGTCACTACCTACACGGCGACTTCGGATCTCAGTGGCGACTGCGCATTTTCCGTAGACATCACGGTAAATGCTTTGCCAACAGTGAACGCAGGAACTGATCAGGACATTTGCGAAGGCGATATGGCTACGTTGATTCCTTCCGGAACAGCAACTACGTATTCCTGGGATGGCGGTGTCATCACAGGTCTTCCGTTTTCTCCTCCGGCTGGAGTTACAACGTACACAGTCACTGGAACCGATCTTGCCACTGGTTGTGAAAACACCGATCAGGTAGATGTAAACGGCGTGGTGATTGACGAAACAGTTGCAGCAGGTGGCGGAACGATCACCTCGAATGAAGCCGGAGCAGCTTATCAGTGGATTGATTGCAGCACAATGACCGACATTGCCGGAGAAACAAATCAATCGTTTACGATTCCTGGAAACGGTTCGTACGCGGTTGAAGTGACGGTTTCAGGATGCGTCGATACTTCTGCTTGTCTGGATGTGTTTGCCGGTCTGAGCGATGAATCTCCAGTATATTTTTCAGTGTTGCCGAATCCGTCGGATGGACAAATAAAATTGCTTTGTGCGGGTGAATTCACTTATTCCTTGTCGGATATCACCGGAAAAACTCTTCTGACCTCAGATGGAAATACCTCGGTGGAACTGGATCTGTCTGACTGGACTGAAGGCGTTTATCTACTAACCGTGCTGCGCGAAGGTGTGGTTGGCAGTTTACGCGTGATGATTAAATAGCGGGCGGAATAAGATAATTCGCGGCGGACAGAATTTTGTCGCTGGCTATTTTTTGACCGATCGAATTACCGCGGTTGGGAATTTTTGCGGAAAAATTAGTTCCTGACCGTACATATAAAACGGCTTTACTTATAACTCTTGGATAATATGCTGAACTCCCAAAAAACAATGATTTTAGCCACAGTCGGAATAATCTCGTTCCCATTCGCTGCTTCGCAAATTGTTGGTGGCAATGCCTATCTCATTGGTGATTACATCGAAATCGGAGTTGACACCAACGGATACGAAGGAACCGACGATCTTCCGGGCAGTAACAGCCGGGGAGGAATTTGTACGAACGCATTTTTGGGTTATGTCGCCAACCCTCAAATGGATGGGTGGGTGAATTATGACGGAGATTTTTTTACACCTGGATCGACGGAAAACGGATTTGGACTCGATATTGCGGGGCTTGAGTTAGCCAACAACGCCTCCGGTTGCGCAACACCAGTCTCTGAGATTCCCGGTTCGATAACGGACTATTGGGAGACTGCCGATTCTGTAAAGGTAACCTGGCAAGGCAACAGTTCTGGAATAGACGTGGTTGTTATTTACGGATTACAGAAAAATGAATTGCATTATACGACGACGGTGATGTTGGAAAACGCTACGGCATCTGCTATTACAGACGTATATTATTACCGGAATGTAGATCCCGACAACAATGAAACCATTGGCTGGGGTTATCCGACTTCCAATACGATTGTTTCGCAGATGGCCGGACCAGGCGATAGCGCTGTTGTTGAGGCTTCGCAAGTGAATATCTGGACAAGTACCATTGCGCTCGAGGCATTCGGCGATACGATGTGGCGTTCCAGTTACGGGGGATTCACCAATCGCGATGGCTCGGAAATTTGGAACGGAACAGGCTTTACAATCACTGAGGGATCAACAGCCACTGGAGATGTTGCCATTTCGCTGGCACGGAAGATTGATGAATTACCGGTTGGAAAAAGTACCCCGGTTACTTTTTCTTATCGTGTTCGTTTTGGTGACGGCACCTGGGATCCGCCGAGTCCTGTCGATTCAACAGGTGGCACAGATCCTGTCGTAGATTTTCAAGAAACCAGTCTCATCGTTTATCCAAATCCGAACAAGGGCGAATTTTCTATCGATTGCGAAGGTGATTTTTACTTTATGGTTTCGGACCAAAGCGGAAGGCTTGTTGCCGACGGACTTGCTTTAGACAATGTGGCTGTTGACCTATCAGCCGAGCAAGCCGGAATTTACTTCGTCAAAGTTCGTCAAGATCGAAAATTCAGGGTGGTCCCGATTGTTCTGGAATAATGATTGGATGCGAATCCGTCCATACTCAAACGAGTTTCTTCTGATTCACGTCAAATCCAAGAAGAAATTCATCTGCACTCATTCTCCGTTTACCTTCCAATTGTATCTCGCTGGGAATAATCCATCCATCCGAACATCCCATTTTCAGTTTACTGCATTCTAAATTGATCTGCCCTGAGTGATCCGTTTTGTCCTCGGTGAAAGAGGAACTATAAATTTTCAATGACCTTTCCGCTTCATCGGATTTTAATACAGTCCACGCAGCAGGATACGGCGACAATCCCCGAATGAGGTTGTGAATTTCGTGGCAGGATTTCGTCCAGTCTATCCGGCAATCGTCCCTGAATATTTTTGGTGCAGATTTGAGTGTTGCTGATGGAGCCTGTGCTTGCGCGGTGGCCGTGCCATCGAAAATACTTTTCACGGTGGTCACAAGTAGTTTTGCGCCGGCAACCATAAGCCGATCGTGTACCGATCCCGCGTTTTCGTCGGGTCCAATTTCTATTTCCACTTTGTCGATGATCTTTCCGGCATCGATCACTTCTTCAATAAAAAAAGTGGTGGCACCGGTTTTTGTTTCACCGTTGATTACTGCCCAATTGATAGGTGCTGCGCCGCGGTAGTCGGGCAGGAGGGAGCCGTGCAAATTAATGGTTCCACGTTCTGGCATCGAAAAAACCACGTGAGGCAATTTTCGGAATGCGACGACCACGAATAAATCGGCGCTGAATTTTTTTAAAGTTTCAACAAAATCAGCGGATTTCAAATCTTCGGGTTGCAATACGGTCAGGCCTTTCGAAGTTGCAAATTTCTTCACCGCCGATTCCGATATGTGTTGACCGCGACCGGCTTTTTTATCCGGAACGGTCACAACGGCGGCAACTTCAATACCGGCGTCCAGCAGTTGATGTAGCGACTCCACCGCAAATTCGGGTGTTCCCATAAAAACGATGCGCTGCTTCATACGGGTCGGTTTCGAAAATATCTCAGCATAACGAGAGAAATAATTCCCATCGTTACAAAGTAAATGTATTCAACGCTCCAAACCATAACAATGTCCAATTTCAATATTTTGATAAAGATATACGTGGCGATTAAGTACGTAACGATGGCAGAAACTTCGATGAGCAGCGCGGCCTTTGTTTTTCCGAGACCGGAAACTGCACTGTACGGCACAACGATCAGTGAGAAGAGAAAAATCGACCCACAGACAAATTGAAGAATATTGACGCTGTCAGCCATAACTTCCAGGCTAATGTTCGGATTGTGATTGACAAGCCCAATCATCGCTTGAGGGTAAAAAATGGCGCCGTGGAAAATGGCGAACATACAGGATAGCGATAGAATGGCAATTCGGATTTGCGTTTTGTTGATCAATTCACGTTTACCTTGCCCCACCAGATTACTCACAAATGTTCTCGTTGTGGCACCGAATCCGAAAATGGGAACGAAGGCCAGAAAATACATATACCGGATGTTGTGGGAAGCTTCTAGTTTTTCTGGCCCAAGCTGTTCGATCATCGCAAAAAAGACAAGCCAGGTTGACAGCGCAAGAATTCCTTGCAACATCAAAGGATAGCTTAGTTTGGCAAGAAGAAAAAGTTCGGTTTTTTTAATCCGATGTCGCAGATTGTAGTTGAATTCTTTGAATTTGGGCGAATACAGTGCATAAAAGAGAAGAAATGTACAAGCCAATGCTTCTGAAATACTGGACGCCAGAGCTGCGCCGCCGACACCCATTTCAGGTAATCCCAGTTCTCCGAAGATTAATCCGTAGTCGAGGATAATGTTGCTAACTGCGAGAATAATTGCGGACAACATATAGATGCCCGTTTTGCCAAGTCCGATAAAGAGCGCTGCGGTGGCAACGTGGAGAGATGCAAACGGAATTCCCCAACTTCGATACTGAATGAAGGACGTCATAGAGCTTGCTATTTCGGTCGACTCACATATTTCACGAATAATCCAAGGACCGCAGGTCAAAAGGAAAAGGAGAATGGCGAATCCGAAGAGTACTGCAGTGAACTGCGCTCCAAACAAAATACTTCCGATTTGCCCGTTGTTTCCTTCACCGTATTTCCGTGCGATGATGATTTGTGCGCCGTCTCCAATTCCTTTGCAGAGCATAAACATCGAAATGTACATCAGTCCACCGTTGCCCACAGCGTCGAATGCAACGGTTCCCAGACTGCTCACCATAATGCCGTCTGTAACACCTACGACAGACTGAATGAGTGTACCGAACATCAGCGGCAGCGCGACTGAAAGTATTTTCCCGTAACTCTGGTCGAGCATTTTATTCTACCTGTAAAATAAGGCCTTTCAGGTATTCGCCTTCGGGATGAAATGCGGAGATGGGATGATCGGCGGGTTGTTGAAGACGTTGTAAAATCCGAACGCGACGACCTTCGTTCATTGCGGCGGAAATAACGGTATGTGCGAAAAGTGGCGGATCGATGACCTGGGAACAGGAGAAGGTGAAAATAATTCCACCGGGTTTTATCTGGCGAATGGCGTGTCCGTTCAATCGCTTGTAACCCTGAACAGCATTGTGCCGTGCGTGTTGGTTTTTGGCGAAGGCCGGTGGGTCGAGCACGATGACGTCGTAGTCTTTCTCAAAATCCTGAATGAAATCCATAACGTCAGCTGCGGTGTTTTTGTGTAACCCGACCGTTTTATTCTGTGCAGTGACATTTTTCTCCGTGAGGTCCAGCGCTGCCTGCGATGAATCGACGGAATTTACGAATGTGGCGCCGGCATTGAGGGCGTAAATCGAAAATCCTCCGGTATAGGAGAAGGTATTCAGTACTTTTTTGCCCTTGCAGAATTCCGCGAGCAATTTTCTGTTCTCTCGCTGATCAATAAAAAAGCCCGTCTTCTGTCCTCCGGAAATATTCACGAGAAAGCGGTTGCCGTTTTCAATGCATTCGCTGAGCTCTTGCGCTTTTCCAACAAGACATTTGTCTCCTTCGTAGCCTGTGTAGGCCTTGGGCAACGTGCTGCCACTTTTCAGCAAGATGGACTGAAGCTTGTTTCCATAAAGTTTTTCAAGCGCGGTAACGATGAGCGTAATGGATTTGTACATTCCAATGCTGTGGCACTGCACAACTAGGTTTCCGCCGTAATGGTCGATGATCAAACCGGGTAATCCGTCGCCCTCGCCGTGGACAAGGCGATACATATTGGTGAGTTCCGAATCTACAAGACCCAATTGCTGACGCAGCGCGAAGGCCGATTGAAGTCTTTCGAAGAAAATGTTTTCATCGAAGGTCTCCTCGCCAAAGGCAAGTAATCGGACTGCGATACTTCCATCCTGAAAATGTCCATAACCGAGATGACGACCTTTGTTTGCGACAACCTCCACCACTTCGCCATCGGTGAGTTCACGTTCTATGTGTTTAATTGCGCCAGAAAAAATCCACGGATGTTTCCGCAGGATGGAGCTTTCTTTGGCAGGTTTTATGGTGACTTTAGGATAGGACATAAGGGCGCGAAATTAGCGATTTAATAACGAATGCGGTTGTAATTGTAGGTCCACGACGTATCGTGGACCTACAATTACAACCGCACCCGCTCACCAAAAATGGAACTACCGACGCGAATCATCGTGCTCCCTTGCTGAATGGCTGCCTGATAATCGCCGCTCATTCCCATCGAAATTTCTTTGAAATTCGAATTGCAGTTGAAATGAGCATCTTTAATCCGTTCAAATATTTTTCTCAGGTTGCAAAATTCATCGGCAACTTGTCGCTGATCGGAAGTGAATGTTGCCATACCCATAACGCCGACAATGCGGATGTTCGCCAGGCTTTTGAATTCAGTAGAATTCAAGAGTAGCACCGCTTCTTCTTCGCTGAATCCGTACTTGGTTTCTTCAACAGCAATGTGGAACTGCAGGAGACAGTCGATAACTCGCTGATGCTTCAAGGCCTGTTTGTTTATTTCCTGTAGTAGACCGAATGAATCCACACTGTGGATGAGATGAACAAACGCTGCAATTGATTTTACTTTTTTCGATTGCAGGTGGCCAATCATATGCCAATGAATGTCGGCCGGAAGCGCTTTTTGTTTTTCGGCCAATTCGTCGCAGCGGTTTTCACCAAAATGCCGCTGGCCAGCGTCGTAGGCCTCTTGAAGCAGATTTATGGGCTTCGTTTTGGAGACAGCGACTAACGTTACAGTCGGCGGTATGTTGCCGAGAATATCAAGCAGATTTTCTTTGATCATCTAGCGAAGATAGGTCTATTTCAATCGGCGGATCGAATGAAAACTGTGGGTGTATTCACCGACATCTTTGCGAAAAATTCCCTTTTCATCAAATGTATCCAGCCGAACAAAACCGCTGGCGTGGATAATGCTGTCCGGGTTCATAAGAATTCCAACGTGATGTACTTTTCCTTTGTCATTGACAAAAAAAGCAATATCGCCTGCTCGCCGTTCCGCAAAGGAAACCTCAACGCCCATTGCAATTTGCTTCGACGTATCGCGGGGAATATTGTATCCGTGAAGTCTTGCCACATTCTGAACAAAACCGGAACAATCGAGACCCAGAAACGATTTCCCGCCCCAGAGGTACGGCGTGTTGAGGTAAACTTCGGCCGTTTCCGTCATACCGTGGCGCTGGTGATGCAGAATGTCGTGAATTTCAAATTCCAGATCCCCGAAGGAACAGCGGTGGTCCTCATAATTGGGAAGGGCAGAACCAATCATAATCGTTTGTTCGCCGTTGGCACCGCGAAGATTCAAAAGCCGGTTGTGGACCAGCGTATGCTCCGCATTGGCATTGCGCTTGAACTCCGCTTCGGAAATCGGAGTCAGTTGTTTGACATCCATCCAGCCTTCGTAGCCGTCGCGTTCAACGATAATTTTGATCCAGGGTTTGCCGGGTTCATTAATTCGGACATAGTCACCAAAGAGCAGTTGGGTGACCATTTCGGAGGTATCGCTCGCTGCTGCTCGCACAGGAGCGACGGAGACGTGGCAGACGCCGAAGGAGGATGATTTGGGCATTTGTCTGTAAAATGGTTTTGTGAAGGTAGTGAAGATGGGGGAAATGATTAAATTGGGTGAGTGTAAAGTTTAGAAAATGGTGAAAAAGATCGAGGTACGTTTTAATCCGGACGATATTCGGGAAATTTACCACGTTTCTCGTTTGCAAAAGCAACTTCGGGGAGCTCGGGTAATTTTTCCGCTGCTCGGTATCGTTGCGTCTGTCATCGCCGCATTTTTTCTCTTGGGGGCTGATTTGAATGACAGGGGTTTCCTCCTTACCACTGTGTGCCTATTAGCCATTTATTTTGGAAGTCTGTTTTGGAAGAATTACAAAGCTCCGAGAGAAGCAATTCAATCTGTCGAGAATTTTATTGAAAAGAACGAAAAATTCAAACGGAATTTCCTAACCGTTGATGGGAACTTCTTGGAACTTGAACAGGACGAGTTCCGGCACAGATACAATTTACGCGAGGTTATCACAATCCAAATAAAACCAAATTGTATTCATTTTAAATTCAGAGAGGACGCTCTCATTTTTCCAAAGAACGCATTTCATTTGAATGACTGGAACGATTTTCTGGAGCAGATTCGACGGCACGAAAAAATTGAACCGTAAGCGATTTGATTTCCCAGAGGCAAAAAAAATCCCCTCATCCGCCGCAGCGAACAAGGGGCTTGAACGGTGCTGAATTTCTCTACTGCGCGAACAATCCCAAAATCACATACGTTTTCGGATTCGTTGTGCTTATGGTTTGCAAGGGATCGTGCACCACCAAAAATCCTTCGTAGGTTGTTGTCAGTTCGGTGAAGGACATTGTAGTCTCCGCAGTTACGCTCACACTGCCTCCGGTCCCTTCAATGTGCTCCGAGAAGAGTATGGCATTCGGTGTCTCGTCGTAGGGTGTGCCATTGGGTGTTGTGGCAGGATCCGCGGCGTCGTGTGCGTGAATGTTATACGTCTGGCCAGACATTGTATTGCTCAGCGTGAACGTGATGGTTGTTCCGCCTTTTTTGATCTCATCCAGCGTCAAAGTTGCTGCCAGAGTCGAAGCGTGTGTGCCGTCGTAGGCATAAGCAGTATCAACCTGACCGGTATTGAAGGCGTAGGAGAATGTCGCAGTTTCCGGTTTTTTGCAGGCGCTGAGTGAGACGAAAGCGATCAGTGCAATGAGGAATTTTGTTGTGGTTATTGTGTATTTCATACGTGTTTTTTTTTGATGAACTGGTTAATTATTCTTAGATTGAACAAATATTGGATGTCAATCTCCCCGATCTGTTACAAAATCCTGTAACATTTTTTCAAAATCTACATCTAACCCTGAAACCAATGGAAAATGGAAGCGATTCGAATCAGCGATTTTGACAACAAACAAGTGTCCGAAGCGGAGATTATTCAACGCATTATTTCCGGTGAAAAAATCTTGTACGAAATTCTGCTCCGGAGAAACAATCAAAAATTGTATCGCGTGATCAGAGGTTATATTAGTCACATCCCGGAAATTGAGGACCTGATGCAAAACACCTATCTGAAGGCCTACGAAAAGCTCGATCAGTTCCGGTACAAATCCTCCTTTTCCACCTGGTTGATTCGTATTGGGATCAACGAGGCTCTGGGTAAGTTGCGGGAGAAGGGAAAGATGCATCCATTGAATCCAAAATCATCGAACCTGGAAGGAAACTCGATACTCGAAATGCCGGATTCCAACCAACCTACACCTGAAAGCAAGATGATCCGAAGCGAAACCAAAAATCTCCTGGAACGGGCCATCGACGCATTGCCTCGGAAATACCGCGTTATCTATATCCTTCGGGAAATCGAGGAGCTGAGCATCGATGAAATTTCCTGTTCACTGGACATAAGTGCTGAGAACGTCCGGGTACGCCTTCACCGCGCGAAAAGCAGCTTAAAGGAGAGTCTCTACGATCAAAGCATCACGCAGGACATTTTCGAATTCGGAGCGACCCGCTGCGACCGACTGACGGAGGCGGTGATGAGGGCGATTTAAACTAAATCACAACCCAATCCTCAGTCGGCAGCCGAAGTACTGCCCTCCAAAAACCGGTGTAAACAGCATCTCGGATTTTTTGTCCTTTTTCCTTTTGAACGGATTCCAATTTTTCAGCGGCTCCAGTTTGTAGACAATGTTCGTCACCAACATACCAAAGCAAGCACCCATCAAGACATCCGGAACCCAGTGGCGGTTGTTCATCACCCGCAATGCTCCCGTTGAAATGGCAAAAATGTAACCGCTGGATGCGAAAAGTGGTTTGCTGTCCCGGAATTCGTTGAAAAAAACCTGCGCCTGAACAAATGCCTGCGATGTATGGCCGGAAGGGTAGGAGTCGTTTGTACTTCCATCGGGTCGCTCCATTCGCAGTCCAAACTTGAGACCCGTCACAAGGCCGAACGTGACCAGTCCTGAAATGGCGAGATACTTTGTCTGGTTCCAAACCGTGTTCCGCGATTTGACACCAAAAAGGTCTGCACCGTACATCATAACCACCGGCGCATACAGAATGAAATCGTCGGCGTGCGTTCGGAATGAATCGTTCAGGGGTCGTTGAACCAGTTCCTGTAATCCATATTTTGTATCGTCGATCATTGTGAGGCCACTGATGAGTCCAAGGGAAGCCGGTCCCCAAACGCGATCAAAGAAGTGGTTGTCTCCGCTCTTTTCCTCTATGACAGCTTCAGCCAGCGTATCCTCCTGAGACCAGCCGGAGAGAGTGAAAAGTAGAAAGATGAAGGTCAGGTACGGTCGCACTTAGTGAGGTTTAAGTTTCAGCAGCGGTTTTTCAATCAATCGATAACTCACAAATGCTGTCAGAATCGTGAGGGCAATGGCAGAGGCAAGATATGCGGGAATGAGCCAATAACCGGTCCAATGAAAACTGTTGACCAGGCTTACGAGGAGATACATCACCAGAAGATGGTACATATACATTCCGTACGAAATGTAGCCAAGCCTGCTGAACAAACCGACTGCACCGGCCTTGACAATAGAGTTTTTTCCCCGAATCTGATCGAGAATGATGAACGCGAAGAACATCGACAAAAAAAGCCGTTCGAAAACAAAAAAATCACCTTGAAAAATCTTGTTTTTCAGAAGGCACATCGCAAATCCGACTGCATAAACCAGTATTGTTCCTATCCGGCTAAGATTCGACAGACGATCGAGCCACATTCTGCCGCGGACCAGCGAAAGGCCAATGAAACAACCTGTCAGCAAATCCTGACTGACACTGAAGGTGTGGTAATAGAGGATATTGTCACTTCCCAGAAAGTGAAACCGGAAATACAAGGATCCAATACTGAGTAAAATGAGCAAGCCTTCCAGCGATACCGTTTTTAGTTGTAAAATCACAAACAATAGCAATCCCCAAAAAAGGTAAAATTGTTCTTCAACCGCGATAGACCAAGGCGAAGTAAGAAAATTTACTGGATCGTTTGCGCCGTACCATATCTCGTCAAAATTGGCGAGAAAAAATATGTAATTCTGAACCTGATGACTGGTCGAAAATCCATCGAATACGATCGGAAATACCACAAATCCAATAAGGACGATGATAAAATAAAGCGGCCAGATACGGAGTGTTCTTCGCACTAAGAACTTGCCTAAATGAAAGGAACCCGTCCGGTTCTTTTCTTCCAGAATGAGGTAGGTGATCAAAAAACCGCTCAGAACGAAGAAAAAATTCACGCCGAGGGAACCTTTGTCGAAAACACTCAACAAGCCAAGAAATATTTTATTGCCGCTGAAATTGGGGTAAAACGCGTTCAAATCCCTGAAATAATGAAACAACAGCACAGATAGCGCCGCCAAAAACCGCAGGGCGTCGAGGTTTTCAAAATGGACGGTTAACGATTTGGACGAAGCTTTGTCCGCTGACACAAATGAATCTTTAATTTTGTCTAAAATTAATCGAAATTGAAAGAAGACGGAGTTTTCGATGTGTTGATCATCGGTGGTGGAATAGTTGGGGCGGCGACCTTGTATAAATTGCAACTCCGCAATCCGGACCTGAAAATTGCCTTAATCGAAAAGGAAAAATCTCTGGCGACCCATCAGACGGGGCATAACTCCGGTGTTATTCATTCCGGACTCTATTACAAACCGGGATCGTTGAAAGCGCGAAATTGCGTTCAGGGCCGGCACGAAATGGTTGCTTTCGCAAAGGAATACGGCATAGCGCACGATATCTGCGGTAAAGTGGTGGTAGCTAAGAACGAGAGCGAATTGCCACAGATGCAAAAAATCTTCGAGAATGGAGTTGCGAACAATACGGAAGGTCTGGAACTGATAACCAAGGACAAAATTCGGGAAATCGAACCATTTGTGGAAGGAATTGCTGGAATCTGGGTTCCCTGTACCGGCATCATTGACTTCGTCGCAGCGACAAAAAAGATGGTCGAAGTTGCACTGGCCAAACAACCAAATTCCAAGGTCTTTCTCGGCGAAAAGGTCATTGGCATAGAACGTGACGGTGATAACAGCGTGGTTGTCGGAGAGAGTCGCCAGTTTAAAGCCCGTAAACTGATTTTTTGCGGTGGCCTTCACGCGGACAGACTTGCCAAAGCAGACGGTGTAAAAATCAAGGAGAAAGTTGTTGGTTTCCGCGGAGATTACTACGAACTCACTGCCCAGGCCAAGCATAAAGTACGCAACCTGATCTATCCTGTTCCGAATCCGGATTTTCCATTTCTCGGCGTTCACTTCACACGGATGACCGATGGAGAGATCGAATGCGGGCCGAATGCCGTCTTCAGCTTTAAACGGGAGGGTTACGGAAAAACGGATTTCAGTTGGGCGGATACCTGGAGCGCACTGACCTACGGAGGAACCTGGAAGTTGTTTTTTGGCAACATTCGTTTTGGAATCAACGAATACCGCCGGGCCTTTTCAAAACGACTTTTCCTGAAAACTTTGCAAACAATGATTCCGTCGCTGACAATGGACGACATCAAGCCGGGCCGTTCAGGCGTTCGTGCGATGTTGCTCGCTACCGACGGTGATACCCGGGATGATTTCCGCATCGAAAAATCGAAGCACAGCATCCACGTGCTCAATGCGCCTTCTCCGGCTGCGACCGCATCGCTGGCGATTGGGGAGTATGTTGCGGAAATGGCGGAAAAAGAGTTTGGGTTGAAATGATTTATTAATTGTAGGTGCGCGACGTATCGCGCACCTACAATTAATAAATCATTTCTGTTTCATATTCAGGCTCAGAATCGGTATTTCCGAATGATTGACGAGGCTCTCGCTAACGCTATGCGAAAATGTTCTTGCTATACCCGTCTTGCCGTGAGTAACCACTGCAATGGCACTCGCTCTTATGTCCATACTGAAGTTTTGAATTCCGAATTCCTGATTGTGTGCACTGTAAATATGTTTCGTGTACTTTACATCAGTGGAAGCCTTACGAACAAAGGTCTCCATATCGGCTTCCGCTTCTTTTGTTCCCTTAAAATAATAAGGTGTATTGACGAAGAGAAGATGCAATTTCGAATTAAATAACCGGGAAAATTCCTGAACTTGACGAAATGCAGGAAGAACATTTTCATCAAAAGTGGAAGCAAAGACGATGTCTCTTAATTCGTTCCGTTTGAGTTCTCTTTTGACCACAAAAACAGGAACTGGCGAATAGCGGATAACCCGCTGCGTGTTTGTTCCCATCAATTCCTTAAAGCCATCCGCGCCGTGTGAACCCATCACCACGAAGTCATACCGTCCGACTTTGAGGACTTTGTCAATTTCCTCACGGCCTTTATTGAAGATCAGAGAGTGCTCGGCTTTGACGCCCATTTTTTCTGCCCGGCGCTTGAGTTTTTCCAGCTCGCTGTTGGATGACGCAATCTGGGCCTTGGTTTCCGGGTAAAGTTTTTCCTTTTCCAAAGACAATTTTACCCAATCTACCGGAGTGGACTGTAGGTGTAGAAAGCAAATTTCGGCCTTAGCCTTTCGTGCGAGATACATTCCAAAATTCTCGGCAGCTCTGGCGCAGTCAGAAAAATCGGTAGGCACTAATATTCTCTTCATAATCGTTCTTTTTTTGATGAATGGTAGGGCGATACAAATATTATCCAAACTCTCCGGCTGATTTATGACGGAGAACAGGGGTTCAGTTGATTTATGTCACTATTGATAAAGATGGGTGCCTGACACAACGCTCCCAACAGGATGCCAATGTAGGCTTAATTCAAGGCAATCGCTCAAACAAAATATCATCGGCCCAAATGGTGAGGTCGTTGTCTTTAGAGTTTGCCGTAATTCCAATTTCAATACTGCTGTACATTGCCTTAGTGCCTTGCAGATCGTAAAGAATGTCCCTCGGTAAGGTGCGCTCATTTTCACTGTTAATAATCAGTGCGCCGTCCTGCCACAGTTTAACAGAGCCCTCGTCTTTTTGAGAGAGTGTCATTTCCCAGACGACTTCTACCCACTGGTTTCGCGGAAAATCGATTGCATTTGTTGTGTCCTGAAGGATATCGGGTTCGTAGAATTTGTGCTCCACCCGCAGTTGATCATCGACGAGCGCGATCCGCATTCCCGGTCCGGCGCCAATGGGAACCTGTTCCTCCATATCAAATAAAAACAACCAATCGACAGACTGGGTTCCTTCCAGATAGTACCACGCTGTAACACGAACGGTTTCACCGTCCCAAAAGGCCATATTTTGTTTTGAGATGCTGCACTTGGAAACGCCGTTCTCGGGAGATTTTACTGCAACAAATTTCAACGACTGACTGCCTGAATGTACAGTGGCGGTGTCAACGGTAATGCTATTCCCAGCCATCGTCTGTTGCGTCAACGACCACAGGGAATCATCTCCAATGAATAAATCGTCGAAGGCGGAATACGATTCAAAACCGTCCTGGTAGTATTCAGGTCCGGCGAAGAATTTTTTCTTGTCGCATCCTGTGAATGCAAAAACCGTACAGAAAAGTGCGCAAAACAGAAGTGAATTCAATGGCTTTTTCATTTTGCTTTTTTTCCAAATGAATAGCCAATACTTAGTCCGCCCCATTGCTGAACCTGAAAATCCACGAGGTACGAAATCAATGGAGTGTATGTTGCACGATAAAACCAGGGTCTGTCTTTTCGCTGAAATCGGTAGCCAGCGACTGCGGTTGTTAGTGTAAAGAAACTTCCCCTCGTCGTGACAGTGATTCCCTGACCTAATCCAAATTCTAACTTGTGGGGTCCTTTGCCGAAAAGTACATTCACCATCACAGGGAAAACGATACCTGCGCCGTTGTTTTTGTCGATGGGAGCAACACTCAGACCTGTGCGGAACGTAAGGGCGAATTTCGGTTTTGTGAGGAACTGATTTTCGTAGTTGATGGAACCAAATCCACCGCTGCCTAATAATTCGATGAAGACTGCGTGTTTTTTGACCGAATCCGACTGGGCGTACGTTGCCGTTGCCGCAAACATCAGTGTCAGTAGAAGCAGAAGTGAATTAGTCTTTTGGTACGTTGCCAACGCTGATAATTTTAAATACGGTACGTCTGTTTTTCTGATGGGCCATTTCGATCTCGTTCTTGTCGGTCATTTTCAAAATAGCCTCCTCTGAGACCAGTGGATATGCATCTTTATAACCGTGAGCACCAAGTCTGGACAGTTCAATTCCCTTGGAAGTAAAATACTCGCCGATCGCTTGGGCCCGTTGGCACGAAAGACACACGGAATAGGCATTGGAACCGCGGCTGTCGGTGTGGTTCTGAATCTCAATACATAGACTGTCGTGCTTTTGCAAAAAGGCAACGACACTGTCAAGAAAAGGGAGCGACTCTTCGCGAATA
>Ga0247727_10003820_pt1 | contig 32862 bp, 27 predicted proteins | sample WisWelCaveWW1625_FD_202498 | JGI IMG/M metagenome (GOLD analysis project Ga0247727, IMG submission 202498) | Biofilm microbial communities from Wishing Well Cave, Virginia, United States - WW16-25 | ecosystem: Environmental > Aquatic > Deep subsurface > Groundwater > Cave microbial mat | place...
CGCCGCCCGCGGCTTCTTCAACCCCTGCCGCAGTGTCGCCAACCTCCTCCGCTTCCGCGCTCCCTGGTACCGCGACGCCCGCACCATCAACAACGTCTCCACCATCCCCGACTAATCTCTCTCGCTCCCGCCTCCGGTTCTCTCCTTCAGCCGAAGCGCTCCTCGTTGAATTGTTGATCGAAGGCTCCGCCAATCCTCGCCGACGCAGTGTCTTCCAACTTGCTTCGCAACTCCGGCGAAGAAAAATCTAATTCTTCTATTGACACGGCTTGCTACCTTCCGCATAATTATGCACTCGCATGTATATTCTTGAACTCGGGAGCTTTCCGTGGGAGCACACAAACGCTTCCGGCAAGGACAGATATTGAAAGTGATCGCGAGCCAACCCATCTCCAGCCAGGACGCCCTGCGCCGCCGCCTCGCCCACCTCCACGTCCGCGTCACTCAGGCCACGCTCTCCCGCGACCTCCACGAGCTCAGGCTCGTCAAGACCGCCGACGGCTATAAGCCTCTCACTGCCTCCCAGGAGGAAGTCGCCGCGCTCCCTCCCCTGGCCCGCGCCCTGCGCGAATTCCTTCTCGACTTCCGCCCCGCCTACAACCTTCTCGTCCTCAAAACTCCGCCCTCCGGCGCCCAGCCTCTCGCCGCTGCCGTAGACGCCGAGCGCTTCAAAGAAATTGCCGGCACCATCGCCGGCGACGACACCGTCCTCATCATCACTCCTTCCCGCGCCGCCCGCGCCGTCGTACAGAAGCGTATGGAGGCCTTCCTCCGATGACCGCCGGCCCAAGCTTCCCCGTCGCTCCTGCGGCGGGGACGCCAAAACCTCGGGTCGCTGTTGTCGGGGCCACGGGCTATGTCGGTGGCGAACTCGCCCGTCTCCTTCTCCGCCATCCCGCAATCGAGCAGCCTGTCTTTTTTCTCCGCGACGGCCACTCCGCCGTCCGCTGCCTCTCGGAAATCTTTCCGCAGCTCCGGGGCTGGGCCGATGCACCCTGTCGCCCCTTCAGCGTCGAAGCCGTGGTCCAAAGCGGCGCCGAAGTCGCCTTCCTCGCCACTCCGCACGAAGCCTCGCTCGAGCTCGTCCCGCCGCTCCTAGACGCTGGCCTCCGCGTCGTGGATCTTTCCGGCGCGTTTCGCTTTCGCCAGCCCGACACGTTCTCGAATTGGTACCAGCTCCCCGCTCCCTCGCCTGAACTTCTCAACCAGGCCGTTTACGGCCTCCCCGAGCTTTACGCCGGCGAGATCTCCCACGCGCGCCTCGTCGCCAATCCCGGCTGTTACCCTACATCCGTCATCCTTGGTCTCCGCCCGCTGGTCGAAGCCGGCTGGCTCGCGCGCCACCGCGGCGTGGTCTGCGACTGCAAATCCGGCGCTACCGGTGCCGGCAAGGAGCCCAAGCGCGAACTCCACTTCGCCGAAGTGGACGAAAACTTCCGCGCCTACGGCCTCTTCTCCCATCGCCACACCCCCGAGGTCACCGACCATACCGGCTTGCGCAGTGCCGACATGATTTTCTCCACCCACCTCCTCCCGCTCGCCCGCGGCATTCTCTCCACTCTGTACGTCTGGCTCAGCGAGCCCCGCCCCGCCGATGAAATCGAATCTCTCTATCGCCGCGCGTACGCCGGCCGCCCCATGGTGCGCATTTGGCCGGCTGGCAAACTTCCCGAAGTGCAGCACGTTGCCCACACGAATTTCTGCGACATCGGTTTTGCGCTCGATTCGACCGGCGAGCGCCTCGTCGTCGTCTCTTGCCTCGACAATCTCGGCAAGGGCGCCGCGGGCCAGGCAGTCCAAAATTTGAACGGCATGTTCGGCTTCGAGGAGGCCACTGCACTCACATGAGACTGGTCGTGAAAATTGCTGGTGCTTTGCTGGACGACGCCCCTGTGGTTCGCGATATTGCCCGCCAGGTGGCCGAGCTGGCCCAGGCAGGCCACGAGCTGCTGGTGACGCATGGCGGCGGAAAAATCTTTACCGCCACGCTCGCGCAGATGGGCATCGAAAGCCGCTTTGTCTCCGGCCTGCGTGTCACCGACCGCGCCACCCGCGACGTCGCCATCATGGTCTTGGGCGGTCTGCTCAACAAGCGTCTCGCTGCCGCCATCTCCGAAGCCGGTCAGCCTGCCGTCGGCATTTCCGCTGGCGACGCTGCCTGCTTCCTCGCCGAGCCGCTCGTCCACAATGAATCCGTTGGCGGCTTGGGCTACGTCGGCTATCTCACCGGCGTCAATCTCGAATTTCTCGAATCCCTGTGGCGCGCCGGCATCGTTCCCGTCGCCTCCTGTCTCGGACTCGGCGCCGACGGCGAGCTTTACAACATCAACGCCGACCACATGGCCGCCGCCTCTGCTGAATTCATCCACGCCGACCGCCTCATCTATCTCACCGACGTTGCCGGCGTCCTTGACGGTCAGAAAATTCTCAAGTCCGTCTCCACCGGCGAGCTCGACGATCTCGTTCGCAGCAACAAAGTTTCCGGCGGAATGGTCCTCAAGCTCGAAGCCTGCAAACGCGCTCTCGGCGCCGGCGTCAGTCAGGTTCGCATCGTCGGCGGCACAAAACCGAAGGCTCTTCTCTCCGCCGCAAACGGTGGACGCGCCGCTGGCACGCGTGTCGTTCCCATGTTCCCCGCCGATCGCGCCGTTGCCGCTCCGCGATAAACCCATGCCCACCCACACCAAATCGAAAAAGCCTTCCGCCACTCAGGCCTTGCGCGAAGCCCAGCGCTACCTGATGAACACCTACCAGCGCCCGCCCATCGTCTTCACTCACGGGAAGGGCTGCTACCTTTTTGACCAGCACGGCAAGAAATATCTCGACATGCTGGGCGGCATTGCCGTCAACGCTCTCGGCCACGCCCATCCGCGTCTCGTCCGCGTCATCCGCCGCGAAGCCGCCCGCGCCATTCACACCTCCAACCTCTTTCACAACCCCTGGCAGGGCCCGCTCGCCAAGAAACTCGTTGCCTGGTCGAAAATGGACCGCGTCTTCCTCACCAACAGCGGCACCGAAACCATCGAGGGCGCCCTCAAGCTCGCCCGTCTCTACGCCCGCCAGACCGTCGGCGAAGGTAAAACGCGCATCCTCGCTCTCGAAAACTCCTTTCACGGCCGCACCTTTGGCGCTGTCAGCATCACCGCCACCGCGAAATATCGCGAGCCGTTTGCTCCGCTCGTCCCCGGCGTCGAATTCGTCCGCTTCAACGATGTGCACGACCTCGAAGCCAAGTTCGACTCCTCCGTTTGCGCTCTCGTCATCGAAACGATTCAGGGCGAAGGCGGCATCTACTCCATCAGCGAGGCTTTCTGGCAGCGCGCCCGCCAGCTCTCGACGCAGTATGGCGCTGCCTTCATTGCCGATGAAATCCAGTGTGGTCTTGGTCGCACCGGCCGTTACTTCGCCTACCAAAAATTTTCTGATTTGCCGGACGTGGTGGTGGTAGCCAAACCTCTGGCCGGCGGCCTCCCTCTCGGCGCGATTCTTGCGCGGGGTGCGTTTGCCGGCACCTTTACCCCCGGCTTGCACGGCACCACCTTTGGCGGTGGGCCGCTCGTCTGCGCGGCCGCGCTCGAATTTCTCAACACCGTGGACGACGAAAATCTTCTCGCCAACATTCGCGCCCGTGGTGCCGAGCTGCAGGCGGGCCTCATTCAGCTCGCCTCTAAGTTCGACTTCGTCCGCGAGCTCCGTGGCGAAGGCCTTATGCTCGGCCTCGAGCTGGGCGTCCCCGGCGCCGACTATGTCTCAGCCGCACTTCGCCACGGCCTCGTAATGAACTGCACGCACGACTTCACCCTGCGTCTCCTGCCCGCCTTTATTCTCACCTCGCGCCAGGTCAACGAATTTCTCTCCAAGCTCGAGACCATCTTCGCCAAAACGAAGCGTCCCAAATCCGAAGCCGCCCTCAACTCCGCCTCGCCAGAGGCGGAAACGGTGCTCGCGGCTGCGAGGTGACGATGACTGCTCTGGCCGCTCCAACTCTCACTCTCACGCGCGACCTTCTCACCGGCTCCGAGTGGAGCCCCGCCGTCGTCCGCGAGCTGTATCACCTCGCCGCCGACATCAAATCTCGCCCCGACCGTTATCGCGGCGCTTTGGGCGGCCGCTTCCTCGCTCTGATTTTCGAAAAGCCCTCCCTCCGCACCCGCGTCACTTTCGAAGTCGGCATTCAATCCATGGGCGGCTCGGCTGTTTTTCTCGACCACACCGCCTCGCGCCTCGGCGAGCGCGAATCCGTCCAGGACGTCGCCCGCAATCTCGAACGCTGGGTGCAGGGCATCGTCGCTCGTACCTTCTCCCAGAGCGCCGTTGAAGAACTGGCCGATCACGCCTCCATCCCGGTCATCAACGCCCTCTCCGACCGCTATCATCCCTGCCAGGCCCTCGCTGACTTCTTCACTCTCGAAGAGCGCTTCTCCTCTCTCCGCGGACTCAAGCTCGCCTATGTCGGTGATGGCAACAACGTCTGCCACTCGCTTTTGGCCGCTGGCGCCCGCGTCGGCGCGCATGTCCGCGTCGCCACGCCCGCCGCCTATGCTCCCGACTCCGAAATTGTCGCCGATGCCCGCCGCGCCGCCCGCGAAACCCGCGCCAAAATCGAAATCCTCACCTCGCCCGAAGAAGCTGTTGTCGGCGCTCAAGCCGTTTACACCGACGTCTGGGCCAGCATGGGTCAGGAGCATGAAGCCGACGCGCGGAAGGACATCTTCGCGCCGTATCAAGTCAACGAATCTCTGATGGAGCTCGCCGCACCCGACGCCGTTTTTCTCCACTGTCTGCCCGCGCATCGCGGCTCAGAAGTCACTGCCGGTGTCATGGATTCGCCGCGTTCCATCGTGTACGACCAGGCCGAAAATCGCCTGCACGTTCAAAAGGCCATCTTGCACATGCTCCTGAGCTGACGTACCGCCGGCGCCTGCCCTGAGCGAAGCCGAACTGGTCCAGCCGGCCTTGTGGAGCGCGGTCCTTCTGGGCCGCATATTGGTAACTGAATTGTAGGGGCACGAAACTTGTGGTGAGCGTAGCCGAACGATGCCGTGCCCTCCGTCGCAGCGTGCTTCTGTAGGGGCACGATATATCGTGCCCCTGCGAAACGCCATCGAGCGCTGGCCTCAGAGATTGTCATCCTGAGGCCATCCGACGAGGATGGCCGAAGGATCTCGGCGTAGAACAGGCATCTACGGTTTACGCCTATCGGTTCACGGTCTACGGTTCACGATTAAGGAGTTCTCTTGGTTAAGAAAGCAGTTCTGGCATACTCCGGCGGCCTGGACACCTCGATCATCATCCCCTGGCTTAAGGAAACATACTCCTGCGAAGTCATCGCCATGATTGGCGACGTCGGCCAGCAGGAAGACCTCGAAGCCGCCCGCCAAAAAGCCCTCGCCACCGGCGCTTCCGCCGCTTTCGTCGAAGACCTCCGCAAAGAGTTCATCACCAACTACATCTGGCCCACCCTTCGCGCTGGCGCCGTCTACGAACACAAATATCTCCTCGGCACCTCCTTCGCCCGTCCCGTACTCGCCAAACGCCAGGTCGAAGTCGCTCTCAAAACTGGCGCCGACGCCCTCGCTCACGGCTGCACCGGCAAGGGCAACGACCAGGTTCGCTTCGAGCTCACCTATAAAGCTCTCGCCCCGCATTTGAAAATCATCGCCCCTTGGCGCGAATGGTCCATCAACTCCCGTGAAGACGCCATCGCCTACGCTCGCGCGCACAAAATTCCCATCGAACAATCCACCGCCAACATCTACAGCCGCGACCGCAACATCTGGCATCTCTCCCACGAAGGCGGCCTCCTCGAAGATCCCGCCAACGCCCCCGACGAAGCCATGTGGCAGTGGATCGCCTCGCCCGAAAAAGCTCCTGCGCAGGCTGCCGAAGTTGAAATCGGTTTCGAAGCCGGCACGCCCGTCTCCGTCAACGGCAAGAATCTCGGCCCCGTGGCCCTTCTCGACGAGCTCAACTCCCTCGCCGCCGCCCACGGTGTCGGCCGCGTTGACCTCGTCGAAAACCGTCTCGTCGGCATCAAATCCCGCGGCGCCTACGAAACTCCCGGCGGCACATTGCTGGTCGCCGCCCATCGCGAGCTCGAAGCCCTCTGTCTCGACCGCGAAACCTCCCACTTCCAGCAGCAGCTTTCTCTGCGTTACGCCGAACTGGTTTACTACGGCCTCTGGTTCACCGCTCTCCGCGAAGCGCTCGACGCCTTCTTCACCGCGGCCCAAAGCCGCGTCACCGGCACGATCGGCCTGCGCCTTCAGAAAGGCACGCTCTCCGTCACCTCACGCTCCTCGCCGCACTCGCTCTATCAGCCCAAGCTCGCCAGCTTCACCATGACCGGCTATAATCCCAAAGACGCCGAGGGCTTCATCAATCTTTTCGCGCTGCCGGTCACCCTTCCGCGGCAAAAATCCGCCAAAGGAAAGACGGCCAAGTGACCAGTCCGCTAAAAGGCACGATGTGGGGCGGGCGTTTCGAGCGTCCCCCGAACGAGCTGTTCTACGAGTTCCAGCGCTCCTTCCCCATTGACCGTCTCCTCCTTCCCTACCAGCTCGCTGTGGACCGTGCCTGGACCCGCGCCCTCGAGCGCGCTCGCATTCTCACCTCCGACGAAGCAAAGAAAATCCAGGAAGCCCTCGAACAGATCGCCAACCGCGCCCTCGACGAGCCCGCCTGGCTCGACGACTCCGTCGCGGAAGACGTGCACGACTTCATGGAGCGTGCCGTCACGGAAAAGCTCGGGCCCCTCGGCCACAAGCTCCACACCGGCCGCAGCCGCAATGAGCTGATCGTCACCGAATTTCGCATGTACGTCAAAGATGCCACCAAGCTCATGCGCAGTGCCCTGGTCACTCTCCTCCGCACCCTCATTGACCAGGCCGAGCGTTACCTCGGCCTGCCCATGCCCGGCCATACCCATCTTCAGCGCGCTCAGCCCATCCTCTATTCCCATTTCCTGATGTCCCACGCCGAGGCCTTCTTCCACGATCTCGACCGCCTCGCCGCCGCGGCCTACACCTCCGACGCCTGCCCGATGGGCTCCGGCGCTTTAGCCGGCTGCGCTTTCCCCATCGACCGCGATGCTATTGCCCGCGACCTGGGCTTCTCTCGTCTCACCCGCAACAGCCTCGACGCCGTCAGCCGCCGCGACTTCGCTCTCGACTATCTCTACGCCCTCGCCGTTCTTGCCACCCATCTCTCCCGCATGGCCGAAGACTTCGTCCTCTTCGCCTCGCAGGAGTTTGGCTTCATCCATCTCCCCGACGAATTCTCCACCGGCAGCAGCATCATGCCGCAGAAGAAAAATCCTGACGCTTGGGAGCTCATCCGCGGCAAATCAGCCCGCGTCACCTCCGCTCTCTTCTCCCTCCTCATCACGCTCAAGGGTCTTCCTTCCAGCTATCAGCGCGACCTCCAGGAAGACAAGGAGCCTCTCTTCGCCGCTCACGAGCAGGCTCACGCCATGGTGTTGGTCGCCGCCGCCACCATCAAGGCCACTCGCCCCAACGAAGCCCGCCTCCGCGAAGCCGCCTCCGACGCCGCCCTTCTCGCCACCGAAGCCGCCGATTATTTGGTGAAGCGCGGCATTCCCTTCCGCGACGCCCACGAAATTGTCGGCCAAATCGTGAAAGAAGCCGAGCGTCAGGGCAAACCCTGGACTCAATTGCCGATGGAAACTCTCTGGAAGTTTTGTGCCTATTTTCGCGACGACTTGAAGGCTTCTCTCTCCGCCGAAGCCGCCATCGCCGCCCGCGCCGTTCCCGGCGGCACCGCGCCCGATTCCGTCCGCGCCGCCATCGCCGATGCGCGCAAGCGTCTCGCCGGCGTCGAGGAGCAGCTGTGAAGGCCCGCTGGGCACGTCCGGCTGACGCGGAGGCAGTTCACCGCCTCGTCGAGTACTACGCAGACCGTGGCCTGCTCCTGCCCCGTACCCCCGAAGAAATCCGCGCCCACATCAGCCGCTTCCTCGTCCTCATCGAACGCGGCGAACTCGTCGGCTGCGTTGCCCTCGAGTCCTACGGCAGCGACCTCGCCGAAATCCGTTCCCTCGCCGTTGCCCCCGAGCGCCGCGGACATGGCCTCGGCGCTGAGTTGCTCCGCGCTGCTCTCGACGCCGCCCGCCGCCGCAAAATCGCCCGCGTCTTTGCCGTCACCCACGCGCCCGAAATCTTCGGCCGCCAGGGCTTTTTCGCCACGACGCGCTTCGCCCTGCCTGAAAAACTCGCCCGCGACTGCCGCACCTGCCCCAAGCAGCGTACCTGCGACCTCGTCGCCGTCATCGCCACACTCTGCTCCGCCCGCTCCGAATTCCGAGCGCAATCCAGGGACGAGAAACTGAGCTTTGTTCTTTCCGCTTCGTCGCACCCGCCGGAGCCTTGGCGCAGGCGGGCCGCCAAACCCGTCCCCGTCGCATGAACAAGCGCCCTATGGTGTCATTGCGAATCCGTCAAGGCAGGGCCGCATGATTAAGCGGGTGTCATTCCGACTCCCGCTTGCCCCAAGCCGCTTCTTCGGGAGCGCAGCCGAGGGGCGAGCAATCCCTTTGTCTTTCTCCTCTGTGTCCTCTGTGTCTCCGTGTCCTCTGCGTTGAGTTTCATTCTTGGTCTGTCTCTTTCCTTTGAAATTTGAAATCTGAAACTCGCAATACCTTCCAGCGTATAATCTTGCCCGCTGTCATTCCGAGCGCAGCGAGGAATCCCTCTGCCGGTGTCCTACCGAGCGCAGCGAGCAATTTCTCCGTCCCTTCTCCCCCTCGGCTTCCGTTTCTCCGCTGTCTCCTGCGGCCTCAAGAAAAAAACCGGCGCGCTCGACCTCGCCCTTATCTCCAGCGACAATTCTTGCGCCGCCGCTGGCGTTTTCACCACCAACCTCGTCAAAGCCGCTCCCGTCCTGCTTTCTCAGCAGCACCTCCGCCGCACCGCCGGGCGCGCTCGCGCCATCATCGTCAACTCCGGCAACGCCAACTGCTCCACCGGCTCTGACGGCCTGCGCGCCTCCCGCGCTACCACCGAAGCCGTCGCCCGCGCCCTCCACTGCCGTCGCGAAGAAATCCTCGTCTGCTCCACCGGCGTCATCGGCGTCCCTCTCCGCGTCGACCGCATCTTGAGTGCCCTCCCCGCTCTCGCCCGCACTCAGCGCGCCGACCCCTCGCATTTTTCTTCCGTCACCCGCGCCATCATGACCACAGACACGCATCCCAAGTGGGCCGCCGCCTCCTGCACCATTGCAGGCCGCCGCGTCCGCATCCTCGGCTGCGCCAAAGGTGCCGGCATGATTGCTCCCACCATGGCCACCATGCTTGCCTTCGTCCTCACCGACGCTGCTGTCTCCCCCGCCCTCTTGCAGCGTGCCCTCCGCGACATCGTGTCTCGCACCTTCAACACCATCACCGTGGACGGCGACACCTCCACCAACGACACTCTCTTCGTCCTCGCCTCCGGCCAATCCGGCGCGCACATCACCTCGAACTCGCGCGCCGCCCGCGCCTTCTTCGCCGCCCTCGAATCCGTCTGCTGGAAGCTCGCGCTTCAGATTGTGGCCGATGGCGAAGGAGCGAAGCGCGTGGTCGAGGTCGAAGTCCGCGGCGCCGCCTCCGACCGCGCGGCAATGCAGGTCGCGCGCACCATCGCCAATTCACCCCTGGTGAAGACCGCTCTTGCTGGCGCCGACCCCAACTGGGGACGCATCCTCGCCGCCGCTGGACGCTCCGGCGTCCGCTTCGACCCCAATCGCGCCGACATCTGGCTCGCTGGCGTCAAGATGTACTCCCGCGGCCGCGCCCTCCCCTTCGACGAACGCGGCGCCCACCGCCGCCTCCTCTCCGCCTTCGTCCCTCTCGAAGTCCACCTGCATGCGGGCCTTGGCACTGGCCACATTTGGACGTGCGACTTTACGGCAGAGTATGTGGACATCAACGCGAGCTACCGCACGTAATCCCAGTTGGCGCTAAGAACAAACCCAATCTTCAAAAGTTGTGTGAGCCTGAACCCAATCTCTTCCCAGCGACTTTAGGAATTCAGGCCAATACCCAGGTTCCTTCATCACGAGCGTAATCTGGCGAACTGTTTTGTTGCGGTCAAGTTCGCTCGACAAAAGAAATCGAGCGAGATGATCTGCTGGATGAAGGCTATAACCAACTACGATGAGCTCGTTCGCGTTCCGAAGGGCCTCTTGTGCTTGCTCCCAGACAGTCAAAAGCGCCCGGTATTGCGTAATGTCTTTCAGGTATGTTGGAAGAATCAGACAGCGGTTGCTGCCATTCGCAAAGAATCCATGGAAATTTTGATTCGAACAACCCAGGAACAACCATCGAGCCCGCTGGATCATAGGGACAGAATCTTCTATCTCTTTGATAAGCCATATTGCCGACCCATGTAGCTTGTGAAACACAATCCCGCACGTGTTCGATGGCCATTTGGCAGTGCCCTCCAACTCAAAACCGTAGCCATCCCGAGGGCTCCATTTCTGATGTTCCCAAAGAATGGACTCATGGAGACAATCCCAGTTGAAAGAAAGTATTTGGTCGCCAGGGTAAACTTTGGCGGCCCAACCGGCGGCGACGCGATCATAGCTCGCCGGCCGCTTCACGGGATCATTCACAAGGGCTTCCTGGTGGCTCGCAAAGCAGCGGGCAATCACTTCCGCGAGGCGGTCGCTATCTTCCTGTTTCCAAGGCTCCGGCCCTAGCGACTCCTTAGTGAAAGGGTCATTGAGTTCAATGAGTGTCAACAAGAACTCGAGGGTAGCCAGATTGGGGAGGTCCGCTTCAAGCCGCGCCATCGCGAACTTCAATGCATTGAGGCTTGCCTTAGTCTGGTCTGAAGCAAGCAACCCGGGCTCGATGTAGGAGAGAAGGTCTCGCGCTAGTGGGTAACCAGCAAATGCCGAAGCACCCGCCCCGAGTATGATTACCCTGCTGCTAGTGTTACGGCCAGATATCTCCATCACAACTATATTAGCATACAGCTATGATATCTGATCATTTGGAACCCCTGGGACAGGGAGACAGGGCCGGGCAAACTCCGTTCGGCTCGGAAAGGCAGACTGTGGCGTACAGGGAAATAAAACGAAGGGAAATCTCACGGGGTTAGAAAACCAGCGCGCCAGCCGGTGGAGCCTTCATCAGCAGAGGGGGAGTTCTCACCATTCTTTTTCGCCGAGGCCAGCGCTTCCTCAACAGTCTTTCCCGTTCCCACAACTCTATTCTCTTGCCGGGCCAGTGCGACCCAGGCTCCCGGTGGGACGTTCTTGAGCACCGCTGTTAAATCCGCCTTCTGCACTCCAACCTCACCTGCACCGACCGCCCGACTGGCTTCCACACTTCGGGCCGGTGCCGCTCCACTCGCATCTCGACGATAACTCATCGCATCCGCCCCGCCAAATCGAGACTTGTTCCCCTGTCCTGCTTTCTGCACTCCCCGTTGCTAATGGAAGGTTCCGTGTGCCACATGCTGCACAGTTTCGACTCCAAGGGGATGCAGCGATTCGCCGCTTCTATAGCAGATGTAGGGCCCTGTCAAGCTAAAGTAATGTAACGCCTCCTTTAATCTGGTTAGATGCCCGGGAGACTGGTTTTGCCTCCTTTTTCCCCCTGCGCGTCTCATCAACTCCACTCCGACCCTGCAAACATCTCCCTCAGCATGCTTCTCTCTTTCCCCAAAACTCTGTGCTCCCCATCCGCCCCGCCACCTCTCGCCTGATCTTGAGCGCCGCGTTTTTTCTTTCTGTCTCTCTTTCTTCTCTGTGTCTCTGTGCCTCTGTGGCTAATCCTTCTGCTCCCACCGCCACCCCGCAAACTGTTCCCTCAGCACTCTTTTCTCTTTCCTCGAAACTCTGTGCCCCCCATCCGCTCCGTCATCCCTCGCCTGATCTTGAGCACCGCGTTTTTTTTCTTTCTGTCTCTCTTTCTGCTCTGTGCCTCTGTGGCTAATCCCTCTTCTCCCACTCCCATCCCGCAAACTGTTCCCTCCGCGCCCTTCTCTCTTTCCCAAAACTCTGTGCTCCCCATCCGCCCCGTCACCCCTCGCCTAGTCTTGATCACCGCGTCTTTTTTTTCTTTCTGTCTCTCTTTCTGCTCTGTGCCTCTGTGGCTCTGTGGCTAATCCCTCTTCTCCCATTCCCACCCCGCAAACTGTTCCCTCAACTTAATCTTCATAAACTTTCCCACCGACGTTCTCGGTATCTCCTTCTGCACCACAAACGCATCCGGCACCTGCCATTTCGCAAAATTCTTTGCCATCAAAAACTGCCTTAGCTCTTCCTCTGACGGCTGTGCCATCCCATCTTTCAACACCAGCACCGCCAGCGGCCGTTCCTGCCATTTCGGATGCGGCACCGCGATGACGGCCGCCTCGCGCACGGCCGGATGTCCCATCAACGCATTTTCCAAGTCCACCGAGCTAATCCACTCCCCGCCCGACTTCACCAGGTCTTTCGCCCGGTCAGCAATCTTGACGTACCCTTCCTCATCAATTGACGCCACATCGCCCGTCTTGAACCATCCGTCTGCGGTCCATCGCCCGGCGGTTTCCGGCGACTCGTAATACGCCGACGCCACCCACGGGCCGCGAACTTCGATCTCGCCGGCGGTCTTCCCGTCCCACGGCGCTTCTCCATCCGGACGCATCACCCGCAGTTCGACAAACGGCGCCGGCCATCCCTGTTTCACGCGCACTTCGTACTGCTTCTCCTCCGGCCACTCCCGCATGTGCGCCTTGAGCCGCCCGGTTGTTCCCAGCGGCGACGTTTCCGTCAGCCCCCACAGGTGAATCAGCCGTATCCCGTGCCGATCCAGCCCGCGAATCAGCGACTCCGGCGGCGCCATCCCGCCCGACGGAATCCTCACCGGCCAATTGATCTTCCACCGCCCCGGATGTTTCTCCAGCGCGTCGAGCACAGCCAGCCACACCGTCGGCACGCCGCACGCCACCGTCACCTTCTCTTCGACAATCAAATCCAGAATACTCTCCGCGTCCACGTTCGGCCCGGGAAAGACCACCCTCGTCCCGCACATTGTCGCCGTAAACGGCAGCCCCCACGCATTCGCATGGAACATCGGCGCCACGGCCAGCAGCGTGTCCTCCTGGCTCATCGCAAACGTATCCGCCATCGCCTCGGCAAACGAGTGCAGCACGATCGAGCGGTGCGAATAGACCACGCCCTTCGGATTCCCCGTCGTGCCGGAGGTAAAACACATCGCCGCTGCAGCATTCTCGTCCAGCTTCGGCGGCTCAAACTCTCCCGTCGCCGTCCTCAATAGCTCCTCGTAACTCTCCACGCCCGCACCGGCCGGAAACGCTTGGCCGCCAAACGACGTCACCCACACCCGCTCAAACTTCACCTGCTCGCGGAATTTCTCAAACACCGGCAACAGCGCGTCGTCCACAATCAAAAACCGATCCTCCGCGTGCTTCGCGATGTACGCAATCTCGTTCGGATGCAATCGCAGGTTCAGCGTGTGCAGCACCCCACCCGCCACTGGCACTCCGAAATACGCCTCCAGGTGCCCCGCGTGGTTCCACATCAGCGTCGCCACCCGGTCGCCCGGCCGCATCCCCGCTCGCGTCAGCGCCTCCGCCAGCCGTCGCGCCCTCCGGTAAAACTCCCCGTAGTTCGACCGCACCTTCTGCCGGTCCGGCCGCCTCGACACAATCTCCACGTTGGGAAACATCTTTCCCGCCCGCTCGAAAATCGTCGCGAGCGTCAGCGGAAAATCCATCATCAATCCGCGCATCGCATCACCCGGAGACACTCTTGTCTGGTTTCCCTGCTCCTTCACCGCTTCCCGCGCATCCTACCACGAAGCAATTCCCGTCGTGTCTCGCGGGCGACGTTAACAGAGGAATAAGTTGACCTCTTCCAGGGAAACGGGCAAGATGGCTTCAATAGCTGAAGCGTCAGTCTGGTGCCGAGTAGCCTGGCCGCAGTCCGACTGCCCGCGAACTTGATCCTGCCTCTTCAGCCTAGCCCTGAGGGTATCCAGCCTCAGCCGGCAGAAGGAGTTTTTCGGTGAAGAAGCTCTACGTGGGCAATCTCCCGTTCCAGGTCAGCGAGGACGATATTTCCGGCTGGTTTACTCAGGCGGGCGTCACCCCTTCCAACGTTACTCTCATTCGCGACCGTTTTTCCGGCCAGCCCCGCGGCTTCGGCTTCGTCGAGATTAATAATGACGAAGAAGCGGACCGCGCCGTCCAGTCCCTCAACGGCCAGGATCTGATGGGCCGCAAAGTCGTCGTCAACGAAGCCCGCCCGCAGCGCGAAGGCGGCGGTGGCGGACGCGGTGGGGGACGCGGCGGTTACGGTGGCGGCCGGGGCGGCGGAGGAGGAGGACGCGGCGGTGGCGGCGGTGGCCGTCGCGACTGGTAACCTTTTCCGTTCTCAAATGATTCGTTTCGCCGGGGCACAATTCATCGTGCCCCTCAGCCAAGTGTGCAATGGCCGCTCTTTCTCTGCTTCCCCCCTCTTAAAGCAACCCCTTTCCTTCCTTCTTACTCTTATCCTGTGACGCTCTGATTCACCCATGCCCACTCGCCTGCCACGATTTACAAACCTCTCCACCCTCACCCGCCACCTTTCGACCGTCCTCCTCGCCTTCTCACTCGCGGTGCCTCTGCCCGCACAGGAGCCTTCCGGCCCCGCCATCAAAGTGGACGTAAACCTCCTTCTTGTGGAAGCCACCGTCAAAGACCGCGCCGGCCGCATCCTTAAAGATCTCAAGCAGGACGACTTCCTCCTCGACGCCGACGGCCAGCCTCAATCCATCTCTCACTTCTCCCGCGACCAGCTCCCGCTGGCCGTTGCTCTCGTCCTCGACCTCAGCGGCAGCATCGAGCCTTTTCTCCGCCCCTTACGCTACGCCACCCTCACTGCGCTGAAGTCTCTCAAGCCCGAAGACCAGGTTGCTCTCTTCACCTTCACCGAAGACGCCCAGCTCCGCGTCCCTCTCACCCGCGATAAGCGCGACGTCTCCGACCAGATCGAAGACCTCCTCGCTGGCGGCAGCACCAACATCAATCAGGGCCTCTATGACGCCGCCGTGTACCTCCGCCGCGAAGCCCCGGCCGCGCGCCGCATCATCGTTCTCATCAGCGACAACGTCGCCACCGCGCCCATCTCCGTCAGCACCGACGATGTCATCGAGCAAGCCCTCGAAGCCGACGCTGCCATCTACAGCATCAAAGTCCCCGGCCGTAACCCTCCCGAAGCCAAGGCCATGGCCAAACTCCTCCGCCGTTCCAGCAACATCAACAAAATGACCGCCGACACGGGCGGCGAAATCTTCGACATGGAAAAGGAAGGCTCCCTCTTCGTCTCCCTCCAAACTCTCATCGAGCGCCTCAAAACCCGTTACACCCTCGGCTTCTATCCCGCACAACAAGGCCAGGCCGCGGGCTTCCATCGCCTCAATCTTCGTCTCCATTCCACCTTTGGCAGCAAGGGCCGCGACTACTCCATCGTCTCCAAGTCCGGCTACTCCATCTCCTCTTCCCGCGCCTCCTCCCGCTAGCTCATCCTTCTGACTCCGTCATCCTGAGGACATCCGACAAGGATGGCCGAAGGATCTCAACCTTTACCTCACTCTCGGTGCTCCACCCAATCTTTTCCAGAAGCACTCAGCGAATGACGCTCCCCGAATCCCCGCCTCCTTCTCTCCATCAATCTTCAATGACTCAATGACCCAATGATTCAATTCCCCCTTCCCCCCGATATCTCCCCCCTCTCTTCCACGTATAATAGAAGCGGGTACTACTATGCCCTCTCGCGCCACCATGTCGCTCGGCGAAGCAATCGAAATTGCTGCCGCTTCCCTCTGGACTCACAAGCTTCGCAGCATCCTCACGCTGCTCGGTGTGGTGATTGGTGTCACCTCGGTGATCGCCGTCGTCAGCTTCATCAACGGCCTCAATAGCTACGTCGCCGAAAAAGTCTTCAACCTCGGCGCCGACGTTTTCGTCGCCAATCGCGGCCCCATCATCGTGACCAATATTGACGATGTTCTTGAAACCGAGAAACGCAAGAAGTTCACTTTTGAAGACTTCGAAGCCGTCCGCGACGCTTGCCGTTCCTGTGCCGAAGTCGGTGCCGCCACCCGCAACCCCACCGCGGAGATCAAGTACGGCACCAATTACCTGCGTGACTCCAACCTCCGCGGCTGGACTCCCTCCATGCCCCGCATCTACGACGTCGAACTCACCGCTGGCCGCCATATCACCGAGGCCGACCTCCGCGCCGCCGCCCGCGTCTGCACCGTCGGCTGGGATATTGTGGACAACCTCTTCGTCGGCTCCGACCCCATCGGCAAGGAAATTCGTGTGGATGGCGAACCCTGCGAAGTCATCGGCATCGGCAAAAAACTCGGCTCCGCCATCGGCCAGTCCCGCGACAACTGGATCATCATGCCGTTCACCCTGGTCCAGAAAAACTACGGCTCTCGCAACGACATTCGCATCTGGGGCAAGTCCCGCGGCACCGAAAATCTTCAGGCCACCATTGACGAAGTCCGCCAGATTCTCCGCGCCCGCCGCCACGTCCCCTACAGCGCCAAGGACGACTTCGCCATCGAAACCAGCAAATCCTTCCTTTCTCTCTGGGCCGGCTTCAGCTCAGCTTTCTTTGGCGTCGTCGTGGCCATCGCTTCCGTCTCTCTCGTCGTTGGCGGCATTGTCATCATGAACATCATGCTAGTCTCCGTCACCGAGCGCACCCGCGAAATCGGTCTCCGCAAATCCATCGGTGCGCGCCGCGCCGATATCCTCCTCCAATTCCTCATCGAGTCTTCTACCATCTCTGCGATTGGTGGCTTCTGGGGCGTACTCTTCGGCATTCTTCTGGCCAAGTTCGTCTCCTGGGTCACTCCTCTCCCCAGCGACATTCAACTCTGGCCAATCCTCGCGGGACTCCTGATGGCCACCAGCGTTGGCCTGTTCTTCGGCATCTATCCGGCCTCCAAGGCCGCCCGTCTTGACCCGGTCGTCGCCTTGCGCGCGGAGTAATCCCGATGTCTGCTGCCTCCACCAACGCCGCCCCTTTCGCTCCCGCCCGTCGCCTGCGCACTTTCTCAGCCGCTCGCCGACCCTGGGTCAGCGAGCTGTTCGAGGCCATGGGCCTGGCCTTCGACGACCTGCGCCGCAATCGGCTGCGTTCCGCTCTCACCGTTCTCGGGATCGTCATTGGCATCAGCATGGTTATTGCCATCAGCTCCGCTGTCAACGGCCTCAACTCAAACGTCCTCGGCTCCGTCCAGAGCCTCGGCTCCAACCTCGTCATCTGTTATCGCTTTCCCTGGGCCTCCATGGGCCGTCCGCCCTCCGACTGGTCTTCCCGCAAAGAGCTCGAAGCCGAATGGGCCAAGGAAATCGCCCTGTTGCCCAACGTTGAGGTGGCCGCCCCTTCTCTCCGTGTTTTCCGCCCCGAGTTCGGCGCCGGCACCACCTACGTCCGCCGCGGCGATGCCCGCGCCAAAAACGTCATCCTGCAGGGCAATCCCCCCGAGATCGAGCGCGTCTTTGATTTTGAGATGGAACGTGGCCGCTGGTTCACTCAGGTGGACGAGGACCATCACTCGCAGGTCGTTGTCCTCGGCTACGACACCGCAAAAACTCTCTTCCCCGACCCTGCCGAAGACCCCGTCGGTAAGGAAGTCCTCATCGAGGGTCGCGGCTTCACCGTCGTCGGCGTTGCCGAGCGCCAGAAATCCGCTTTCGGCGGTGGCAACAATCCCGAAGACAACATTGCCATCATGCCGCTCTCCACCATTCACAAGCTCCATCCCGAAACCAAGGACCACGTCATTTTCATCAAGGCCGTCACGGCCGACTCCGTTGCGCAGGTCGTCGATGCCACCCGCGATTTTCTTCGTCGCAAGCGCAAACTTGCCTCCAACAAGCCCGACGACTTCGCCATCTTCACTCCCGATGCCTTTATAGACCTCTGGCGCCAACTCTCCACCGGCATTTTCATCGTCATGTTCGCGGTCGCCTCGGTCGGTCTGCTCGTCGGCGGCATCGGCGTGATGAACATCATGCTCGTCAGCGTCACCGAGCGCACCCGCGAGATCGGCGTTCGCAAAGCCATCGGTGCCAAGCGCAGCAACATCCTTTCTCAGTTCCTACTCGAAGCCACGACCCTCGCCGCCATCGGTGGCGTCCTCGGCATTCTCCTCGGCTTCATTCTCACTCTCTCCGAGCGTCTCATCTTCCCTTCCATCCCTGCCAGCATGTCTCTCTTCTGGACCCTGGCTGCTCTTCTCGTCTCCGCCTTTATCGGCATCGGCTTCGGCATGTACCCTGCTTGGAAAGCTTCCCGCCTCGACCCCGTCGAAGCCCTCCGCTACGAGTAGTGGAACACGCACTCCCACACGTCCCAACGAAGGACACTGCGTAGTTAGCTTGAAATGTGGCTACAACAATCTTCCCGCTGTCTGGCGCCTCTTGAAGCAATCGCTCTCAAGAGTTCCCTGCAGTCGTCGTTACTTGGATGGACCGTCGTGGCAGGCCGACCCAACCCTCTCCCGTCATCACAAGCCGACCCAACCCACGCCCGTCATCCGGAGGCGACCCGACGAGGATCCAAAATTCCGGCCCGGCCGGAAAGGATCTCACCTTCTTGAGCTTGTCTTCTCCTTGCACTTGCCTTTGTAGCGGCCGCCTCTGTGCCGGCCATCTCCCTCTTCCCTCTTTTCCATTTTCTATCTTCTATTTTCTATTTTTCCTCTCTACCCTGACCTGCTCCGCTGCTGCTCAACTACGCTTGGCCGTTGGTCCTTCTTTTCTTATCACTTCTTTTCCTGTCCCTTCTTTTCTCTGTGTCTCTGTGCCTCTGTGGCTAATCCCCCTACGCTGCAATCACCCTCCTCTGAAACCGCCTCGCCGCCGTCCTCCTTTGCACCCCTCCGCTCCCAACAAGGCTGCTTCATTCAACACGCCATCCCGGGCCTCCCGGCTGTGTTCCTGCTCGGCCCTGTGCTACCGTGAGGTACTTTCAGGGAGTTTTCGCGATGCCTTCCCAATCAGATCTCGACCTGGTTTCCAGAGCGTCGTTGGGTTTTTGGCCTTCTTGGGCGCACCACATTGGTGACTTGGTCTTCGGCGCCAACGACGGCATCGTGACCACCTTCGCCGTTGTCAGCGGCGTCACCGGCGCCTCGCTCAACCTCCGCGTTGCCGTCATCCTCGGAGTCGCCAATCTGCTCGCCGACGGCTTCGCCATGGGCGCAGGGAATTACCTGGGCGTCCGCTCCGAGCAGGACTATCGGAAAAGTCTCGGTAATTCCGGCAACGAAGGCCGCATCCATGCCCTGGGACACGGCGCGGCCATTTTCTTGGCATTTGTTGGCGCCGGCAGTGTGCCCTTACTCCCCTATTTGATTGTTCCGCAGGACCACATCTTCCGGACTTCCTGCATCGCCACCGCTCTGGCGCTCTTTGTGGTGGGAAGTCTTCGAACTGTGGTGACGCGTGCCCGTGCCCTGATCAGCGGCTTGGAAATGCTCTTGGTGGGAGCCGCTGCTGCTACTGTCGCCTATCTCGTCGGCCACTTCCTTCGCCAGCTCGTCTGATGGCCCGAATTGCGTCTGTTAGGAATTCCCTCGTCCCGTTGGCTACAAAGCGTTGAAGATTGCCGTTTGCGCCGAACCGCGCATCTTCTCGGTTGCTTCTGCTCGAAGGCTCCCTCCGCTTCTTCATTAGCCACTCGTCACGTGTCACTCGCCACTTTCCCCTATGCCGCAATCACCTTCCCTTGGCGATCTTTCCTCTTACTTTCATTACTCTGTGCGCCGTTTTCGCCTCGCCACCGTTCATCTGTTCTTGAGTGCTGGTCCCTCATTCTCTATCCTCATCTTTCTTTCCTCTGTGACTCTGTGGCTATCCCTACACTGCAATCACCTTCTTCTGAAACCGTTTTGCCGCCAGCAGCAACAGCGCCACACCAAAGGTCAGCAGCACCGCGCCATCCATCCACAGGTGCGCAATTCCCGCCCCGCGCAGAATAATTCCCCGCGAGATGTTCACGAAGTACGTCCCTGGCACCAGAAAACTGAACAGGTAGAACGGCAGCGGCATCGTCTCCCTCGGAAAAATGTATCCGGAAAAAAAGATCGTCGGCAGGATGACCATCATGGACATCTGCATCGCTTCCGGCTGCGTGTTCGCTTTGCTCGAAATCAATAGCCCGATCGAGAGGTTCACAAACAGGTAAGGAAACGCCAGCGCGTACAGCAGCAGCGTGTTCCCGTGGATCGGCACGCGGAACACGGTCACCATGAAAAACAACAGCCCGGAGAGTCCCAGCAGGCCGATTCCGAAGTACGGCACCAGCTTCCCCAACAGCAACCCGAGTGGCCTCACCGGCGTCACAAACAGTTGCTCCAGCGTCCCCTTTTCCTTCTCCCGCACGATGGCCAGCGCCGTCAGAAACGTCGTGAAAAACAGCAGCAGCACCGCCACCAGCCCCGGCAAAAAGAAATTGGGCGACCGCGAGTCCGGGTTGAACAGCAGCTTCGGCCGCATTTCCACCGGCAGCGCCCCTCGGCTCGACCCCAGCACCCGCCGCAGCGACTCGTCAAATCCGATCGCCGTCGAAACATTCAGCGCCTGCCCCGCCACCGAGCTGTCCGACCCGTCAATCAGCACCAGCACCTGCGCCGTCCCGCCCTTCAGCAGTTGGTCCGAGTAGTCCACCGGGATCTTGATTCCCACCCGTGCCCGCGCCGAAATAATCGCGTCGTTCAGCTCCCGGTCCGACTGCACGTACCCCACAATCCGGTACGTGTCCGAGTTCCTCATCCGGTCCAACAGTTCGCGGCTCGCCTGCCGCCCATCTTGATTGAAGACCACTGTCTTCACTTGCCGGATATTCGTGTCAATGCCGAACCCCAGCACGATCATTTGCAGCACGGGGATGAACAGCGCGAAAAAAACCGTCCGGTAGTCTCGCCGGATGTGCAGCACTTCCTTGTAGAGCACCGCCCCGAATCCCCGGAACATGGTTTGCAGCATTTTATGCACTGGTCGCCTCCAGTTCCGCCTTTCGCCGGTACGTCAATTCCACAAACACATCTTCCAGACTCGGCGCCAGCGGTCGCATCTCGCTCACCTGAATTCCTTGCTGCCCCAGCCGTTTCTCGAGCTCCTCCAGGTCAAACTCCTCCTCTACAAGAGCGTGAATGGCCTGCCCAAACACCGTCGCGCTCCGCACGCCCTCCATCGCCCGCACCAGCCGCAGCGCCCTCGTAATTTCCGGAGCGGTGATCTCCACCCGCCGCGTCCCTGTTGGGGTTACCTCCGGCAATCCCTTCAACGCGTCCGGCGTTCCGTCGGCGATAATCCTGGCGTTGTAGATGTACGCCACGTGGCTGCACCGTTCCGCTTCGTCCATGTAGTGCGTGGTCACGAAAAACGTGATCCCCTGCCCGGAAAGCTCAAACAACAAGTCCCACAGTTGCCTTCGCGCCACCGGGTCAATCCCTGCTGTCGGCTCGTCCAGGAACAAAATCTTCGGCTCGTGCAGCATTGCGCAGCCCAACGCCAGCCGCTGCTTCCAACCTCCCGACAATTTCCCCGCCTGCCGGTCCGCGTACGGCCCCAGCCCGTTCAGCTCCACCACTTCTTTGTACCGCCGCTCCATCCGGTCTTTCGGCAGCCCGTAGATCCGCCCGTAAAACGTCAGGTTCTCCGTCACCGTCAAGTCGTCGTACAGGCTGAACTTCTGCGACATATACCCGATTCGCTCCCGCACCTCTTCCGCCTCTGCCCGCACGTCCAGCCCCTCCACCCACGCCTTCCCTTCGGAAAGCGGCAGCAACCCGGTCAGCATCTTGATCACCGTCGTTTTCCCGCTCCCGTTCGGTCCCAGAAAACCAAACACCTCGCCCTTCTCCACGCGCAGGTTCACTCCTTCCACCGCCGTGAAGTCTCCAAACCTGCGCGTAATGTCCTGCGCCACAATTGCCGCGCCCGCCGCTTCCGTCGGCGCCGCCTCCGCCCTCACCTGCTTCACCATCTCATCTCACCTCGCCCCACCGTTGTCATTCTTCGGGCCGACCTGGTCGGCCCGAAGAATCCCTCTGCCTCTGCCTCTTTCCCTTTCTCTTTCCCTTTCTCTTATCTGTGTTCATCCGTGTTCCGCCTTTTCTCTCTCTCCGCGTCTCTACATTCGGCCGCTCTTCCAATCCTCAATGACTCCATGGCCCAATGACTCAACTCCCATCCCCCTTCACCTCGCCATTTCCACCGCCCGGTCATCCTGAGGGCATCCGACGAGGATGCCCGAAGGATCTCGACCTCAACTGCGCTCACCACCTCAGCCTTTCACCTCTCAACAACTGAACCTGTCATTCTGAGGCCCGTCCCCGCCGGGCCGAAGAATCCCTCTTCCCTCTTTTCTCTTTTCTGTTCTTGGGTGCCCGTCTCTGTTTTCCCATCCCTTCTTTCCTCTGTGTCTCTGTGCCTCTGTGGCTAATCCCACTTCACCTCCGCCGCCATTCCCGCCTTCAGTCTCCCGCTCTCATCCCGTATCCGCACCTTCACCCCAAACACCTGGTGCACTCTTTCCTCTCTTGTCTGCACATTGCGCGGCAAAAACTCCGCCTTCTGATTAATCTGTTCTACCTCGCCTTCAAACACTTCTCCCGCCAGCGAATCCGTCCGCACTTCCACCTTCTGCCCGACCTTCACCCTTCCAATCTTCGTCTCCGGGACATACACCCGCACGTAGAGCTGCCCGCGTTCGAGCAGCGTCGCAACCGCCGCATTGGGCGCAATCAAGTCCCCCGGACGCACGTCCAGCACCTCCACCGTTGCCGCTGCCGGTGCCGTCACCTGCCGCTCGCGGTACTTCGCCTCCGCATCGGCCAACGCTGCCCGCGCCGCTTCCACATCCTCCCGGCGATAACCATCCAGCCGCAGCTTCAACTCCGCCTCCGCCTGGCGCCACCTTGCCTCGGCCGACGCCACCTGCTCGCTCCGGTAACCCCTCTCGAGTTCCCGGTAGCGCTCTTCCGCGTATTTCTCCGCGGCGTGCGCCGCCTTCCATGCTGCCTCTGCCTCATCTCGTTGCGACTTCGACCACACCCCCGCATCCGCCAGTTGCCGTGCTCGCTCCCAGCTCACATCCGCGCGCCACGCATCCGCTTTGGCCTGCTCCAGCGCCGCCTTCACCGCCGCCACCTGCTCCACTCGATAGCCTCGCGCGCGCTCTTCGTAATCCGCCTTGGCCTGTGCCGCCGCCGCTCGCGCCCACGCAATCTCCTCCGGACGGTACCCGCGCCGCATCTTCTCGTAGTTGGCCTGCGCCTCGTCCAGCGCCGCACGCAACTCCTTTTCGTCAAACGTCACGAGCAGTTGCCCCGCCTCCACGCCGTTGCCTTCTTCCACCAGCACCTTCTCAATCCTTCCTCCTACCTTCGACCCCACGCGGATGTTCTTCGCCTCAATCGTCCCCGAGCCTTCCAGCCGCTCCTCGCGCCGGAACGCTCCCGCCCACACCGCGACACCCACCGCTGCCAGCACCACGATCAGCACGGCAATCCGCTTCCGACTCATGGCTTCTTCTCCTGCTTCTGCGCGATCCCCAACCAAAACAGCTCAAACGCCCGCCCCTGCCTCTCCGCCAGTTTTTCTTCCGGTGTGAGCGACCACAAAAACAACCCCCCAAAAAACATCTGCTGGAACGCCATCGCCAGCGCATTCACATCCAACCCTGGCCGAATCTCGTCTCTCTCTTGCGCCAGCCGAAAGACTCGCCCCAGCAGCTCCCGCGCGCGCCCCAGCTTCTCCAGAATCAGCTTCCGCACCTCTTCGCTCGCCAATTGCGCCCCCAGCAGGCTCCGCACCAGCGCCGCGCTTCGACCCGGCTCTTCGCTCAGTGCCGACAGCGCGTGCCGCAGCATCTCCCCAACGGGCTCCTGATCCGAGTGTGACGCCAGCTCCGCCTGAAACTTCCCCAGTTGCATGTCCCCAAACGCGGCCAGCACGTGCTCTTTGCTCGGGTAATAGTTGAAGAACGTCCCCTTGCCCACGTCCGCCGCCTCCGTGATCTGCTCCACCGTCGTCGCCTGAAAACCCCGTTGCGCAAACAGCCCCAGCGCCGCGCGAAACAGCCGCTCCCGCGTCTCCGCCCGCCGCCGCTCCCGCCTCCCCGGCCTCCCTACCTCTACATCTCCCTGCCTCTCTGCCTTCTTGCTTTTGCGCATCCCTGTCTCTCTGCCTCCTCGCATCCCTGCCTTCCTACTTCTCTACTTCCTGCCTTCTTTACTTCCTGACTTCCCGACTTCTTGACTTCGTGACCTCACGACCTCGTGACCTCTCTTCCATTTATGACCTATAACCATATATGACCCTAAGTCATTTATTGACCCGTGTCAATCCTCTTTTTCCACACCCCGGCCTCTGCCGGGATGGTCCACATACCTTGTTTGGGATTGTGCTACTTTGGGTCGTGCTTCGGCGAGGCGTTCCGCAATATATGCAACAGCGCCCCCGCAGACCCCGGCGCGCTCACGGCTCCCTGCTGGATGATCTCCTTCGCGTTGACCTTCCGGCCGTACACATCCTTATTCGCCCCGTTATCTGTGCGCAGCGTCGTGCCCACCAGGCTGATTCCGGCAAACAATCCGCGCGCCCGCGAGTACGACAGGATTTCCGCCCGCATCGTTGCGTCGGTGGCGGCCGTCACGTCGCGTCCCTTCGGACCTGCCGCCGCAGACATATCCGCTCCCAGCTTCACCTTGCTCGACAGGATTCCGTTCACGCCTCGCGCATTCATCACCAGCAAAACGTAGTCGGTCGCCTGCCCGCCGAGCTGGAAGCCGATGCTGGCCCCTTCCAGCCGCATCATGGCCGGCGCTCCCCACGGCCCTTCAAACGTCTGCCCCGACCGGCAGGTCATCGCCCCCCGCCCGTAGCTCCCCCCGATGCCGAACGCCGCCTTCAGCACCGACGGAAACACAATCACGCACTCCGCCTTGTTCAACAGTTCCTGCGGGATGTTGTCCGGAATCCCCAGGATCTCCTTCATGATGACGCCGCAGTTCTCCAGCCGTTCCTTGCCCGTCTCGGCCTGTGCCGGCAGCGACGCCAGCATCAGACACATTAAAATGACCAATCCTCGTCTCATCTCGTTCCTCCTCGGCCGCATTTCCTTCGGACCTCTTCCTTCGGCCGTCTTCTCGGGATTCTCACTTCTCTTGGCTGGGCTTGGTATGTTAGTGCCTCTCTCGGCTGGACGCAAATCGCAATACAATTTTTGATGCGCCCCTCACCACTCGGGTTCTCGCCTTCTTGTTTTCACCTTCCACCCACACTACTTCTCTCTTCCTCATCCTGAGGCCCTGCGTTTTTTACCGGCCGAAGGACCTCAATCTCTATCGGCGAATGCGGACCGAATTCAGCATGGCCTGGAAGATGTTGTCGCTATTCTGGAAGTCGCGTTCGGGCGCGACGAAAACAAAGAAAAGCAGGCCTTCCGGACGCGCCACGGTGACCAGCCAGTTGGTCTCGCGACCCCCGGTCGGCGAATCGTTCGAGAGGTAAGTGGATTGTGCAGGCTGGCCATTCAGTTGGAAGTGCTCATGATTCTGGATCACCCGCATATTCCGGTTGGACTGGCGGAGCTCCTGAATCAACTGGTCGGTGGCTTGTTCCAAGGCGAAATGGGAGTCCTGCTGCCTGTTCTGCTGCCCGTAGCCGCGCCCTTGCAACTGCTGGCTGTATTGATCCGCGTGAGGTTCGTAGATGTTCACGATGACGCCGTACGCCAGGGCCTGATTGCCTTTGCCATCGCTCACCAGCCCGTCGCGGGGCGTGATGGTCACCGCGTCGCCCTGCCCGTAAGCCTGCCAATTGTCGGGATGATTGATGCTGAAAATGGGGTTCTCAAAAGTCTTGAAACGGTCAGACGGCCAGTCGCGTGTATCGCGCTGCCCGCGATCGTCCCTGTTCGGATCGCCCTGCAAACCTTGCGTGGTTCCTTTTGCGGGGGGTGCCGGGAGGGACTGAACATACTTCTTGATGTCTTGGAATTCGCGGGAGTCCGACTTGTAGCCGCGCTGCGACCCGCCGAGCTTGGTAATCTCCTGGTTCACTTTTGCAATGCGGTTGTCCGGGTTCGGGTGGTTGCTGAAGAATTCCACTTGACGCCCGCCCTGGTTCTCCGCTTGGATGACTTCAAAGAACTGGGCCATACCCCGTGTGTCGAGCTTCGAATCGTAGAGGATCTGCGTGCCCATGAGGTCGGCCTGGCTTTCGGCCGTGCGCGAATACTTCAGCAGGACCGAATTGACCGCGAAGCCCGCGCCGAGCTGCGCCAGCATCGCCCCCGTGGAGTTGCTGCCCAGCATGCCGCCCAGGATCGCCAGCGGCACCTGCGCGGCGGAGGCCTTACTGGCCTGGTTGGTGCCGTGGCGCAGGGCCACGTGCGAGGTTTCGTGGGCGATCACGCCGGCGAGCTGCGATTCAGTATTGGCGGCTTCAATCACGCCGCGGTTAATGTAGATGGGCCCGCCGGGGAGCGCGAACGCGTTGATCGCCCGGTCGTTCACGACTCGAAACTGATACGGGTATTTCTCGCCGGGCGCCTTGGCGGCGAGCTTGCGCCCCAGCGTGTTCACATAATTGTCCACACGGGAATTGTTCAGCATGGACAATTGCCGCTCGGCATCGCGAGAGACTTGTTGACCCACTTCGACGTCTTGCTGCAGCGAAAACATGTTCCAGCCGGGTTTCAGCGCCGTGCGGTCGGCCCAGGCCACCGGGGACAGAACAAGAGTACCAATTGCGATCAGCGCCACTGCCTGTTGCAGACGCTGACCGTACCGCTTGACACGACCACCAACATTATTCGCAACCATAACTGCCTCCATTTCTATGAGGTGCTTTTAGCCGGAGACGAGGGGGCACCGGGAAATTCCGGTGGTGGGCGAACTCCGAGCTAATTAGCCTCGGTTTGTCTGATTGATGCGTACCACGAACATACAGTTGCTTCCATCAGATGCCTATCCCGTCTCATTCATGTCCCTCCGTTGTTCATTTCGGTTTGTTCATCACCCGACGCGGATGTTGGATAGGGAACGAATGATCCCAAAAGCGCTCAGAAGCCACAGCACCACGGCAATGATCACGACCACATTCAAGATCGACTTGATGGTCCTCGCCATGGGTATGAAGCGATTCACCAGCCACAGAAGAACACCGACCACGATCAGAACGATCACTACGTTAATTAGAGGCATGATCTGTTGACCTCCCAAGACCAGGACTTTTTCAGCAGCCTGTCAGTCGCCACTCAAGACTGCTTCTTGTTGCCGATGACGACCAGGACGATGCCCCCCACCAGCGCAATTGCACCCAGGATGGGTGGCAGAGGAATCGTCTTCTTTTCTTCCGCGGTCACTTGTATAGGGCCGAGATCCACCTTTTCCTCCCTGGTCGTGTAGGTGATTCCCTGGTAGGCCAGGGAAATCACACCAACCACGATCAGAAGAATTCCGATAATGGTTGCCGTCTTCATTGAGTCCTCCCTTCAGTTCAGGTGAAATCAGATCCCCGGCCCTGGTTTCGGGGTTGGATTCAGACTATACTCTCTCTTCTCCGCCCCGCAAACTCACTGTCTCTGTGCCGGCGTCTGCCCCGACCTTGTCGGCGTGGCTATCTCCCTCCCGCCGCCGCATACCTTTCCACCCACCCAAAAAACTCCCCGTACCACAGCTTCGCGTTCTGCGCCTTCAGCACCCAGTGGTTTTCATCCGGGAAGTACACCAGCCGTGTCGGCACATCCAGCATCCGCAGCGTCGTGTAGTACGCCAACCCCTGCGTCAGCGGCACGCGGAAATCCTGCTCCCCGTGCACCACCAGCGTGGGCGTCTTGAAGTTTTTCGCAAACGTATGCGCCGACTGCGCGTGCACTTTCTCCCACGCCTCCCACGGGAATCCGCCCAGCGCCCGGTCGCGTCCGCGCACGTAGTCCGACGCCATCTGCGCCACCCAGTCGTACACTCCCGCGTGGCACACGTATGCTTTGTACCGGTTCGTGTGCCCGTTCATCCACGCCACCATGTACCCGCCATAACTTCCTCCCGCTGCCGCCATCCGTTCCGTGTCAATGTAACCTTCTTTGATCAGGGTGTCCGTCCCATTCTCGACGTCCACCATCTCCGTCGCGCCGTACCGTGCCGTGTTCGCGTCCACAAACGCGTCGCCCCAGCCTGTGGACCCATGGAAGTTCACCGCCGCAACCACGTATCCCGGCGCCGCAAACGCCTGCATGTTCCACCGAAAATGGAACTGGTCTAGCCACGCTCCGTGCGGCCCGCCGTGTACAATCTGCAGCAGCGGCCACTTCTTCTTCGGGTCAAAGTTCGGCGGATAAATCACCCACATCTGCACCGTGTTTCCCTGCCAACCTTTGTACGTGACGCTCTTCACCTCCCCCAGTGCCCACTGCGACTCCAGCTCCACATTGAACGTCTCAATCCGCCTTTCGCCTGACCCATCGACCGCCGCAGCAAACACCGTTGGCGGCAGGTTCATCGTTGTCCGCACAAACGCCGCCGTCTTCCCATGTCCCGACAACTCAAAACTTGAATTCGTCCCTCCCTGGATCACTGCCTTCGGCTCCCCGCCGGTGATCGCCACCATCCACACCGGCACTCGTGCCTGGTCTTCCGCCGTGAAGTAAATCTTCTGGCTGTCCGCCGACCACGCCGGCGTTCCCGCCGACCGGTCCCACTTCTCCGTCAGCACCGTCTTCGCGCCCGACGTCCGGTTGATCAGCACCACGCGGTCGCGGTCCGGCCCGCTGGGAATCATGTTCCGCGTGTACGCCAGCCACTTCCCGTCCGGCGAATACCGTGGCGTCCCGTCTCCCGCCTTGTTATCCTCCGTCAAGTTTTTCCACTGTCCTCCTGCAACCGGGATTGTGAGCACGTCCGCATTCGGACGGTAACCAAAGTCCTTCGCCGTATCCGCGACAAACGCCATCTCGCGCCCGTCCGGCGAAACGTCGTACGAGTCTCCGCCCGGGTCATACATCGTCAGGCTCACGCCCGCGCCCGCCAGCACGTCTCGCGTCTCACCCGTCTCCACGTTCACCACAAACACGTGCGGCACCCTCTCGTCCGATACCCAGTGGTCCCAGTAGCGGAAGGTCGTCTGGTCAATCACGTACGCTTTCACTTTCGAATCGCGCCGCTCCTTCGCCCGCGCGGCCTGCTCCTCATCCGACTTCAACTCCGGCCACACCCACGAAAGAAACGCAATCTGCTTGCTGTCCGCAAACCATCGCACTGCCGACGCGCCTGTCGAAAGTTTCGTCAGTCGCCGCGCCTCTCCACCCGTCGGCGAAATCAAGTAAACCTGCGCCGCTTCGTCTCCCTCCCTTCGACTCGTAAACGCAATCCACTTCCCATCCGGCGACCACTGCGGCCCCGAATCCCTCGCCGTGTGCGTCGTCAATCTTCGCTGCGAGCTTCCGCTTGTCCCCGTCGTCGTCGCCGGCCCTGTTGCCAGCAGCCAGATATCCGACGTCGAATTGTTCTCCGCCATGCTGTAGCTCACAATCTCCACTGCCGCCCACGCGCCGTCCGGCGAAAGCGATGGCGCCCCCGGCCGTTTCACCGCCCACAAGTCCTCCACCGTCAGCGGTCGTTTCCCCTGCCCCGCCGCTCCCACCGCAAACACGAGCACCACCGCCATCGCGACCCAAATCCGTGCCCCTCGTCCACCCATCCATTTGCTAAACATGATTCCTCCGAACGACCCTCTGTCATTCTGAGACCGCCGGGTTTCTTGGCGGGCGAAGAATCCCTCTGCCTCCGGTGACACGGGCACTCTTGCCTGTGCTCTTCGTGTACCTACATATTTTCGCCGCCATCTACCTTGCGGCGCTTTGGACTATAATCCTGCTTTCGCACTTTTTCTAGCGGAGCGCGCCCGTGCACCACGTTTCGCCCCTCGCTCGACGCAGCAGGCTAGCAGCAGCTCTTGTTCTTCTCATTGCCGCCACGCTCGCCCCCGCCGTTGCCCAGCGCAAGCCCAAGCCTCCCAAAGAGCCTCGCGATGTCGCCGCCTTCCGCGTCCGCGTCGAGCAAATCCTTTCCGCCGACGGTGCCGTCAAAGGACACTGGGCCGTGCTGCTCGCCGACGCCTCTTCCGGCAAAATTCTCTATGAGCGTAACGCCGACCAATACTTCGCCCCTGCCTCCAACGCCAAGCTTTACACCACCGCTCTCGCTCTCGCCACTCTCGGCCCCGACTATCGTTTCCGCACCACGGTCGAAACTCGCGGCACGCTCGACGCCAAGGGTCGCCTCTCCGGCGACCTCGTACTCGTTGGACGCGGCGATCCCTCGCTCTCGAATCGCGTCTTCCCCTACGAAAAGGAAGTCCAGCGCGATGGCCCGCCCGAAAAAATCCTTGCCGCTCTTGCCGACCAGCTCGTCGCTCGCGGCCTGCGCCAGCTCGATGGCGACGTCGTCGCCGACGACTCTTTCTACGCCCACGAGCGTTTCCCCAGCGGCTGGACCGTGGACGACATCGTCTGGGGCTACGGCGCCGCTGTCAGCGCCCTCAGCATCCACGATAACGTTGTCTCGCTCGAAATCCGCCCCGCCGACCTCGCCGGCGCTCCTGCCACTTTTACGCTCGAACCCTGGGCCGGCTACTTCACCATCGAAAACCGCGTCATCACTGGCCCTGCTGGCTCCGAGCGTGTTCTCGAGCTCGTCCGCGAACCCGGCTCGCGCACCGTCGAGCTGCGCGGTTCGCTTCCCATTGACGCTCGTCCCGCCACGCTCACTCTTGCCGTCGAAGAGCCTGCCGAGCACGCCGCACTGCTCTTCCAGCAGCTTCTCGAAGCTCGCGGCGTCCGCATCTATGGAAAAACTCTCGCCCGCCACTCGCCTCGCACCGAGCCGCTCGGCACCGCTCGCGGCGATCTTCCTCCTCCCGACGCTCCCCCGCCCACGGTTCTCGCCGAGCATCTTTCCGTCCCGCTCATCGAAGAGATTCGTCTCACCAACAAAATCAGCCAGAACCTTCACGCCGAGCTTCTTCTCCGCGCCGCTGCCCGCGAAAAATCCGGCGCGCGCACCACCGACGACGCTCTCAAATTCGCCAAAGACTTCTTTATCTCCATCGGCATCCCCGAAAACGAAGTGCTTCTCTCCGACGCTTCCGGCCTCTCCCGTCGAAACATCCTCACTCCTCGCGCCACCCTCACCTTGCTCCAATACATCGCTCGCCAGCCCTGGGCCGCCCTGTACATCTCCACGCTTCCCGTCGCTGGTGAAGACGGCACCCTCTCCGACCGCATGAAGAACACTTCCGCCGCCGGCCGCATCCGCGCCAAAACCGGCACCCTCGAGCACGTCAACGCCCTCGCCGGCTTCGCCACCACCGTCCACGGCACCGAACTCGTCTTTGCCTTCTACGGCAATCTTCACGCTCTCCGCGGCCGCGACGCCACCGCGGTGGTCGACTCCCTCTGCATCGCCCTCGTTGAAGAACTGGGCCGCCCCGCAAAGTCGCGCTCGCGCGACAAGAAAAAACTCTGAAGCCGAATCTTTCCGTCTGTGCTTTCTGTCTGCTCTGGGTCCTCCGTGGCCTCTGCGACCTCTGCGTTGAATCCCTTTCTTCAATTCTTTCGCTTGAACTGACAACTGATTACTGATAACTGACAGCTTCATGTCTTCCACAAAGACCATTACGGTGTTTGGCAGCAGCCGTCCCCGCGAAGGAAACGCCGATTACCTCGAGGCATTCAATCTCGGTCGCGAACTCGCCTCTCGCGGCTTCTCCGTCTGCACCGGCGGCTACGGTGGAGTCATGGCAGCCGTCTCCCGCGGCGCCAAAGAGGCCGGCGGCGAAGTCCTTGCCGTCACTGCTGCCTTCTTCCGCAGCCGCGCCAATCCCTGGGTGGACGTGGAAATCCGCGTCGAAACTTGGCAGGATCGTCTCTTCGAACTCATCCGCCGCGGCGACGCCTACGTCGCCTGCAAGGGCGGCACCGGCACGCTCGTCGAGCTGGCCGTCGTCTGGGAAATGCTCAACAAGCGCGTCATCTCGGGCAAACCCTTCGTCGTCTTAGGAACCTTCTGGCAACCCATTCTCGACCGCGTCCGCGAAGTCGAAGCTCCCTCTCTCTTTTCATCGGAAATCCCCGCCTCTCCCTGTAGGGGCGTGTCTTCAGACCGCCCTCCCCTCCCCGCCTCCTCCTGGAACGAAGCCGCCTCCCCGCTCATCCACCTCGCCCCCACTCCCTCCGCAGCCGCCTCTTTCCTCTCTTCCCTCCTCCTGTAGCGGCGGGGGCATTTATCCCGAGCGCAGCCGAGGGACCCCGCCATTCTCGGTAGCGCCGGCTCTGGTGGGACAGGCGGAACTTGTCCCGAGCGTAGTCGAGGGAGCCTGTCCTGCCTCCACTTGTCGATTTTTTCAACTCTTCGACTCTTGCACTCTCTTCCGCTTCCTCTTCGCCTTTCAATCTTCAATGACTCAATTCCTCGACAACTCAATGTCCCAATCACCCAATGACCCAATCCCCCGCCCATGCCCCTCTCCCATGCCCTGTGGAAATGCTCACCCGAATCTGGTTGACACTCCCCCGCGCCCTCGCTATACTTCCCAACTGCCTGAACGCCCAACTGCTGGACAGGGGGGCCTGCTCTTTGACAATCGGATGACATGCCAGAACCCGTTCGGTTAGATTGAGACAACCGAGCGACAAAAAAGTTCGCGCTGAACGTCTGGCCCTGGCCTTTGGCCGGGGCTTTGATTTTCAGGGCAACCAGTTTCAAATGAGAGTTTGATCCTGGCTCAGAGCGAACGCTGGCGGCGTGCTTAACACATGCAAGTCGAGTGCGCA
>Ga0247727_10003821_pt1 | contig 32854 bp, 29 predicted proteins | sample WisWelCaveWW1625_FD_202498 | JGI IMG/M metagenome (GOLD analysis project Ga0247727, IMG submission 202498) | Biofilm microbial communities from Wishing Well Cave, Virginia, United States - WW16-25 | ecosystem: Environmental > Aquatic > Deep subsurface > Groundwater > Cave microbial mat | place...
CCCTTTCAGGGTTCTGGGAGCTTGTTGCGGTGATCCCAGGGTGCGCTGCGCGCTACCCTGGGCTTTATCATTAAACGCCTTCGGCGTTGTCCAGGTATGTTTACCCACACGAAACAACATAGAACCCTTTTTTCATTTCGTTGCCGGCAAAAAATCCAATCCACTGGCCATCGGGTGAGAAGAACGGATTGTAGGCGCCCTCGGTGCCGGGGATGGGCAGCGCTTCAAATTGATCCATTGGGCGCCGGTACAATTGCGTTTTGCCACCGAGGCCAGCCACATAAACCAGATTGGTTCCATCCGGTGAAAGCGCCAGAGCCGGCCCGCCTATTGGAGCTATCGGCGCGGATTCAGGAAGAGTGATATTCCACCGTTTCACCAGCGCAGGGGTTGGGCGCTGCAAAACCAAATTGGCGATGAGTGCCGCTGTCGTCAGAACTGCGATACCCCACGGAATCGCACGAGGCCAGAAGGCAGTTTGTTTTTCAGCCTGTCTTGTCACCTGCGCCGTGGAAATTCTCGAGGTGCCGGTCGCGGATAGATCGATAGATTTTAAATCCACCAGCAACTCATCCACGTGCTGGTAGCGCGCTGCCGGATTTTTCGCCAGCATTTTGGCGACAACGCGCTCCAAGTCCATCGGTACATTCGAACGCAAGCTGGTGAGCGGCTCGGGGTTTTCATTCAAAATCGAATACATCATCGCCGACTCGTACTCACCTCGGAACGGCAAGCGCCCGCTGATCATTTCATACAACACCACGCCGAGTGACCAAATATCCGTGCGATGATCCACCACTTCCCCGCGCGCTTGTTCGGGAGACATGTACGCCGCAGTGCCCAGCGTCATGCCTTCCTTCGTGAGCATCGTCCCGCCCCGCGCCAATTTGGCCAAACCGAAATCCATGATCTTAACTTGATTTTTTTCGGTGATCATGATATTGGCGCTTTTGATGTCGCGGTGGGTAATGCCTTTCTCGTGCGCCGCTTGCAAGCCATCCGCAATCTGCATGGCAAATTTGATCGCCTCGTCGATCTTCAACGGGCCAGTTTCGATTTTCTCCCGCAAGCTTTGGCCTTCGATGAATTCCATGGCAATAAACATTTGGCCATCGGCTTCATCAATCGCGTGGATGGTGCAAATGTTCGGATGATTGAGCGCCGCCGCCGCTTGCGCCTCGCGCAGAAAACGGCTTTTGTCTTCGCCGCCGAGCGCGATGGCCGAGAGAAACTTCATCCCGCCACGGCGGGATTGAGCTTGGTGTCTTCGGCTTTTTACCCCGTGAGATAATTTATTGTAAACTACCAACCACTTCTGAACCCTTTATCTCACGGGGTGAAGACGACGCCCATGCCGCCTTCGCCGAGTTTTTCCAAAATTTTGTAGTGAGAAATAGTTTGGCCGATCATAGGATTATCCAAATTTGCTCTATGATTTATAAGGATAATCCCTTTCCCCAAAAAAACAAGCGTATTTTTGAACAATCATCACAAGCCCGCTCTCAGCTCAAAACAAAAAGGCGATCCCAATTCACGCGAATAGGATCGCCTTTCTGTTGTCGTTGAGCTTCTGCTTTCAATCAGGCCAGATGACCTATTTCAGCAACATGAGCTTCTTTGTTGCCGCGAATTCTCCTGTCTGCAATCGATATACATAAACGCCGCTCGGTAAGTTCTTTGGATTCCATGAAACCTCATACTCACCGGGCACCTGTTCCTGGCTCACGATTGTTTCAATTTCTTGCCCGTAAAGATTATATACTTTCAGGCTCACAAATCCGAACTTGGGAATCGCGTAACGAAGTGTCGTTGAAGGATTTCCCGCAGAGCGGGATGTCGCTTCGCTCCAGAAAGGGTTCGGATAATTTTGATGAAGCGTAAATTTCTTTGGATTACGGTGGCCCGGAGAATTCAATTCCACACTCGTCACGCCGGTTGGCTCATATTCTTCCACTGTTGAAGTTGGTGTAAAAGGAAAACCGGTTGTAAACCCGCCAATCGCATAAACCTTTTCATTCACTGTGCTGGTGGCTAAAAAGGATCTTGCCGTTGGCATGTCGGCTCTTTTGATCCAAGCATTCGCAGTCGGGTCAAATTCCTCAACAATGGCTTGAACCGGATGATAGGGGAAAGAATTTGGCGACCCGCCAAAAGCATAAAGCTTCCCATTTGCCGTGGCAGCAGACAGAGCCACTTTTGGCGTAGGCATATCAGCTTTCCTCGTCCAAGTGTTCGTCGCAGGGTCGTATTCTTCTACAACTGTGCGCCGTCCGCTACCGTCATTTCCACCAACGGCATAGATCTTTCCATTCACCACGCTGGTGGCTAAACCCTCTCTTGGTGTGAGCATGAATGCTTTCTGAGTCCAAGTATCTGTTGCCGGGTCATAAGCTTCAACGAGACTCAGCTTTACTGCTCCAGATAGCCCACCTATGGCGTAGATCTTTCCATCCACGGCGCTGGCGGCTAAATCCCGTCTTGCGGTAGGCATGTTCGCCTTTCTTGACCAGGTGTTTGTTGCCGGGTCGTACATTTCCACCGTGGAAAGATCCGGCGCTCCAAGGGATCGTTGCCCGCCAATGGCATAGATTTTCCCATCAACCACGCCGGCGGAAAAAACCGCTCTCGGTGTTGGCATGTTGGATTTATTCGTCCAGATATCTGTCGCCGGGTCGTATGCTTGAACGATTGAGACGCCCACGGCATCACTGCCACCTCCACCGATTGCGTAGATTATTCCATTCACCACGCTGGTGCTTAAAGCGCCTCGTGCTGTTGGCATGTCAGCCCTTTTTGTCCAAGTATCACCTTGCGCCAGATTGAGGGAGGGCTTACACAATATTGCCAAGAACAATAATATGCAAGCGTGGAAAATATTCAAAGGGCTTTGTCTGAATAACATGTTGCCTCCTCGATTATGTTCCAAAATAAGTTTTGGGGTTCCTCGTTCAGATGAGTTTTTGTTCAAAATCATCACCCGACTACAATCCCGAAAGGGAAACACTGGTGTTCCACATGTCGCGGGCGATCTTCCAGGAGCCATCGGACTGCCGTTGCCAGATGAAGATGATCTTGCCGTTATCCTGGATCGGACCACCGCCGGACCTCGGCGTTAGCGTTGCGGTATAAGATCCCCGTTCGAAGGCCCAATCACCAAACAGCAAGATCTCATGTGAGGAAAGTGTTTCCTCGACGGCGAACTGGCCGAATAACCCTTGGAACAACGCCCGAACCGCTTGTTTGCCAATTGCCGGCGGGAAATTTGGCGCCATCACCACCGCGTCGTCGGTGAAGAAAGCCATAAATGCGTCCGCGTCGCCTCGGTTAAATACCGGGACAGCTCGCTCTCGCATGCTGTTAATCGCGGCCAAATCGTCTTGGGTTGATGGTGTCACCGGCGTCGACGATTTCTCGCAGGCCATGTAAGTGAGGCCGAGCGCCGTGAATGCAAGCAACATGAATATTTGTTTTTGCATGTTGAACCTCCTTGAAAAAATTCTGTGAAAATTTTGTGGCTACGAATACCTCGAGTGATTGGAATTTGTTTCGAGTAGGTCAAAAGCAGTGCCAGTACGCGAGAGCGCCTCTCGCCGGCGGTATCATCCAACCCAAGTGAGAATATTCAAGCGGAGTTATGAGAAAAGGTTCAGAGAGGTAGGAATCATGATGTTCGAGAAATTTCGAGGGGAACCGCGAGGAATTCGAGAAGATTCGCGAATCGTTCGCTTATTTTATGCCAAGCTTCTTTAATTTATATCGTAAAGTGCTTTCGCGAATCCCCAGCGCTTGCGCCGCGGCAGATTGGTTCCAATGATGTTCTTCCAATGCTTTGAGCAGGAGATTTTTTTGATACGACGCTTTTCTGGTTTTGATATTTGGCAAATCAGCTTCTGAAGAGAACGCCGTCGTTTCTGCCGGGGGTTGTGGCGTTTCTGCGGAAGCAAGCGGCCTTGTCCGGATCTCAGGCGGAAGCAGCTCGGGCGGGATATCGTCGAGGTCTTGTGCGGTGAGAATCACCGTGCGCTCGATGACGTTCTCCAATTCTCTCACATTGCCCGGCCAAGGGTGGGCTTCCAAGATCGCCAACGTTTCCGGCTTGAAGCCTTTGATATTTTTGCCGTATTTTGCGGAGAGTTTGTTCAGGAAATGCTGCGCCAAAATCGCGACATCTTCCTTCCTCTCCCGCAACGCCGGCAATTTGATGCTGACCACATTCAGGCGATAAAACAAATCCTGGCGAAAATTCCCGGCCTCGACCTCGACGCGCAAATCACGGCTGGCCGCAGCGATGATACGCACATCGATCTTTTTGGTTTTGGTGCTGCCGACCGGGCGAATCTCGCCTTCCTGGAGGGCGCGCAGAAATTTGCTCTGCACTTCGAGAGGCATGTTGGCAATTTCATCCAGGAACAAGGCGCCGTGATCGGCTTCCTCAAACAGGCCTTTTTTGTCCTGGCTGGCGCCGGTAAACGCGCCTTTTACGTAACCGAACAGCTCGCTTTCCAGAAGATTCGCCGGCAGTGCGCCGCAATCCACGGCCACGTACGGGCCATCCTGGCGCGGCCCGTTGTAATGCAAAACGCGGGCAATCAGTTCTTTCCCAGTGCCGCTTTCGCCTTCTATGATGACGCGGCCTTCAGTCGGGATGATCCTTTCCAAAAACGCAAAGACCTCCTGCATTTTCGGGCTATGGCCGATAATGCCATGAAACGCATATTTGTCCTGCAATTCTTTGCGTAAACGGCTGGCTTCCGCAAACACGGTTTCGTGCAATTTGGCATTCGCAATGAATTGCGCGCATGGCGCGGCCAAAATCTCCATGAGGCGCGCCTCCCGGCTGCCAAATTGTTTTTCGTTCCGTAAAGCGATCAGGTTGATGACGCCGATGGTTTTGCCGTGCAGCGCCAGCGGCACACTCAAAACTGAAGCAATATCGCGGTGGCGCGGCTTGACCAGCCTTTCGCCGAAGGTGGCAATCAGATCGTTCGTCAGCAGTTTTTCTTTGCGATCGAGCACCCAGCCGGCCAACAGAGTATTCAAATGATGATCGAGTTTGTCCCCGTCAGGTTGGCCCTTGCTGATCAGGGTTTTGACGGATTGCGCACTCACCGGGTCGAATAGCACGATCGCGCCCTGATACGCCTGGCAAAGGCTGATGGCTTCTTCAATGATGCGGCGCAAGATCTCGTCAACCTCCAACGTCGAACAGACGGCGCGGAGCACGGCGCTCAATTTTTCGTAATCCGCAATTTGTGCCCGCAGCGTCTGGTTCTCTTGGCGCAATTTGTCGGCTTCGTCTTTCATCTGAATAGTTACAAATGTTGTATTGTCACATCCTGAAAAAAGTTGACCTGCGCAACTCTATTCCGGAAAGTTCAGCCGCCGCACAAGGTCCTGGAAGCGCGGATGATTCCGCAACGGATCAAACAGGAAGTCCAGCCTTATATAAGGGAAAAAAGGCGCTGCGCGCTCTTCGTAGGCTTTCTCCAACCATATAAGCGCCTCGTCGAACTGTTCCAGGCCGATAAAGACCAAGGCGCACTGATAGGACGGAACATACGCCTTTCTCGATAGTTCCTTCAACTCGTCGAGAATCTCGAGGGCTTTGTCTTTGTGTCCCGCCCTGGCATGGGAATATCCCAGGTACCCTTTAAAAGCCGGGCCGGAAAGCGCAACGAGCTTTTCAAACTGCATAATGGCGTCGTCGTATCGTCTTTTTCCACAGTACGCCGTTCCGGAAAACAGAAGACCCAAAGTGAGGCTCGGAGCGAGATCGAGCGTCCTCTGGGTTTGTTGCAGCATGCCGTCAAAGTCGCGCTTCGACCAGAAGTAATTCGACATATTCGCGTGGATTAGGAGTGAAAGGGGATCAAGCTCGCTGGCTGTCGTGATTGCGGCGCGAGCATCTTCCAGCCGCCCCTGGCTGGTCAAGTACCAGGAATAATGGAGATGCGCTTGTGCGTAGTTCGGGTTAAGCTCGATGGCTCGCAGCAGGTGCCGCTCGGCCATCGCCCAGTCCCAGTCGTAGTGTGTTGCCGTGTATCCGAGCACGGAGTGCGCTTCGGCGAGCGCCTCGTCGATCTCAAGCGCCTTGAGTGCCGCTTGCTTTGCTTTTGGGTAGACTTCTCTGGCGATACCACCGATCCATCCAAGGTAGTTGTAGGATGACGCTAATCCTGCATAAGCGACCGCATAATCGGAGTCTATCTCGGCGGCTTCCTCGAAGTACTTGATGGCCGTGTTGAGCTCGGCAGGCGTAACCTTATCCAAATGGTACCGGCCCTGCAGATACGCTTCATGCGCTGCGGGGTTCACGGTTCTCTTCCCGAGCAGTCGCGCTTCTTCCTGCGGGGTCAGCTTGCCCCGGACTTGCTGAACGATTGCACGGGCCACCTCGCCTTGCAGAGAGAGCACGTTTATAAGATTGCGCTCGTAGCTCTGGGCCCAGAGGTGCGCATCCGAGGTCGCATCGATGAGCTGAACGGTGATCCGAACCTGGTCGCCCGCTCGACGAACTGATCCTCCGACGATCGCCTCCACCCCAAGCTCCAGGGCGATCTCGGGTAGGGGTCTGTCCGATGCCTTGTATCGCATCACTGAAGTTCTGGAAATCACCTTCAGCGCGCCAGCCTGAGCCAGATTGGTAATCAACTCTTCCGTCATGCCGTCCGCGAAGTATTCTTGTTCAGGGTCGCCGGAAAGGTTCGCGAACGGCAGCACGGCGATGGAATCGATCGTCTTACTACGCCTGGAGAGAAAATAGAGTCCAATCGCAATCAGCAAAACCAAAAGCGTTGCAATACTCCCGAATAAAACCACTGTGGGCTTTCTCTTGGAAGGTTTTGCTTTTGCGTGCCTTACTTTTGCTTGACCGTGTTTCAGGGCCTCTGTAGAGGACTGTAAATCACCGAACATCTCAGCCATTTGCTGGTATCGATCCTTGCAATCTTTTGCCAGCGCTTTCTCTACAATGTGTTCCAAAACCATTGGCACCTCAGAACGAAGTTTTGCAATTGGCTCGGGGTCTTTATTCAAAATCGCATATATGACTGCCAGCGCATATTCCCCTCGAAACGGCAGTTGTCCGGTCAGCATTTCATACATTACCACGCCAAGCGACCAAATGTCGGTGCGATGATCCACCACTTCGCCTTGCGCCTGCTCCGGCGACATGTAGGCGGCAGTGCCCAATGTCATGCCTTCCTTCGTGAGCGTGGTTCCGCCGCGCGCCAATTTGGCCAAACCGAAATCCATGATCTTCGCCTGGCCTTTGTCCGTGATCATGATATTGGCGCTTTTGATGTCGCGGTGGGTAATGCCTTTCTCGTGCGCGGCTTGCAAGCCATCGGCAATTTGTATGGCAAATTTGATCGCCTCGTCGATCTTTAACGGGCCAGTTTCGATTTTCTCCCGCAAGCTTTGGCCTTCGATGAATTCCATCGCAATGAACATTTGCCCATCGGCTTCATCAATCGCGTAGATGGTGCAAATGTTCGGATGATTGAGCGCCGCAGCAGCTTGCGCCTCGCGAAGAAAGCGATTCTTCTCCTCGCCGCCGAGCGCAATGGCCGAGAGAAATTTCAGCGCGACGATGCGCTTGAGCTTGGTGTCCTCGGCTTTGTACACCACGCCCATGCCGCCTTCGCCGAGCTTGGCGAGGATTTTGTAGTGGGAAACAATCTTGTCAATCATCGCCTCGAACTCCCTAATTTAATCTGCCCTTCCGCACTAACGTCCTGCCCTCGACCTCCACCGTCGCATCGGGAAAGAAGAACCAGCGCACGAAATCGCCGCGCACCGCTCCGCCCAAATCCTGATTGTCGCCCAAACTCAAGCGCACGACACCGGCGCCGTAACCGTAGTAGGGAAGCAACGAACTCTTGGGGGAGCATTTGAAGCTTGGGATTGAAGCCGAGCGCGAACTCTCGGAAACGACGCGCGACCTCGCCGCCAGTATTGAGCGCGGTTTCGACGGCCGCGAGATTTTCATCTGCTGCAATACGCACAATTACACCGCTCTTGATTTCGAGCCTCAAATTACGCGCGGTCTTTTCGCCGAAGCGGGCTATTGGGATAACGATGTGGCCGTTGACGGTTTCTTCCAACGGCGCAACTCGAATCACGCCGGCCGGCAGCTCGATTTCACGATCGATGCGCACACGCGCCGCTTGCATACGTTCCGGAGAAGCGTCCCCGTTTTGTTTATTGAAAATGAAGTTGGCGACGCGCGCCGCCTTTGTCCAACCAGCGCTGCAATGCGCGCGCTTCCGCTCCGGGAAGCTCGCGCGCATTCGTTCGCATCGGCAACCACAAGTAAACTTCTACTGCGTCCAACAACTGCTCGAATGCTTGCGCATGCGCTTCGAATTGTGCGCGTTGTTTCGCTTCGTCCACAGGGGCGGTCCGGCTGAGTGCAGCGCTCTCGAGGTATTCCAGCGCGCCGAGATCGACCGCTCCGGCTGCGCGGATATGGCGGCGTAGCGGCGCGACCAGTTCGTTGAAATATCCCGGATCGAAACGAACCAGCACACGCTCGCCTTCGCGCAGCTTGAGCGCGCTGATAATTCTCGCAGCCATGGCTTCGTAGTCCACGCTCGTGGGTTGGCTGATAGCAGGAGAAAGCAAGGCAAGGAGCAGTAACACTAGCGGCAGCGCAAGAACTTTTTTTGTCATTGGTATTGTCTCGGTTACGTCCGGTAGCGGCCCGCGCTAAGAGGGCATTTGAAAAGCCTGAGCGCCCTACAATTCTCCCCTTGAGGGGGTGTTCTCCAATACGAGTGAGTACCTCAAAACTTATAAATGTCGCTGTTACAGTGTGATCAAACCGCAAATCTGTACTGTGTTGGTGACTTGTGATGCGATGACACCCCCTCAAGGGCATAGGTGTCAAGCTAACGCTTTCGTTACATTTGGTCAAATGCCCTGAAGGGGCAAAATGGATTAGCTCAGGGCATCGCCCTGGGTAAAAGAGCCCAGTTGGATAGCCCTGTAAGGGCGGCATTAAGGTTCATGCAACACCGCGTCTCACCTCGTTCGATGTCGCGCCGTTGGCGCTCAAAAACGGATACGGCATTTCATCTTGGGGCGTTGCCCCAAGCTTTCACAATGCGCCCCGTTGGGGCTTGGTGAGGTTTTTAAACCGCCGAAACCTTAACTTGACACCTATGCCCCTCAAGGGGGGACTTTTCAAATGCTCTCTAATACGGGGCAGTCAAGATGACTGCCTTAAGCTGGTTGATGGTCAAGCGATCTTTCATTTTATCACGAGCCAATGCACGAACGCTAGCGCGGCTGTGGCGATGATGATCAGCAATTCGCCGTAGCCCATGTTGAACATGAGATAGAGCGAAAATAAAACTCCGAGCACGGCGAACACCGGCCCGAAGGGCAAACGAAACGCCTCGGCTTGCGGTTGCTGCCGGCGCAGCTTGATCAACGCGCCGCAGACCAAGCCATACGTGAACAAGCGCGCGACCGCAGATAAAGAGGCATTCCATGCGAAGCTTCCCGCGATCGCAAGAAGCAACAGCAGCGCGGCAAAGATCACGATGGAAACGTGCGGCGTGCGGAACCTCGGATGAATCGCGGCGAAGAATTGCGGGAAGTCTTTGCTTTCGGCAATGGCAAACGTGAGGCGCGGCGCGTTCAACATGGCCGAGCTTAAATATCCATACACGGAAATGATCGCGCCGAGCGTGATGAGCGCGGCGCCGCCGGCGCCCATGAACACACGCGCGGCTTCCGCCAGCGGCCGTTTCGTTGCTTCCGGCGCCGCAAGCGCAGAGACCACCACGAACTGAATCAGCGTGTAGAACAACGCACACGTCAGCAACGCCACGAACAAAGCGAACGGCGCATCGCGCCGGGGATTTTTGGTTTCGCCGCTTGGAATCAGCGCGGCTTCAAAACCGCCGTAAGCAAACATCAACAACAAGAGTGCTTTGGGCCAATCGCCGGTTCCGGTCGCAGAAATCGTGAGGGCGGTATCGTTGCGCAGAAGAGTGATTCCTGCCACGACGAAAATCGTCAAAGGGATAAGCTTCGCAACTGTGAAGAGGTTGTTCGCTTGCGCTCCGGCGCGCGCGCCGCGATAATTTATTGCTGCAAGCCCTCCGATCAACAACGTCAGTATGGTTATTCGCAAAACGGTTCCGGTCGCGCCGGGCCAAAACTCCGCGAGGTAATCCACGAGCAAGTTGGCGTTCGCCGCGGCCGCGGTGAGGCGAACCAACCAAGCGAGCCAGCCCATCTGCAATCCCGCGAAACGCCCGAACGCCGCGCGCGCGTAAAGATACGGCCCGCCGGCTTCGCGAAATTGCGAGGCCACTTCTGCGAAGCATGCCATGATGATACCGATGCCCGCTGCGGCGAGCAAGTAGGCATAGGGACTCGCCGCGCCGAGCAACCCCGCAATCGTGGAGGGCAGCCCGAAAATCCCGCTGCCGATAATGCAATTGATCACGAGCGCCGTCAAAGTCCCGCGACCGATGACGCGAACTAATCCGGTCGTAGATTCCGTCATATGTGAAGTTTGACCTTGAAAATCAAAACGCGAATGCTTAAAGTGCAGTCATCACTTTTAATCCTCGGCACGCTTTTGCGTTTTCTATTTTATGGAGTATTCCTATGACTGAGAATCATAACCTCGAAAAAGCCGTCAAATTTTTGGTGCAAGATAATTTCGAAGCAGAAGACGGCTTGGAACGAATTATTTGGTTGCGGCAGGGCGCGGGTGATAAGATTCGTCTCATTGAAGTGAATCGCAACGGTTTTCCGGCCGGCAGAATCGAAGCGTTTTATTTTGCGCCATCGGAAGAAGTGCCTTTTAAAACCTATCTCGCTGATGTCACTCCCGAAGAGTGGCAGCGAATCTTGAGCGATCAGATTCCATTGCCCGAGGGTTGGTCACTCGAAGGCAGCCGGGAATTTCTTCGTTCAGAATTCGAGGTGGCCAATGTGGTCTGAAGCCTTTCTCGAACAAGCGCGTTCGGATTGGGAAATGTGGCAACTCATTCACGAGCGCGAAGCGCCGGATTGTCACGCGCTGCACTATTTGCAAATGACCTGCGAAAAACTCGGCAAGGCTTTTTTGATCGCCGGCGGAACCATATCACCTCAACAGGCTCAAGGCTCACACGTCGCGTTCAAGCGCTTTCTCCAAGTTGCCTCACGCAATCACGTGCTCAGGAATCTGCTCAAGATGACCTCTTCACAGTTTAGGGCGCATGTCAATCAATTACTCCCGATTGCTGAAGCTGTCGAAAGTTTAACGCCGGCGCTCGCTCATGACGGTCCGAACGTTGAGTATCCATGGGAAAGCCCCGACCGGCAAATACACATTCCAGCGCGTTACACTTTTTCAATCGCGCGTGAGTTGCGGCGGCCACCGGGTGTCAATCTTCTAAAAATTGTCGATCTTGTGCTGCAGCAATTCTATCGTCTTTTCACGTAAGCTTTTTGAGGCAACTCTATTTTCCATCCTTCAACGACCTCACTTGCTTTAAACTCTTCCACTCATCCCTTCGCAATCAGCCTCATCGCACAGCCTCGCCAATCTGTCCAATCATCGCCAGCGGCTCGCCTTGATTCACCGGCGGCGTGCCGAGGATATAAAGCACCTCGCCGTTAAACGGCGCGCGTGGCTCAAAAAGGCGTTTGCCGAAAAAATCCGTGACATAGCCGAGCAAGGTTCCTTCGGTCACGGTATGGCCGCGCTCGACGAGCGGATAGAAGATGCCGGTCACCGTGCTGCGCAACACTTCGTTGCGGTCGATGAACAGCGGATGCGCGACGAGCTGCGCCTCGCCCTCGATCATTTTGAGATGGCGCATCACGTTCAACACGCCCCACTCGATGCGCGCGATGGAGGCATGATCGGTTTGGCCGAGCGCGCCGGATTCGGTGGTGATCGCCGGCTTGCCACGCGTCGTCGCCGTCGTCGAGCAATAGATTGAAGCCTGCGGGTCCGAAGGCCGCTCGCGATCCATGACGATGTGATCGAGGCCGAAAGCGAGCACGAGCTGCTTGGACTGTTCGACCACTGTCGGGCCGCCGGTGTTGACGTCCCAATAGCTGTAAGGCCGCAACGATTCGTTGCCGTCGCCGCAGTGCAAATCGAGCACGTAATCCGCGCGCTCGATGGCTTCACGCGTGATCTGATAAGCAATGCGCTCCGAGATCGTGCCCTCGGCTTTGCCGGGATACATGCGATTGAGGTTCTTGCCGTCCACCGGGCTGTAGTAAATCGTGCGGCGCAGAAACGAGGGCATATTCGCCACGTGAACCATGATCACCGTGCCGGCCATCTGCTGTGGATCAAGCTGCGGCAGCAAGCGTTGCAGCGCGATGATCGGCGCATACTCGTAACCGTGATTGCCGGCAATGAGCGCGAGCGCCGGTCCCGGCTTCATGCCATGCAACACTGAAATCGGAATCGTCGTGCCTTCGTCGTTCAGCGCGGCCACTTGAATGAGTCCCGAGCTTTTCTCGCCTGCTCGCGCCGTAATCGGGCCGGCGGTGAAACTGCCGCGCGGCTGCGTGAAGGCCGCGGCCACCGCGAGCGCCATCATTGTGACGCTCAAATGCGTGTTGAATTGTGGCGATTGCATTGTTGCTCGCTCTCCTCTTAATAAGATTTCTAATATAGTTCAACCTCGGGTTGCGACGAACGCGCTCAACGAGTTCATCGAAGTAGTTCGTCACGCCGCCAGCCAAGCGTTGATCGTCCAAGACGAAACCCTTGACGATGTATTCGCGCAAGTGCTGCGTTGCCCAAATGCGAAACTGAGTGCCGCGATGCGACTTGACGCGATAGCCGGCGGAGATAATGACGTCGAGGCTATAGAAATTGGTCTCGTACCGCTTACCGTCTGCGGCAGTGATCCGGAAATTCCGGATAGTTGCGCCTTGGGAATGAAAGGTTTTGTGTTTATTCGGATGGAGCAAGGCTAAAAATGTTTTACTGTTTCATCATAGGCCATCCCATCCACATTTGAAGAGGTAGCATCCCTGCGCACTTCACTCTCACCCACGCCCACGACGACCAACGTGAAATCATCGTGCGCGCAACTCGCGCCCACGTGCGCGCGCAGGCTTTGCAAGATGCCGTCTTTCATCGCCGTGACGCCGCCGTGCCTTTGCCGCTTCACAACGTCGAGCAAGGCTTGCTCTTCAAATTCTTTGTTGCGGCTGTCGCGCGCTTCGACCACACCGTCGGTGTAAAACACAAAGAAGTCGCCGGGGGAAAGCGGCAACGTGACTTCTTCGAGTGAGGCGCCAAACAATGCGCCGCGATCCAAGCCGAGGCCGAGGCCGCGAGGCTGCAAAAGCACGGGTTCGTTGTCGTGCGGATACCACAAGAGCGGATTGTGCCCGGCGCGGCTGAACGTCATGCGCATCTTGCTCGGATCGAACACGGCATAGATCAAACTGATGAATAAATTCTTTTCGAGACTGCGCGACAAAATTTGATTGGCTTGAGTCAACACTTCGCGCGGCGAGTCATGCATGCGCGCGAGCGCTTCCATCACGCCTTTGACTTGCGCCATGTAAAACGCGGCGGCCGTGCCCTTGCCGGAAACGTCGCCGACCACCACGGCGAGCTTGCCGCCGGTTTTGAAAACGTCATAATAGTCCCCTCCCACCTCCTGCGCCGCGACGCTGAAGCCCGCAACTTCGAGGCCGGGAACGTGAGGCATGGTTTTCGGCAAAAGTTTTTCTTGCGTCTCGTGCGCCACAAGCAGCTCTTGTGCGAGCCGTTCCTTCTCCAATGAGACCGTGAGCAAGCGGGCATTCTCGAACGCGATCGCGGCTTGATCGGCATACGATTGCAGCATGTCTTGATCGAACTGATCGTAGCTGAAGTAATCGTGTTTGGCGGTGTAAAGAATGCCGAAAATCTGCTCGCGCGAAATCAGCGGCACGGCGAGCAGCGCGCCGACGTCTTTCTTCCATTCCGAAAGCGGCTGCAAGCGCGGGTCGTCGTGCGTGTCGTTCGCGAGCAGGCTCTTGCGGTTTTGAATGATCCACCCGCTGATGCCCGAGCAAGTCTGCAACGGGATCGCCGCTTTTTCCTCCTCCGTGAGGTTGACCGCGGAAACCAATTCAAGCGCGTCCTTTTTCTCGTCGTAGAGCTCGAGCCACGCAAAATCCGATTTGGTGACTTGCAATGCGCGCTGCGTGATCAACGCCATGAGCTTGTCTCTTTCCATGAAATGGCTGATGGATTGCGTCAGCTCTTGCAGCGCTTTGATGGCATTGATCTTTTCATCAAACAAGCCTGCCGTGGGCAAACTGAAGAACAGCAAGAAAGCCGAGACGCCAGCATAGACTGCAATGTACAACGCGATGGCGCTGATGAGGCTCGCGTAGGCGACGCTGTATTCGGTGACGAAACTCAAGCGCACTTCAACCGTGAGGTAACTTCCCATCGCGCAAACCAAAATCGCCAGCAAAAATACCAGCCATTTCTGGCGGCGATTGAGAAATTGAATCCACGCGGTGCGAAAAGCATTCACGACGATGAGCACGATGACCAACACGAATGCCGCAATTCCCAAAGGGCCGTTGTCCGCCGGACTGACGGCGTTGAGGCTGTCGCGGCCCAACGCGGAATTGACCGCGGCGAAGAACAGCATGGTTAGCAGCAACACGCGATAATTGCGCAGCGTGCTGCTCTTGCTCTTGTAGAACACCAGAATGCGCAACAGGCCGAGCAGGGCGACGTGCAGCAAAGTCAGGAACAGCGCGGCCAAAGTGCCGATCACGAAATAATAGGTGGAGCTATAAATGCGGGAAGAAGAGGACTCGAAATCCGAAGGCATCAAATATTGATTGACTAGCATGAGCGCGAGAAAGCCCGCCACGATTCCCAAACCGAGCTTACGCAACACGTGCAAGATGCGGCGGTCCTTGAAGACCGGAAGCTGTTGAAACAGGGGCACGAGCATGATGAGCGCGGCGAGCAACACGCTGTCACGAATGAGGCGAACGATTTCCGGCGTGCGCCCCACGATCAGCCAAATCATGTCGAGCAGCGTGAGACCGAGAAACGTAAAGAAGGGAACGGAAAAGAGAATTTTTTTGAGAAGGTTTTTCATGCGCGAGACAACAAGAGGAGCGGCTTGGCGTTTTTTAAATGATAACCAAGCGGGGCAGAAAAGTCAAGGCGTGTTTTGCCTGGGAGCTTGTTTTTCACCCGTGGTTTCGGCAGGTTGGGCTTGTATTTGGATTGATGGGGACTCAGCGCTTAAAAACCCGTCAAGCAGTGGTTGTTTGCGTTGTTGGAGGAAGAAGTGAAGGTTTTTTTGGTTAAGGCTTGGTTTGAAGTTGATTGCGAAGGCTTTGCGGTTAGTATTCGTTCAAAACTCTGGACTGGCAATATTGCCGAAGAACTCGTACTTTTATATGTCTTCGGAGAAACTCAAAACGCTCATGATAAGAAAATGAGGTGATGAATCGATGGAAGCTTTACCCCGCAACCGTCTTCACAGCAAGCAAGAAGTTGATCCGCTTGGCGAAGCCGCCGATAAAATCAATGAAAAACCTTCCACCAAACTTCCGGGCGATTCCCAAAGCCGTCAAATCATCAAAGAAGCGCTGGAGGGATATCGCCGCATGAATGAATTTACCGAAGAAGAATTGTTCCATGATTTACCTGCGATGACGGAGAAAGAATCGCGCGCAGAATATGAGGAACTTTGTGCGGTCTGGGATCAAACGCGCAAATTTTATCCCGATCCCAAAGGTGATGCTTTGCTCGATCAAATACACGTGGAAGAACTCGTCGAGCGCCGCCGTTTGTGGAACAAAATCGGATATGAATTAGCCAAGCGAGGATATGCTTCCAATATATGAAGCGGCGTGGGAGATGCACGTCTTCCTAACCCGAAAAAAAATCCCGTACGCGCTCATCGGAGGCGTCGCGGTTCAAAAATGGGGGCAGCCTCGTCTCACGCAGGATGTAGATTTGACGATCTCAGTGCCCGTGGAGAAAACTGATGGCTTTGTCGATGAGATCGAGCAGCATTTCAAAGCCCGGGTTTCTGAACTGCGCGAATTTGTCCGTCGCACAAGAGTTTTGCCGATTTACGCCAGCAACGGTCGCAAAGTGGATATCTCTTTGGCTCTTCCCGGGTACGAAGATTTGCTGATGCAGCGCGCACAACCATTCAAATTGACGCCACGAAGAAGCGTGCGCGTTTGCTCCGTCGAAGATCTCATCATTCACAAAGCCGTGGCCGGCCGCCAACAGGATTTGAGCGATCTGCAGAATATCATCTATCGTAATGCGCCTGCGCTCGATCTCAATTACATCCGTTCGTGGCTAAAAGAATTTTCCTTGCTCCTCGAAACGGACGAAGTTTCGCGACGTTTCGAGATGTCGTTACAAAAGCGGCAGGAGAAGTCCTCGCGATAATCTCTCCATTTCCCCCAGTAATTGCGCTTTCATTTTTTGAGCGCTTTCAAAAAGCCGTAAAACGAAACCCCAAAGCTCACTTCGAAAGCGGCGAACGTCGCGCTGTAATAGCGGTCGTATTTCTCGGCGCGGTCAAAATAGTTTTCGCGCAGGATCGGGTCGCCGACGACAAGGTATTGCTCATAGGCTTTATCGGCTTCGCGTTTCAATAAGACGGAGCTGATGCCCGAGGCCATGCCGATCGCAGTGGAAAGATAAGCCAGCTTGCGATACTTGCCCGCGCGGGCGCGGCGTTGCGCAACTTCATGCTGTTGCAAAGCCGCGTAATCGAAATTCCGCGTGAGCACGATATCATGGCTGCGCCTCTGCGGCGTCACGCTCTCAGGCCCGCCTATTTCTATTTGCACGGGCAGATATGAGGGCCGGCGAATTTCAAGCCGGGCTGTTTGATTTTCCGGCAAGCGCAAGACATACGGCGTCGTGCCCAGTAATTTGTCTTCCCACCAAACTTGCGCACCGTAAGGCACGGAGTTGATGCGATAGCCTCTCACCAACCGCGCGACGAGCGTGAGCGTATCTCCGGCGCTCAACGTAACGCGCTCTTGCCAATCTTCATCCAGCCAACTCATCGCTTGCGAGCTGCGCACAATAATCTCGTGTTGCCCGGCCGAAACGGGAAATTGCCGCAACGGCGTTGCGCCGATCTCTTTACTGTCTATTAAAACCGAAGAGCCTTCTTGAGAGGAAACGACGGAGAGGAAAGCGAGCGAAGGAGTATCGAAGGTGTTGGTTTGCGCAAAGAGAACGGTGGTGGGGAAAAAGGTTGAAATGAGAAGAAAGATTATTCGCGCGAAAGACGGCTTAGAAATTCCCCCCTGGAGGGGGGTTAGGAGGATGTTGGTCGCGACCTCTTCAGTGAATTTGAATGAGGGCCATCGCAACACCCCCCTCAAGAGGGAAATTAAAAGCGATCTGCTCATGCGCATGAATCAATTCGCCCCTAGTTTCTCTTGCGGCCCGAACATGTAGAGATAACGATCTTCACTGGCCACGATCAAGCGATCTTTCCACACGATAGGATTCGTGCGCACGCGGCCTTCCAAGCTCCATTGCCAGAGCAACGCGCCGTCGCTGCCATTCACACAATAAATGTTTTTATCCAACGAGCCGAAGAAAATTTTGCTGCCGGCAATGAGGGGAGAAGTGCCGATGCCGCTCGTGGCGCGAAACGTCCACGCGAGCGCGCCGTTGTGGCGGCGCAACGCGCGCACGAAACCGTCACTGGCGCAGAAAATCACCAGGCTGTCGTTCACAGCCGGCGCATTGAAAATTCGACCTTCGGTTTTGTGGCGCCATTGTTCCGCGCCAGTGAGCAGCTCGAAAGCCGCGATGAGATCGCGCGAGGCGCCGAGATAAACTTGGCGATCATAAATGACGGGTGTGCTCAAAATCGGCTGCGCGAGATCGGCCTCCCAAATCAGCTTGCCGGTGTTGGCATTGAGCGTGTAGATCTTGCCGCGATCGGTTGCCGCGACGAGATATTCTTCCGCAAGCGCGGGCGAGCCGTGTAACTGCCCGGTGGTGCGGAACTGCCACTTCCGCGAGCCGTCGCTGAGCAGATACGCATCGACGTGCTCGTAGATCGCCGAAACATAAACGCAGCTATCCGTGAGCAATGGTTCGCTCGCAATATCACCGGCGTCGATTTCCCACAGCTTGTCACGTTGCGCGAGATTGTAATGAAAGAGCGTCTCTTTGCCGTAGCGCATGGCGATCACCATACCGCCGTTCTTCAACGCCAACGTTCCGGCATGGCCGCCGGGCATTTTCTTTTTGCTGATGACGCGCTGCTTTTCAAGATCGATCGTAAACAGCTTGCCGTCCAACGTGGGCGCGAACAAAACGCCGTTCTGAATGAAGAGATTCTGCGCGGCCGCGGCCGAAAGCTTGATGCGCATGATCTCGGCCAGCGGCAACGCCGGTTCATTTTCGAGTTTCGAAGTGCGGCCCGGATTCGCGCCGGCCATGAGCCAGTTGTCGTTTGTGTTTTGCGCTTTGGGAAGAGGGGCGACGAAACGATTGCAGGCGGTGAAGAGAAGAAGCAAGAGGAGAAGAGAGAATCTTCTGAGGTGGAATGTCACACTTTGCTCCGAGCACAAGGATGAAAGTGAAATACAAAAGGGCTTCATTATGCAGCCTTTAACAAAGTTTCAATACGTAGATCGTTGAGCATCGGCTTGACGTAGAACTTGTCTCGTCCATTACGCTTAAGGGTTAAAAATCGATTCAGTGGAGGATTCTGCAAAAGGGTTAGAGCAAGGTTTTTCGTTTCGGCGCTCATTTCGTTCAAGCCGTAAAGCTCGATCCGGTTCTTTTGGGTGGTTTCCTGATAATCAAAAATTGACAAGCCGATTAAAGTTTGCATGCGTTGATCCATACGCAACAGCAGATTATCATTGATCAAAAGGCCGATGCCGGAGCGAGATGAACCAAAAGCGACGTACAGAATATCGGCTTCAGCATCGTATAAGAAAGTGATTTTTTCCGGTTTCATTTCACATGCCTATAATAAGCGGAGAGAACAAAGTTGTTGGGGAGGTTTCGGCCAACCGTCCGAACAAAATCAAACTTCACAACTACCAGCATCACAGTTGCGGGCGGCATATGACCGAAGCGTCGGGTGTATAAGAATTTTTTGGGATTCTCGCGATCCTGTTTACGCTTACCCAGACGAAGAGTTTTCAAAAGGTCCTCGAAGTTATTGCGCATTTCACGATGTCCCGTGCTAATGTGCTGCCAACGCTCTTCGGTTATATATATTTCATTGCCATACTGATCCTGCACTCTGGCCTTTATCACAATTTTCTCCCTAGCCTTCAAATTGAAACAGATTGCTTGCGTCGCAGAATTGCCAAGAATAAAGATGTGTGATTCAAACTCAATTAACACACATCAAAAATCCCACCCAAAGAAAAATTGATGGTGCAAGCCGCGTTCGAAGTCAAGCTGTTTGAAGGAAAGGCCGTCGTCGAGGTTCGCCCAATACAGTCTTCTGCCCAAATCATAGCGCAGCACTAAAAATCCGCCGAGGTGCAAACGCGCGCCGAAGCCGACGCTGCCGAGCATGTCCTCCAAACGATTATTCCACGCATTGCCCATGTCGAAAAACAACGCGCCGCGAATCGCGCTGAAGCCGAGGCCGCCGAACGGAAACGCGACCGCGAATTGATCGATGAACGGAAAACGAAACTCGTTGCTCACCAGAAAAGTTTTCTGTCCCCAAATTTGCCAGCGCGGATAGAGCCGCAAGTCCCAGCTTCCGCCCATGAAAAACGGAAACGCCTCTTTGCCGTGATTGTATTGCACGGTCGTGCGAAACGCATAAGCCGTGCGCAAGCTCGTGCGGAAGTAGCGGCGATAGTCCGCAATCACGGTGTAAAAATTCACGTTCGATTTGTTGACGTCGATGGTGTTGCCCACCGTGAAATTGAGCCGCTCCCCGTCCATCGGCCCGGAAGGGCCCCACAATGAATTGTCTTTGATGTATGAAACAAAATTCGAGACCAGCAAGGCGCGCAGCGTGTTGAACTGCAATTCGCGGTCTTTGTCCGATTGGCGGATGTTGATGCTCGCCTCCACGCGTTGAAACACGCTGATCGGGTAACTGATCGCGCCAAAGCCGCCGTAGCGCCGCTCGTAGAAAAAACCTTCGGCGCGATTGTAGTAGCGGCCCGCGAAATGATAAAGCCCGTACGCATGATTCGCGCGGCGCGAGAGATCGACCCGGCTGACCGCGAGATTGAAGCTGCGCAAAAACTCGTCGCGCGATTGCGCGTTGTTGTAGATGAGAAAATGATATTGCTGATTGCCGAGCATGTCCGACATCGCCAATTGCGCGCCGCCGGAAGTGCCGAACACCGGATCCTGCGTGATCGCGCTCTGCGCGATATCGAGATTGAATTTGCGGCGATAGCCCACTTGGCTGGGCGCGAGCTTGCCTTCCAATTTCGGAACGGTCCACGGCGAGCGACGCATTGCCATCGTATCCACCGCGGCCAAGCTCGAGGTCTCGAACAGCTCCGGCACCTTCTCCAACTCGCGCAATTGAAAGCCGAAATTTTCAAACGCCGTGAACAACAAGCTGCCTTTGTCGGTCCACTCCGGATCGTATGCGCCGGTGGTGAAGCTCGTCACCTTGCGCAGGTCCGCGTCGCCGTTGATCGCGCGCGGATACGCCGGAGCCTTGGCCTCGCCGTTCGTCATGCTCGTGATCGGCGCGCTCGACACGACTTGCACTTCTTCATAATCCGCCTTCATCACCCACACGTTGAAGGCCCCGTCGCGGTCCGAAGTCATGGCCAAAAATTTTCCGTCGGGCGACCACGCGGGCGCGTAATCGTGGTGCTCGCCGTACGTCGCGTATTCGAGGTTGCCGGATTCGACATGATAATAAAAAATATTGTGCGCGCCTTTGCGGCCCACGTCGGTGCGGTCCGAAGAGAAGGCGATCACCTTTCCATCCGGCGACCACGCGGGATCGCGATCATCGTAAAAATCATTCGTGAGCTTGCGCAGCTCCTTGCTCTCCAAATCCAAAATATAGAGGTCGTGCATGCCGCCAAAATTATTGCCCGAGAAAACCAAGCGTTTGCCGTCGGGCGACCAACTCGGCGAGTGCAGCGAAACAAGCTCGTCGAACTGATGTCGGCTGATGACCTTCTTCTCTTCCAAAGAATAAATGTAAAGCGCGTCTTGGCCGTTGCTCTTGGAGACGAATGCCAAACGCCCGGCCTTGTCAACGTCGAGCTTGCTCTTCAAAAGATTGAACGCCTCAAATTCCGAGGAGCGTTCGCCTTTGATGAGCGTTTCGAGATGGCTCTTCTCCGCGCGCTCCGCGCCGTACGGAATGCGATAGAGATTCGAATAGCCCACGCGATTCGAGATGAACACGACCTCGCGCGCGTTTTTGTATGCCGCAAACGCGGGCTTGGTGTTGATGCCGCGATCGGTGTGGTGCTTGGTGATCATGCCCGGCGCGTCGTTCTCTTCCATCAACGGATATTTGTTCTTCTTGAGATGATACAGCCATTGCTCGTCGAACTTGCGATAGTTCACGCCGAGCGTGAGCTCCATCACCTCGGAGAAGTTGTCGGACTTCCACACGTTCTCGATGAGCTGCAAAAGTTTTTCTTCGCCGTAGGTTTCGGCGATGAACTTGCAAATCGCCTGGCCTTCTTTGTACATCAAAAACGTGCCGTAGATGCGGTACATTTCATTGAGCGGCACGAGATAGCCGGAGAGCACCGCGTCGCGAATGAACATCTCCGCTTCGGAGTCCCAGCCTTCGGACCAATACTCCGCGATGCCTTCCGTGAACCACAGCGGCGGACCGGAGTATTGCGTCTTCTTGTGATCGCGCAGCACACGGTTCGCTTTGCCGTGCGTGAACACGTGCACCAACTCGTGATTGATGACGTGCTCGAATTGCGCGAGACTCCCGTTCGCGGGAATCACCACCCGGCCTTTGAGAAATTCAAAAAAGCCGCCCACGCCCTCGGGAATCAAATAGGGCACGGTGTTGGTCTGCTGAAAATGAAAATGATTCGAATAGAAGATGAGCGGAATGCGGTGCGTGATGTTGTGATTGGTGAGATTTTCGAGGCGGCTGTATGCGGTTTCGGCATAGGTCGCTCCGATCTCCGCCAGCTCGCGCATTTCGGGATAGAAGTAAATATCGAAGTGCGTGGTTTTGAGAATTTGCCACTCGAACTTATCGTAATGGACTTTGTTGCGTCCGAAATAGAATTGCGCGGAAGAGAACGACGTCCAAAGCAAGAGGATGAACAGGGTCGCGCTGAGTTTTTTCATGGTTACTCCAATGGGGTTTGCGAGAAATCAAATCGCCAACGGCGCTTTCCTAAAGCCGCCCGAATTTACGGTTTGCCGGACGTTAGTCAAGTGAAATTTCCCCAATTTTTATGCGCGTAGATTTGCGAGGTTGCGTGCGTTGGAAATTGGCAATGTCAGTTTTATTCCGCAGCAAAGAAGAAGTAACGAGTGCGCGAAGTCCGGCTTGCGTAAAACAATCTCGGTGAGCCTCAAAATTATTTGCGCGCAAGCCGGACTTCGCCCGTGATTATTCCAGTTCCTGTCATCCTGGAAGGATCTTTTTACGCACTGGCGAACAATGCCGGCGCCGAAAAGATCCCTAAGGGATGACAAGATTCCGCCCCGCGATGAATCACGGGGCTACGAGGTGCAAGGACGCTAAAGCGCCCTAGATTTCCCGGCGTGATTCATCACGTTTGCACCTCCTCGCCCGCTCGAGCGGCGCAACGCGGCATTGATGAATCTCGGCCGGTCTCGCGCCTCTGAATCACAGCACCCTAAAAATCTCATCGCGAGGAAATAACGCGAGCGGGTGGCGCTCGGTATCGTCGATGAGCCAGCGCCCCTCGCCTTCCGGCAGGATGCGGCCGATGAGCGCAGCGGGTATGCTCGCAGCTTGATACGCTTGCAAAACCTCCGCGCATGCCTGCTCTTCTCCAACCACTAACATTGCCCCTGAAGCCATAAGGCCAATCGGGTCGAGCCCGAATTGCTCGCACAACAATTTTGTTTCCGGGAAAAGCGGTATTTGCGAAACCTCCAGCTCCACGCCAAAATTTTCTTCCTTCACCAATTCATGAACGGCATTCGCCAATCCACCGGTGGCCGCCGGGTGCAGCGCATGAACGCCCGGCTTTTGCCACGCGATTCTTGCTTCGGGCAAAACACTGAGCCCGGGCGCTTGCAAAAACGCTTCGCATTGCTTCGCAAAATCGGCCTCAAAAATTTCCGCCAGCGCAGCCGCTTTTGCTCTCCCGATGATCGCCGTGGCGTCAACAGCCAAGCCTTTGGTGAGAAGGATGTGATCGCCGGGCTGGATTTGATCTGCACCATATCGCCGCGAGAGCGGAGCTTCGCCCAACAACATGCCGATCACGATAGGCTGCGTGACCGCAGCTGTCATCTCCGCATGCCCGCCGTTCCACGAAATTTTCAGCGCGTTGCAAGCCCGCGTGATTTGCTGAAAGATTTGCTCGACAAAGATCGCGTCCATCTCATGTTCCGGCAAGAGCACGGTTGCCATGAACCACTTAGGTTCGCCGCCCGCGCACGCGACGGCATTTGCGTTGAGATGCGCCGCACGATGCCCAATATCATCTGCAACGAACGTGCTTGCGCCGGTTTTGGCGATGAGCAAGCGATCTTCGAGTGGAATCACGGCAGCGGCGCGGCTGGGGCCGAAGATGGCATCGGTCTTCGTGTGAGCATATTGCTCTAGTAAACGTTGCAGAATCTTTGCGGGCAATTGGCCGGCGGGCAACGAATCGCGAAGCAACGTTTCATCTATTTGCGCAACGTTCGGCATACGTGCTTTTCCGGCAAACATTTTTTAACCGCGAAGCAACGCCAATGACCGTTAGTATTTTTCATTCGCGTTAATTTGCGCCTATTCGCGGTTTCCCTGCGTGGTTGCGGCTTGTTTGCGTTAGGAACGGATAAAAATCTCGGACTTCATCTCCTCCGCAACAGCTTCGTTTGATTCTCTCCGCCGTTAATCAAATACAACAACGGCAACGGTCGATCAACACTTTCGCGAAACGCGGGCAACTTTTGCCACGGCGTGATCGCGAGCACGTTCGCCAGGTCCATCCAATATTGCAAGCGGCTCGTTCGCAAATTCCACGTCATGTGAAAATGATTTGCAGGCGCGTATTGTTTGTATTCCATCATCGTCGCGTGTTTGGGCGTGACGAACGTGTGCGGCCACGTCGGGTTCGAAGTATTGCACACCGCCTGAGCAAGTTTGTCGGGTAGCGCCACGGTTTCAGCCTCATCCCAAATCATGCCGAACATGTTGGAGAGCGAGCTATACGTCATGCGTGCCGCAATGCCGTGAATGCCGCCGGGGCTGATGAACGTGACCGAGTTGCCCATGCCGGGAAAATAGTATTCAATCGCGGGCGGGAACGAAATGTTCTTCATGATTTCCGCTTCGGAGGCGCCAGGCAGCGCGGCCCAATCGAACGAAGCAGAACCGGAGTTGTCGCCATCGACGATGCCCTTTTGCTCCCACTGTGTATCGCCCTTCATGGTGACGCCCAATTCCTTCGCGAGTTTTTGAATCTCCCACGGCTCCCACACTTTTCTGAAATCCATGAACAGCGGCGGATTGCCGGCCGAGAGCCACGTCATGAACAACATCGTCAACAAGCCTTGCACATCCGCTTCGGTCGCATAAGGCAGCACGGCCTTCTTGCCGGTGTGATCAAACGTGGAATTGAATAGCGACTCCATAATATCCGCCACAGGCAACGGCACGCCGCGACGATCGGAACCCCACTCGAGTTGACTCATAAAACCGCCGCCGACCGCATCGAGGTCTTTCATCACATTGCGCACGATGAGATACATGGCGAGGCTTTGATTGAGACGATGGTCGTCCAGCTCGTTTTGCAATTCGATGCGGGCTTTCGCATGTCCATCGAGCCACGCGCGCAGAGCTTGCAATTCTTTTTCATCATAAGCCTTCTTGTGCAGCATGTCCGCGAGCAGCTTCATATCGAGGCGCGAAATCTCCAAGCCGAAACTATTGCGCGTGGCGAGCACATGCGCAAGCGCGGTTTCCATACCCATCGAGTCATGGCCGAAGATGACGACCCTCCTCCCTTTCAAGCCTTGATAGGTGACTGCCGCGTAGGCCCAATCAATAAGTGCGGTCTTTGTTGCGGCACTCATTTGCGGCTGCTGCCCGATGTCCGGCCAATTGCCGACGTTGATGTGAACGAGACAACCATATTGCGAGAGCGCACCCGAGGCTGCATGCGTGAACACGACACCGGGCTTCGGCCCTGTATTTCCGCAGGTGAGATTGAGGGGCGTGTCTTTCGGAAAATGCGCGAGCAGCGAGATGAGACTGAGTTGTGGAAACGCCCACGTGTCCGGCGTGGCAATGAGAATGTTCACACCGTGTTCTTTGAATTGTCTGGCAACGCGATCGGCTTGCGCTTCGCCATCCACCAAATCTTCGGAATAAACCACGTGTACCGCCTCGCCATTGGGCAACTTCACTTCTGCAGCAACCGCTTCCGCGACCATGCGCACAATGTTCGCCGCGCGCGCGCGCGACTCTTGATCCACGCGCGGATCGCAGGGCGTGAACACGCCGAGGATTGGGCCGTGAGAGGAGTTGGAAGTTGAAGAGGTGACCTTTTTGAGCATCAGAACGCTCCCATAATTTTTGAACCTTGCCTTTCGAGTCGAAAGTTGATACTTTGAATCATCAAAAAGGAGAACTCATATGCGAACGGCGCAAATCAGTTTTGAAGTTTCAGAAAGCCTCTTGCAAACGCTCAATGCGGATCGCGAGGAGTTTACGCAACAAGCGCGCTTGTTCACGGCTCTGCAATTGTTTAAACGGCACAAGCTCTCGCTCGGCAAAGCTGCGGAGTTGGCCGGATTGAGCAGAGAAAGGTTCATGACGGCATTGGATGAGCATGAGATCGCTTTGATCGATTATGATCCGGCGGAGCTTGAGCAAGAGTTAGAAAGATTCAAAGCATGAAGATCATTGCCGACTCTTCGCCGTTGATCTCACTCGCAATCCTGGATCAACTAGAGCTATTGTCTCTGCTCTTTTCGGAGCTTTATGTTCCTGAAGCAGTATTCAGCGAAATCTCGAGACCGGGCAAGCCGCACTCAGTTGGCTTGCGCGCTTTTGCTGAAAACAAAATCAAAGTCGTGAATAATAGAATGGCTGTCAAGCTATTGAACAAAGATGTAGATTTAGGCGAAGCCGAAGTCATCGCTTTGGCGCTGGAGCAAGGAGTCGAAGACGTGTTGATCGATGATGCGAAAGGACGAAAGCTGGCACAGGCGAACGGTTTGCATCCTATTGGCACAATCGGCGTTTTGTTACAAGCCAAAGTAGCCGGACACATGACGGAAGTCAAGCCTTGTTTGGATAAATTACTCGTTCACGAAATCAGAATCGGACGCAGCCTGTATGACAGAGCGCTCGTTTTAGCCGGGGAAGAGAAGTAACCTCGCCGCGACTCACTCCCACGTCATCAAACATTCTACCTCCGCTTCGCCATCCACCAAATCTTCGGAATAGACGACATTGAACGGCTCACCGTTGGGCAACTTTACTTCCGCGGCCACGGCCTCCGCAACCAAGCGCACAATGTTCGCCGCGCGCGCGCGTGCGTCTTGATCCACGCGCGGATCGCAGGGCGTGAACACGCCGATGACCGGGCCGGGAGAGGTGTTGGAAGTTTTGGAGGAGAATTTTTTGAGCATTGGAAAAGTTCCTGAAGTTGTATAAAGGTTTTCTTTCCGAACATTTTCAGCCTTGCCTTTCGAAACGAAAGTTGATACTTTGCCGCGTCAAAAACAAGGAGACTTCCCATGAGTGAAATGATTCGCGGCATCTATCGCAACGGGTTGATCGAGCCGGTCGAGCCGCTAAAAATTGCGGAAGGCACCGAAGTGTATGTGACCGTGCCGCGCCGAGATACCCGAGAAGAAATACTGGCGCTGTATAAAAAGCTTGAGCAACATGGGGTTCAATTGCTCTATAATCCCGAGAATCTCGGCAAGCCCTTTCCCGAGGTGGCATTGGGAAAAATCAAAGGAAAGCCGCTTTCCGAAACCATCATCGAAGATCGAGGGCCGCGATGATTCACTATTGCGATAGCAGCGCCCTCGTCAAAATTTATCTTGAAGCAGAATGAGGGGCTGATCGTGATCAATCCCGGCGAGCAGGAATAAGTTTTTCTGCGGCCCGCTTCGTCAACTTCCAATATTCAACTCCTTCTCTAAGAACTGATAGCGGGCAATGCGATAGTGTTTGATCACTTCTTCCAGAAGACCATCCCGCACCACGAGCAATAAATCGCCTTTGAACTGCTGCGCTTGTTGCGCGCGCACAACTTCTCCCACCATCGGCTCAAAGCCTCGGCCTTGCAATTCCAATGGCCCGACTTCATCAATCACCAACAAACGTGATTGCTCTTCGAGCGCGGATGCTAATATGCGCCGGCCCAGATCAAAGGCGGATTGATAAAACGTGAACCGCCCAATCGTAACGATCTCTTCGGCGAGAATGTTTAACGGATCAACTTGAAAAGGAAAATACACGCGCGTTTTGAGATCATACAACATTCGCAAGCCGTTCACATCCGGCGAGAGAAAGCCGCTGATGTGCTCTTTATCCGCCGGCCATTGCATCAATGCAGTGGTTTTGCCGCTGCGAATCGGGCCGGAGAGAATGTAAATCGGGTTTGTGATATTCCTCTCTCAATTAGAAATTTCCGAGCGCAGGGTCAATGCCGTTTCAGCTTCGGCCTCGGCTTGATCGAAGATCAATGCGAACACGATCAAGGCCACGAGGAATTGCTTCCAGCGTTGCCGGCCTTTTTCGTGCGTCTGTTCATTCCACAGCGCGGCAGCATAAGCCTTGAGTTGAGGAAAAAGCCGCAGGGCGTTTTCAATTTCATGGCCATATCTGGCCTTTTTCCTTTTGAGAAATTTCCGCAGGAGCTTCATGAGCACGGGCGCGGCGATGAAATACCAAAACAGGAGCACGGTCGCCGCGCGCAACACCACGTGCCAACCTTTCGGCGACCCGTCCATTGCCGGCGTGAGGAAAGTCAACGTGGCCGCGATAATCGTGAGCAAAAAGAGCAGCTTCACAATTTTGCTCTTCCAAAACGGCCGTCGCGCTCTCGCGGCTTCGATTTGCGGAGCGAACGCTCCGCTTTCGAAGCGCGGTCGCGACGCGCGCAAAGCATTCATAATTTCGCCGGGAAGCAGGCCGGCAAGCCGACCGATAAAGACGCCCGCAAGCACGTGCATCCCGAGGTATCCACTCACCAGCCAAACGCTGGCGCTGAAATCAGAACCCGCATTTATGAAACTGAGTTGCTGCAAAACATAATTCACGAACACATCGATCGACTTCCAAATCGAGTTGCCGTAGATGATGGTCATGACCAACACCTTCTGCAACGCCGTCTCTACGAGACCGATAATGCCCAAGAGCAACGCGGCCACACGCAAATTGCTGAACACACCGAAGAGCAATGCTCCGATCATCGCTTGAAAGGTCACAGCGAAATAGGCGGGCAATGGCGAGTGCGGGCTCACGGTGGCTTTGATGATCAACACAATCGCCGTCGCTTTCAAGATGGCCCTCGTGCGTTGCTTCGCGAAATAGGCAATCAACGTGATGAGCACGATCGCAGTGCCGCCGACAATGATGCCCGTGAACGGACTTTTGAGCGCGTGCATGAGGCCGCCCAAACCCGCTTCATTCAAGACCCAAAGCGCAGTCAAGCGCTCAACGGCCAAGCCGGATTCGTCTTGCTCAAAGAGATAATTTCCTTTTGTCATACACAAGATGGCTCTTTGCTCTTTCGTTTGTTTAGTGTGTTTCGTGGGCCGAGTTGGAGAAGCTTAGGACGGCAGCGCACGAAAGAATTGCTCCTGCTTCTGCCAATACTCCGTGTCTTGCGGCTGATACCTCTTCAACTCAAACGAATCGCGCACCATTTGGCGCAGTGCCGAAAGATCGGCGAGCGCACCGGTTGCAATCGCTTGCACGCCAATGTTGCCTGCAATCGTACCCTCGACCGGGCCGGCGATGACTTCGCGGCCAATCGCATCAGCGGTCAATTGGCAGAGCAATTGATTGTACGTGCCGCCGCCGACGATGTGCAAACGCTCAATGCGTTGGTCGGTGATCGCTTCCAGCTCTTGCAATGTCGCGCGATATTTGAACGCAAGGCTTTCGAGAATGCAGCGCGTGATCCAGCCTGCGTCCGCTTGTGCGGGTTGCTGCGTTTCATGCAAGAAGCTCACGACTTTTTCCGGCATGTTGCCCGGCTTGAAGAAACGCGCGTCTTCGAGATTCAACCACGCTCGCACCGGCCCGCACTCGCGCGCAAGCGCTTCCAATTCCGCATACGAAAATTGTTGCCCCTGTTCGCGCCAATAACGGCGGCATTCCTGCAAAGGCCATAGCCCGATAATGTTCTTCAGCAAACGAATCGTGTTCGCCACGCCGCCTTCGTTCGTGAAATTGTATTGCAGCGCTTCGTCGGTAATCAACGGCGCGTCCTGCTCAACGCCCAGCAACGACCACGTGCCCGAACTCAGATAAGCCCAACTGCCGTTCTTCGCCGGAACCGCTGCGACCGCAGCCGCGGTGTCGTGTGAAGGTCCGGCAATCACGGGGATGCCTTCGCGCAAGCCGCACTTGTGCGCGATCTCCGGCAGCAGCTTGCCGAGATACGTGCCCGGCTCCACGATCTCCGGAAAGATGCGTTTGGGAAACCAAAACACTTCGATCACCGGCCACGCCCAATTGCGCGAATGCGGATTCGCAAGCTGCGTCGTTGAAGCAATCGTATACTCGGCTTTCTTCACGCCGCAGAGCAGGAACAAGAGATAATTTGGAATGGGCAGAAAACCCTCCGCGACTTCGAGCAGATTGACGCGCTGCTGCTTTTCGGCGAGCATTTGATAGAGCGTGTTGATGGGATGAAACGCGATGCCGGTATATTCGAAAATGTCGCGCTGCGGGAGAGTTTGAAAAGCTTTGTCGAGCATGCCCTCGGTGCGGCTGTCGCGGTAGGTATAAGGGTAGCCGAGCAAACGGTCATCGCCGTCGAGCAGCGCATAATCCACGCCCCACGTATCGAGGCTGATGCCGTCGAAGTTGTTGCCGAATTGTTTGGCCGCGAGCGCGAGTCCTCTTTCTAGCTCGACAAAAATCGCGAGCACGTCCCAATAATAATGGCCCATGCAATGAATGAACGGCGTCGCGAAGCGATGGACTTCGTGTAACGCGAGGCGGCCCTCTTCCAATTCTCCAACGACGCAACGCCCGCTCTCTGCGCCGAGATCAAAGCCGAGGTAAAGTTTTTTGTGCTCCATCATGCAGCCTCAATGATTGAACGATTTTCGAGAGGCTGTCATTCAGAAGGAATCTTTTTAAGTTCTGGAGTTGGTGCCCAGCGCCGAAAAGGATTCCTCCTGAATGACAGTTGCACGGGGCGGCGCTTCATCTTAAAAACGCCTCCTGCAATCCGCCATCCACCGGAATGATATGGCCCGTCGTGCGATCCGCGCGCGGCGAGATCAGAAAGTATCCGGCTTCAACCACGTCTTCAGGGCGAATCGGGCGATGCGTCAACGTGCGTTGCGCATAGTACGTTGCGAGCTTGTTGATCAAACTCTCCGTGTCTTCGCTCTCCTCAAAAGCTATCGCATACTTTTTGAGATTGGCGATCACACGCTCGCGTGGGAACATCGCGCTGCCTTCGACGACAGTGGCGGGACTGATGCCGTTCACTCGAATCAGCGGCGCGAAGCGAATTGCCAGCTCGCGAATGAGATGGCTCACTGCGGCTTTGCTCACATCATATGGCTCACTTCCCATCTTGGGAACGACGGCATTCGCGGAACTTGTCAACAACACCGCGCCGGAGGTTTGTTGTGCGTTGATCACTTCTGCAAACTCTTCGGTGATGATATAATTGCCGCTCACATTCACGCGCAGAGTTTTGTCCCACGTCTCATCTTGATAGCTCTCGCCCTTGTCCGGCGGAATCACAATCGCAGCGGTGTTGATCAACACATCCACGCCGCCGAAGTGCAGACAGGTTTTTTTGAGCGCGGCGCGTACGGTTTTGCGATCGGTAATATCGAGCGTGACCGCCAGCACCGTCTCCGCATCGTACTGTGCTTTCATCTGCGACGCAACTTCATCCACCAACTTCTGCTCGCGATCGGCAATGACAACGTGCGCGCCTTCTTTCGCGAGACGATGGCAAAACTCTCTGCCAATGCCACTGCCGCCGCCAATGACGAGCGCAACCTTACGCGCCATCTCCTTCTCCGCAGGCTGGCGGCGCAGCTTTGCTTCTTCGAGCGCCCAATATTCGATGCGAAACGCTTCGCGCGGCGCGAGCGCAACGTAATTATCCACCACGCGGCTCTCATCAATGCCTTCATCCATGCGGCCGTCGTGCATCGCAGCCGCCCCCTCCATCACGTGAATGGCATTCACATAAAACTCACCGGTGATGCGCGCCTCCTTTTTGCTCTTGCCAAAACTAAACATACCAATACCGGAGATCAACACGACCGTGGGATTCGTGCCGCGCATTGCGGGCGAATCAGCTTCTTTGTTCGCCTCATAATATGCCGCGTAGTCGCGATGATATTGCGCGAGTCCGCTCAACAAAGCTTCACGCAGTTTCTTCGTGTCATCCTGCAGCGGATTCCACTCCACATACAATGGCCGCACTTTCGTGCGAATGAAATGATCCGGACAGCTCGTGCCTTGAAACGCGAGCTTCGCGCCGTCATTGCTATTCACAAAGCGCAACACTTCAGGCAGATCATTATAATGACCGATGAACAACTGCGCCTGGCCCACTTGCCCGCGAATGAACGGAAAAATTTCAGCCGCGAGTTCGCGACGATCCGGCCGCGTTTGATACTTCGCGCCGCCGAAGAGCTCCTCCCCTTTCTTCTTCATACGCGCGAGAACAAACTGCCCGAGCGCATCGATGATCGCGAGCGAATTGCGATAACATTCGTATTGCTCATTGCCCCACGTGATCAAACCGTGCGACGCGAGAATCAATCCTTCCGCGCGTGGATTTTTTTGCAGCGCGGCTTCGAGCATCGTGCCGAGATGATAGCCGGGTCTCTGCCACGGCAGCCAAATGAGATGATAGCCAAACTGTTCATTGAAATGTTGCAGGAGTCGCTGTCCATTCGCCGAAGCCGCGAGCGCAATGGCCCAATCCGGATGCGTGTGATCCACGTGTTTGTAGGGAATCAAGCCGTGCAGCGGCGTATCAATCGAAGCCGCGACGTTATTCAAGCCGAAGCGGCAGAGCGGATAGTAATCGAGCATTTCATCTTCATAAGCCTCGCCGCGATATTTTTCTTTGAGGACGAGAAACTTGTCCATATACAACGCCGCAAAGCCCTCGCGTTTGATCGAGCCAAGATCGCCGCCGCTGCCCTTCACCCACAACACTTCTACTTCATTGTCCGTCAACGGGTCTTTGTGGTTGAGCTTCGAGGAAGTATTGCCACCGCCAAAATTCGTGATGCGCAAATCCGCGCCGAGCAAATTGGAACGATAACGCAGCAATTCAACGCCATCGAGCGTGGCCGCGAGCTTTGTGTCCCATTGGTCTTTGAGATAAACGAGGTTCATGTGGTGCTTTCGTTGTTTATGACTTAGAGCCTATCCGAAAACTTGGTCTTTGTATAAACATACCGAGGTGAACAAAAGACATTCTAGATTTTGATCTTTAAATTTCTAGATTACACTAGCATGAAAACAAATCATGCTAGCGAAATCAA
>Ga0247727_10003822_pt1 | contig 32854 bp, 29 predicted proteins | sample WisWelCaveWW1625_FD_202498 | JGI IMG/M metagenome (GOLD analysis project Ga0247727, IMG submission 202498) | Biofilm microbial communities from Wishing Well Cave, Virginia, United States - WW16-25 | ecosystem: Environmental > Aquatic > Deep subsurface > Groundwater > Cave microbial mat | place...
CGGCTCAATCGCAGTCACAATTTCCAGCGTGAATTCTTCCTGTTTCGGCGCCGGGATCGTGAGGTGCTTATCCGTGACTGTATATTCTCCGGGCTTCAGATCCACATCATCAAGACGGATAGATTTAAGCACGAGATCTTCACCATTCAGGACCAGCGGTTCCTTGCCCTTACGCCGGAAGCGCGTCACAGCCTTGACGGTCGTGAGACCCAGCCGAATATCGAATATCAGGCCGATGCCAAGAATATCGTAAGGGTAGGGGGTATAATCTTTAAGATAGATGGTTTTGTGCGTATCGGTTTTCATCTTTTTGTCATCCTGAGGCGCAGCCGAAGGATCTCGTGAATTAATGAGATTCTTCGCTACACTCAGAATGACAGATAAGGCGTTAATCCCGCAAGGCCATGTCGTTGCGGTGGATCAATTCTTTCCGGCCCGCATAGCCGAGAATCGCCGGGATTTTATCGCTGCTTTTGCCGATAATGCGGCTAGCATCCTCGGTGTTATAGGCAATCAGGCCCATGCCGAGGATTTTGCCGTTGCTGCTTTTTATATAAACGGCATCGCCACGGTTGAATTCGCCATCCAGTTTCTTGACACCAATGGGCAGGAGACTTTTACCGCCTTCCAGCGCTTTCAGTGCGCCATCATCGACAATCACACTGCCGCGGGGGCTGAGATGTTCCTGCAACCAGCGCTTGCGGGCATTTGCGCGGCTTTCCTGCGCCAGAAAGATCGTACAGGGACTGCCTTTCGAAAGCGTCTTGAGCGGTGATTTTTCCATGCCCTTTGTAATGAGCAGTGAAATACCCGAGCGTGTTGCCGAAATCGCCGCCTCGATCTTGCTTTTCATACCGCCGGTGGAAAGCCCGGAAACGGCATCACCCGCCATCTGGATGTGTTCGTCGGTAATCGTCTTGATGAAGGGCAAATGCGTCGCGTCTTTAACCTGCGTGGGGTCAGCGGTATACAAACCGTCCGTCGTGGAAAGTAGAACGACGAGATTCGCCTCGATCATTTGCGCCACGCGTACAGATAAGCGGTCATTATCGCCAAAACGAATTTCACCCGTAGAAATTGTGTCGTTCTCATTAATGATCGGGACAATATTTTTTTCAATCAGGGTTTGCAGCGTGGCGCGGGCATTGAGATGCATGCGCCAGTTTTCGGTTTCAGACATGGTTAACAAAACCTGAGCAGCTTGCAGGTCTACGTTTGAAAACGCATCAAAATACGCGGCGAATAAGTGGAACTGGCCAACGGCAGAAGCGGCTTGTTTTTGCTCGAGCGGAATTTTGGAAGGAGGGGTGTTTTTTGAAATGCCAAGAGCGTCGCGGCCAAGGGCAATAGCCCCGGAGGAAACGATCACGACCTTTTTGCCCTGCGACTGCCAGGCTTTAACGTCCTCGGCCAGCGATTTGATCCATGCCTTCTTGGTAATCCCCTTTTCCTTGTCTGTGACAAGGACCGAGCCGATTTTTACGACGATCACCTTGGATTTTTTGATGATGTCGGCACTGTTCATAGTTCGACCGCTTCTTCTTCCATGTCCATAGCGCGTTCATTGCGGCGAAATTCAACAATCTGCTTGGCCAGTGCAAACAGAACTTCTTTTACGCCTTCGCCGGAAACAGCAGAAATTTTATAGACAGGATGGCCAAGATATTTTTCCAAAGCCTTGGCATGGTCGGCGGCAAGTTCAGCGCCCAGCGCGTCCACCTTGTTAATCGCGATGATTTCTTTTTTATATTCAACTCCTGCGCCATATTCGCTCAACTCATTACGGATCGTTTTATACGCCTTCACAATGTCATCCTGCGTACAGTCAATCAGGTGAAGCAGAACCGCTGTGCGCTCGACATGGCCAAGAAAGCGATCGCCGAGACCTTGCCCCAGATGCGCACCCTCGATCAGACCAGGAATATCCGCGAGCACGAAGTCGACGTCACCGGCTTTTACGACGCCCAAGTTTGGATGCAGCGTCGTGAATGGATAATCCGCAATTTTTGGCTTCGCATTGGAGCAGGCGGCAAGGAACGTGGATTTTCCTGCATTCGGCAAGCCAACAATTCCGCCATCGGCAATTAGCTTAAGACGAAGCCATACGGACATTTCCTGACCGGGCCAGCCGGGCGTAAAGCGGCGCGGGGCCTGGTTGGTAGAACTTTTGTAATGTGCGTTTCCAAATCCGCCATCGCCGCCCTTCAAAAAGACAACGCGTTGACCGGGTTCGGTAAAATCCATCAGAACTGTTTCCTGATCTTCGTGCAAAATTTCAGTACCGATCGGAACCTGAACCAAAATGTCATCACCGCCCTGACCGGAGCGCATCTGGCCCATGCCGTTCGATCCGCTTTTGGCTTTGTAGTGCTGTTGGTAACGGAAATCGATCAGGGTGTTGGCGTTTTCAATCGCTTCAAAAATGACGTCGCCGCCCTTGCCGCCGTTGCCGCCGTCGGGGCCACCGCGATCAATATATTTTTCACGGCGAAAACTTACGCAGCCGGGGCCGCCATGTCCGCTTTGAATATAAATTTTTGCCTGGTCTAAAAATTTCATTTTATATTTGCCGCATTAAAAAGGGGAAAGCACCGGCCTTTCCCCTGAATTTCTTTATAAGTCCGTGGGGTTATTCGGCCGCTTGCGCCTGCTGGCGGTCATTTGCCGGGACAATGTTCACAACCGGGCGACCGTTGCGGCCTTTTGAGAACAGAACCTGTCCATCGAGAAGGGCGTAGATCGTGTGGTCTTTGCCGATGTTTACATTACGGCCTGGTACGAATTTCGTGCCGCGCTGACGGATGATAATGTTACCAGCCAAAACGAGTTCTCCGCTGTATCTTTTCACGCCAAGGCGTCGACCTGCTGAGTCGCGTCCGTTTTTGGAACTGCCGCCTGCTTTTTTGGTTGCCATTGCCTGTTCTCCTTATGGGGTCCTGTTAAGCCGCTTTAATGTCGGTGATCTCCAGAACAGTCATGCTCTGGCGGTGGCCGTTTTTGCGGCGGTAATTCTGACGACGTTTCTTTTTGAAGATGATGACCTTCTCGCCGCGCATCTGCTCAACGACTTTCGCCGTAACGGAAGCACCCTTCACGAGGGGCTCACCGAGGGTCGCGTTCTTGCCATCATTCAGGAAGAGAACCTCCGACAGGTTAATGGTATCGCCAGCCTTGGCATCCAGTTTCTCAACGCGAATCTTGGCGTTTTTTTCCACTTTGTACTGCTTACCGCCGGTACGAACAATCGCAAACATTTTCTTGTGTCCTGTGTATATTCTTTTATTAAAATCAGTTTGTTACGGCCTGTAATTGGGCCTAACATGCAGCTTGTAACTGATGAAGATGGGCAATATACACGAGTTCATATACCTGTCAAGAAATATGCTGTTTTCAAAGGATAAGTTAGGCCCCACCCCAATGTCTTCAGGCGAGAAAATCGACTACGCGATGGTCACCGTCTATGGTTCGGACGGAGACCAATCCATCTCCAGGGTCATCAGTACCGCGCTTTCTGATAAGGATATTAAGATTTTAACCCCCCAACAGCCTTGAAACGTTGGCCCAGGCCGCCCAGAACAGCGCCCTGATCTTCATCGTCATTTCGGGACCGGACGACCCCAATCTCCAGGTTTGCCCGACATTGAAGGATAATCGGCTTATCGTGACTGATATCGTGGCTTTCTGTACGGCCGATACGGGCCTCTCGACAGTACAGATTCTCGGCAAGGGCTTCGATGCAACAATCCATAAAAAGGACACGAGCGACCCGGCTTTCCCGCGCTTCATCCAGAACAAGGTCACCGCCGGCAACAGGCGCCTTTCAGGATTGGTCCTTGAAGAGGAATACCGCAGGGTCTGCGATGCGCTGTCTAACGCCCCGGCTTCGATGATCGTTTTCGATCACGACAAGCGCGCCGTTTTCGTCAGCGACCATTATTTCAGAGCCTATCCGCGCATCGCCGACCGCCTGATCCGCGGAATCAGTGTTTACGACGCTTTTGAACTGATGTGCCGCGAAGAGGGATTGTTGCCTGGGGAAGAAGCTTATGAAATTCTGAAAGGCTTCTGGTTCAACCCGGAAGGCAGCATTGAGTTCACACTTAAAAACGGGGTTGTTTATAGAATGAAGGCCGTCACGCTACCGAACCGGCGCGGCGTGCTCTTATGGCGCAGAATATATCAAACTATCGCACTCTGGCTTCACAGCTTGAAGCAAAAATCGAAGATCTCGAAAAAGAGGTTGCCGTGCTCAAAACCCGCTGAAAAAATCAAACAGCAGTTTGAGGTTCAGGCTGATGATGACGCAGGCCACCGCCCACGCCAGTACCGTGATGATTTTCCCCGTCGCAAAATTCCCCATCATCTTTTTGTTACTTGTGAACTGGACGAGGGGAATGACGGCAAAAGGAAGCTGCATACTGAGGATCACCTGCGAAAGGATCAGCAGTTTCGCCGTTCCATCGGCGCCATACAGCGCGCAGACGATAATAGCGGGAACAATCGCAATCAGCCGTGTCACCAGCCGCCGCGCCCAGGGCGGCAGGCGCAGTTCCAGAAATCCCTCCATCACGATCTGACCCGCCAGCGTCGCGGTTATTGTTGAGTTTTGCCCGGATGCCAGCAGCGCGAGGGCAAACATGGTGCTGGCCAATGATGTGCCCAGCAGTGGCGCAAGCAAACTGTGCGCCTCCTGGATCTCGGCCACTTCAGTCATGCCCTTGGTGTGAAAAGTCGCCGCCGCAACAATAAGGATGGCGGAATTAATAAGCAGGGCAAACATCAGCGCAACGGTGGAATCAATCGTGCCGAATTTTATGGCTTCGCGCTTGGAGTCTGAATCCTCGCCGTAGCGGCGCGTCTTGACGATAGCGGAATGGAGGTAAAGATTATGCGGCATCACCGTTGCCCCCAGAATGCCGATAGCAATATACAGCATCGCCGGATTGGTGATGATTTCCGTGCTGGGAATATAGCCCCTGAGAACCGGGCCGATTTCCGGCTGCGAAAGAATAATCTCAGTAATAAAACATCCGCCGATAATAACCAGCAACGCGACAATAAAAGCTTCGAGATAGCGAAACCCGCGCGACTGCAGGAAAAGAATCACAAGCGTATCAAGCGCCGTGAGGCAAATGCCCAGCATCAACGGAATACCAAAGAGAAGATTGAGCGCGATGGCCGTCCCGATAATTTCCGCGAGGTCGCAGGCACAAATTGCGATCTCACAAAGCACCCACAAAACAAAGCTGACAGGGCGTGGGTAATTCCGGCGGCAGGCCTGCGCAAGATCCAGCCCGGTGGCAATGCCAAGACGCACGCTGAGCGCCTGGAGCAATATCGCCATGAAATTCGAAATCAGGATGACGGAAAGCAGGGTATAGCCGAATGCCGATCCGCCCGCGATATCCGTCGCCCAGTTGCCCGGGTCCATATAGCCCACAGCCACGAGATAGCCCGGCCCGGCAAAAGCAAACATCTTGCGCCAAAATCCTGCATTCTTGGGGATTTCGATGGTCCTGAAGACTTCAGCAAGACTGACGGCGGGGGATTGGGACTGCATAAATTAAGCCTCTGTTTATATATTAAGTATATAATACGAATTGTAGCCATGGCAACACTTTTGACAAGAGGGTAAAACTCTTCCATGATGAAAACTATGCGCAAACTCAAGACACAGCAAAGCCACGATCTCGCCGATCCGAAAAAACAGGCCCAATGGTTCGCCCGCGTACGCGAAGCGCACCAGACGGAAACGGCGGAGGATTACGTCGAGTTGATCGGCGACCTGATCGAAGCGAAGGGCGAAGCCCGCGTCGTGGACCTTGCCGAACGCTTTGGAATTTCCCACGCGACGGTGAATAAGGTCATCATGCGCCTGAAGAAGGAGGGACTTGTAAACGCCCAGCCTTACCGCTCGCTTTTCCTGACAGCGGAAGGACAGGAACTGGCGCAGGCCTGCAAGGGGCGCCATATCATCGTTTTTGAATTCCTGAAATCTCTGGGCATCAGCGAAAAGACAGCCGAAATGGACGCCGAAGGCGTCGAGCACCATGTCAGCGACGAAACGCTGCGTGCTTTTCAGAAATTCATCAGGAAGAATAAATAACCGCTATAAAATAGCGCCGCCCCAGAAATACCAGCCCAGCCCGACGATAAACAACACCAGCCCGTAGAGCGAATGCTCGATGGTCACAAGCGCCAGCGATTTCGTGCGCGCAAAAGTTCCTGCAAAAATCAATCCGGCTATGAAACTGAGGACCGGCGCAACCGGGTTGATGAACAGGACGTGCGCATAGGCAAACACGATGGCGCTGGCGTACACACGAGCGGTATTGTTCGGAAAAAAAGGCTTATAGCGCTCGAAAAAGAACGTGCAAAAAATGAATTCCTGCGGCAGCGCTGAAAAAATCGGGTAGAAAACCGCCAGGAACAGGATCAATTGCGGTTTTTCGCGTGGAATATAAAACAACTTATCCGGATCGTAATAATAGGTGAACACCAGCATCAGAAAACTGCAGATCACCCACCTTATAAGAATGGGCTTCATATGCCTCCAATTGACCGATCGCCATTTCCACAGGGTTTTCAACTCTTGGTAATGGTAATGCCGGTAAATCGACCAGCACGCCGCCCAGGCGCTCCAGAGGAAGAAAAACATATAGGGGGCAAGCCGGAAAACGATGATAACCGTTGGAAGCGCAATGCAAAGAAGGACAAACTCAAGCGCGAGAAATTTCCTATGACCCATATTTAATATTTTAGCATAAAAAATGATGGACGAATGCTGCGTCGCGGTATAGATAAAGGGCGCTTAAACAAGAGGTCATCATGCTCAAAGCAGCCGTCGCCAGAATACTCCCCAAAGAAGACAAGTTTTTCACCCTTTTGAACCAGCTGGCCGTACAGGCCCGCGAATGCGCCGTTCATTTCAAAAAATATGTCGAGGCAGACAGCCAACAGGAGCGTGACACCGCAAAACGTCTCGTCGCCGAAAGCCGCCTTGAGGCAAAAAAAATCAGCAGCGAAATCACCAAACAGCTTTGCCTCACCTTTATTGCGCCGTTCGACCGCGAAGACATCCAGGATTTCGCGCGCAGCCTTTATAAAATTACCAAAACCATCAAGAAAATCTGCGACCGACTCGACATCTACAGCATGATCAACGAGAAGGGCGACTTTTCAAGCCAGACCGACCTGATCGTCCTGGAGGCCGAAGCCATGCAGGACATGGTGCGCGAACTGACATCCGGCCATGACAACACAAAACAGATCATCAACCGCGTAAATGTTCTTCATGATCTTGAGCATAAAGGCGATGAAGTTCTGAACGAGCTTCTGACATCCCTGTTTCGCGACGAAGAAGACCCTAAAAAGCTGATCCTTCGCAAGGACTTCTACGACATGCTTGAAAAAGTCATCGACAGGTACAGGGACGCCGCCGCTATCGCGCTGCAAATCGTCCTGAAGCACAGTTAACGGCCCGCATTCATGGAAAGTGTGCTTATTCTTCTCGGCGCGGCTATCCTCCTGACGCTGGTTTTCGATTTCATCAACGGATTTCACGACGCAGCAAATGCCATTGCCACGGTCGTCTCCACGCGCGTGATGCGCCCCACGACAGCAGTTATTTACGGCGGCGTTTTAAATTTCATCGGCGCGCTGATGGGCACCGAAGTCGCCACGACAATCGGTAAAGGATTGGTAGACTCAAATGTCATTTCGCTTGAAACAGTTCTTTGCACAGTGATGGCCGCGATCGTGTGGAATCTGATCACCTGGTACAAAGGCCTGCCAACCAGTTCATCGCATGCCATCATCGGCTCATTGATGGGCACGACATTTGTTTCCACCTGGGATGCGCACAGTATCCTCTGGCCCGCGATCTTCAAAAAAGTCGTGATTCCAATGGTCTCGTCTCCGGTTCTTGGCCTCATGATCGGGTTTGGACTGATGCTGATGATTACATGGCTTGTCTACCGGCTGAACCCCGGGCGCATCAACCGCGTCTTCGGCAAACTGCAGATTGTTTCAGCCGGATTCATGGCGCTCAATCACGGTCGCAACGACGCGCAGAAATCGATGGGCATTATCGCCCTTGCGCTTGTACTTGCTTACCCAGAAGAACATTTCACCGTTCCCCTTTGGGTTGTCCTCACTTGCGCTATCGCCATGGGCGCAGGAACAATGATGGGCGGCTGGCGCATTATCCACACATTAGGCAACAAGATGATCAAGCTGCAACCGGTGCACGGCTTCGCCGCTGAAACCACGGCTTCCATTATCATAGCCGGCGCGTCATACTGGGGCATCCCGGTCAGCACCACGCAGGTCATCTCCTCGTCCATCCTCGGCGTAGGGGCAACAAAACGCTTCTCAGCCGTGCGCTGGGGAATTGTCGGAAACATTCTCTGGGCGTGGGTGCTGACCATCCCGCTGACTTTTATCTTCGCAGGCGTCTTCATGGCTATCGGTAAAGCGATCTTTTAGAGAAATGGCGGAAGAGGTGAGATTCGAACTCCCCGCGCGCTTTGCGCGCTTAACTTTTTAATTTCGTGAGTTCGAAGGTATAGATCGCAGACAAATGGCGGAAGAGGTGAGATTCGAACTCACGGGCCCCGTGAAGGACCGCCGGTTTTCAAGACCGACATTTTGAACCTATCTATTTGATCTAATAAACAAAAAAATATTTCTATAAAAAATTGTGTAAGGATTTGTGTAAGTGTGTAAGGGTTGTGTAACTCACATTTTTACAAAAACCGGCACGCTCTCTCAATAGTTTCATCGTCCTTCAGAATAGATAATTATGATTATTGTAATTCACTCAAGATAGCAAGACACGCGCTCAAATCTTAAATAGCAAAATTGCTAAATTTTGGCTAAAAATTAGAGCATATAAATAATAATGGTTGTATTTTCATATTGTTGTTTTGTATAAACAACCAATCAAAAAACTATGGGGATAGGAAGATGTTTAGTTTCGGCATAGCCATACAAAATTTTGTGAAGCCATTTCTTGATCTCTTCACAGTAGCTGGTTTTGCGCCTCTTCTGGCCTTCTGCATGGTGGCTGCCACTCTGCTCATAGGCCTCAGGGTTTATTTCTGGCATAGCCGCCCAGGTAAGACCGATCTCCAAAAAGTTTCTAAGGTATTATCTACAATTCAAGGTCAGCAAGATTTCACCAATCGTTATGGTGAAGTTGATGCGCTACTTTCAGAAACAAAAATCTTAAAGCATGGATGGGAAGAATTTAGAGAAACACTCGTATTCCCAAGTGACCAAGATAAAATACAGGTAATTAGAAATACCGTCCGCCCCGGTTTTTATCTCCATGTTTCAGAAATAGAAAATACTCTTCGCCTGAAGCGAATACATTTTGTTTCTAATCTTCTTATCGGCATTGGATTGCTTTTGACTTTTATAGGTCTTGTCGCGGCTTTGACCGAAGCTGGTGCGGCAATAGGAGCGAATACCACAAACGGAGATTTTCAGGAGCCAATTAAAAAACTTTTAGCAGTTGCGGCTTTTAAATTCTGGACATCTGTTTCTGGTTTAGGCTGTTCAATTGGCCTGCGTATTTTTTACGAAGTGCAGCATAACAACATTAAGAGCCTTTTAAGCCAAATAAATTCAAGCATAGAAAGAGGGCTTCAATTTGTAACGCCTGAATTTTTGGCTGTTGAGCATTTGCGTGAAGCGCAAGAGCAGAGCGCAGCCATGAAACGCTTTAGCACAGACGTTGCTGTGTCACTTACAACAGCATTAAAACCAGTTAGTGATTCATTACAGGATATTGGGCAGAGAATTAGCGGCGGAATTGGTGATGCAATTAAAGATGCGGCTGGTTCTGAAATGCAAGCTCTAGCGCAGAATTTGGGTGGAATTGTTCAAAGTTTAAATACATCTCGTACAGAGATGGACAATGTAGCTTCAACAATGCGCGGAGCCATTACAGAAGCCGCCGCTGCGCTACGCGCAGCTTCTGGCGATGCTTCTAATGAAATGACGCAGCAATTAAAAGAAGTCATGGCCACTATTTCAGAGGGCAATCGCAAGCAAGCGCAAATATTTGACGATTCCATGCAAAGGCTTTCCAGCTTAATTGACCAAGCTGGCGGCGCGGCGGGTAATCAGATCGCTGGTGCAGCTCAAAATCTTGCTTCAGGCATGAATGGAATTTCCGATGGCGTAAAAGACGCAGCAAGCTCTATGGCAGAAAGAATGGGGCATCTATCATCAGTTATGGAGTCCATTGAAGAACGCATGGGCAAGCATATTCAGGCTATGGATACGCTGACAACGAGAGCGCAGGATACAGAAAAATCAATTGGAATAACGTCAAGAATTATGACCGAGGCAGCGTTGCCAGTAACTCAAGCAAGCGAGAAAATGGCCTCTACCGCCGACAGTCTCAACCAATCTATCCAGGGGGCGCGTCAAATAATTGAACAGAGCCACAGCGGCCTTGTGACGTTGGCCAAAAAAATGGAAGAAACACAGCAAACTCTCCAATCATCATGGCAAGCATACGATCAACGATTTGGTGCTGTCGATGAAAGCCTAGGCAGGGCAGTCCAAGGAATTGTTCAGAATGTAAAAGATAACATTCAAAGCATGAGCGATTTTGTCCGTGAAGTTGACCAAAAACTTGGACAAGCTGTCCAGACTTTTGGTCAAAGCATAGGCGAACTTAACGATACAGCCGAAGATTTTGAGAAGGCATCCGATAATCTTCTCAAGAGTGTTGACCGAATGAACATGAATAAGGCCGCGTGATAGGAAATAAATGGCTAGACACCACCATATAGCGCAGCAAGAACATGAAGAAGAAAGTTATTTCGTGTCTATGACCGATATGATGGTTGGTCTTCTATTTATATTCATTTTGATGCTGATGTATTTTGCTTTGCAATATCAAAAATCCACAGAAAACCTTCAGAATGCCGAGGACACAAGAACTGAAATTCTTTACCAAATCAAAGAGCATCTTGAGAAACAAAATATAAAAGTTACGGTTGATGAAGAAAGCGGCATTTTAAGATTGCCAGAAGAATCTTTGCGTTTTCCATCAGGCAGAGCAGAAATCAGTGTAGAGGATAAATCCGTTATCGGGTCCCTTGCCACAGCATTGAGCCTCGTTCTGCCTTGTTACGCCGTGGGGAATGTTACCAAACCCGCAGATTGTCCTAAAACTGCGCATAACCTTGAAGCTGTGTTTATTGAAGGCCATACGGATTCAGACACATTTCAAGGAAATGCAGGTGCTGATTATAATTGGGAGCTTTCGACAGCTCGTGCTGTAAATACATATCGAGATTTAATCCATGCCAAACCAGAGCTAGATAACTTAAAAAATGCAGATAATGATTATTTGTTATCAGTAAGTGGCTATGGCTCAAAACGCCGTATCACATCTGAAAAAACAGACGAAGAGAAAAAGCAAAATCGCAGAATAGATTTGCGCTTTGTAATGGCGACACCCAAAAATAACTCAACCCAACCAGTTATTCAGTCTGTAGAAGAAGGATTGCAATGACTTTATTTCGTGAGTCCATTCAATCCATAGAAAAATCCAGTGGCTTTGGAATACCTCCTGTTTCTTTTCCTGATGAATTGTACACTGCAAAGGCCTATCAAATCGTACAAAAGGCATTAGGGGAAGGCAGCCCAGTAGAGCCACCCAAAGACCCCGAAGTGTGGATTGAGTTGGCAAAGCAAACCAACAAAAATTCATCATGGCAAAGCTTAACAAGGCATGAATTAAGAAACATGGCTTTGGTGCTTTGGCAGGGAGAGAGTTGCATTGCGGATAACGACGATCTCTTAAACAATTTTTTAATAGCTTGTGAAGCTCAGTCAAGAAAAAGGTTAGTGAACTGCGTAGTCCGATCCTACCTGTATAATTACTCTGAAAAAAATGCGTCCTGCCGCTCTGTCGGAGAATGGCTCGAAAAAGCCGTCTTGAATTGGGAATGGAATTGGAAAAATAGACAGGAAAGCTTAAAAATGTTTGGAAGCGATAAAGCTCCAGACAATATAGCAGAAGCTATATTTCATTTGGATTTGAAAGTGGATGCCGTTCTTACATCGTGCGGCTTAGTTGGAGCATTGCAAACAAGCGGTATGGGGCAGGCAGCTTTTAGACAAGCCCTGAATAAATTTTCCACTCTAGATTCAAGAGGGACTGAAGGAGAGAAGCTAGCTCTCTTAAAGAGGTTACTTGCGTGGGCTACGATTGGTGGAGAGAAATTTTCCTATCCGCTGCTGAGAACAAAGTTTATTGATAGTTTGTTGTTACCTTGGGAAAATAAAACCCCCTCTGTAGAAATTAAAACTCTTATTCAAGGGTTCTTGGTAGAAACCTTTAACGATCCCCGGCTTGGCGGTGCCAATTGGCTTGGCATTAGTGAAATTTCAATGAGGGTAATTCGTTCTTGGCTTGTTGAGCGCGCTCTGGCTCAATTTCTCGATGTTGTAGATGATCTGACCCGTGATGCTGATATGAAACATCAATGGAAATACAGAAGAGCATTTTGGATGGCATACTATAAAAAAGATGTCATTAGTGATGCTTGGGTAGCTTTTGCAGCCAATGGAGCCAATCAAGCGCGACAGATTGCAAAAAGACAAGATGATGCCTCTTGGCTGAGTTTTGGCCAGATGCAAGGTTCTGGCGATCCCAACCATGCGGTGCTCATTCTTAAAATTGGCGACTTAACTATTGCTGATTTTAGTCACAACGGAAAATGCAGACTATGGAATAAGGGCAATGAATCAATGCCAAAGCCATACGAAAAATTCTATGATCGTTCCGATTTTATGAGCGCAGCCGATCACGAAGAGATTCATTCAAACAGCCCAGGTTATTTATGGCAGGGTAGAGTTGCAGCTAAAATAGCTTCTTGGACGAATGTTAGAATTTCACAAACAGAATATGTGCCTAGATGAAAACCAAAGTGAAATTTCATTCCAGTATCCACGATGATGTAGTGGAAATAGCACTAAAAGAAAAGCGCGGCCTAGCTGAAAAGGAAATTACTATCCCTGTTAAGGACTGGCAGGAAAGCTTGCCTGAAGAAAGCTTACCCATCCTTGCCACCGTAAATGAAATTATAGAGAGCTATAATGGGACACAATTTGATGAAAAAATCGTGCTGCCACATGAAGCGGTAACAAAATTGTCTGAGGCGCAGGCGCAGATTTTAGGCCTTCCACAAGCCATACCTTTCGCTTTCGATATAAAATCTAGCGGTACAATTGACCAATCCGATTTTAAAATCTCAGTAAGCTGGGTTAATGCTGGCGGCGTAAGAGAATTCGGACTTACAAATAAAGGCGCGTTTGCATGGAAGGGCAATATTTCGTATCGGATACCAACGCCCATATATGAAATTGTTATAGCTGCTCAAGTTCTTACTGAAAATAAAATTAGCGATGGAGAGCGATACAAAGCTTTAGCATTACTCCAAGATTTAATTCCGAATGATAACTCGGAAAAGCGCATACAGTCTGACCGCTATTTAGGCTCCATTCGGATTCTTCACGCTTCAGCATTCTCTCTACAAATACCTACTGGCGGTGATGGCTTTCAGTTTAATCCTGTTCTGTTTTCTCGCAAAGCAATGGGGAGAGCGCAAGATGATAATAGAACTCTAGATGAATCTGAAAATATTTTAACAGAGAATTTACAATCTTTATTTGCCAATGACCGGTTCAAACGGTGGTCAAATGCGCGTGATTGCTATGCTGTAGATAAAGGCGTTTACGTTTACATCGATAAAGATTTGAAAAAAGCTTTAGACGTTGTACGCAAAATACAACAAGCTGATTCTGAAGAACGTAAAAAATTTATCCGCACACCACAAAAATATATTCAAGAGCAGCTAGGGGAGTCTTTCCCATCTGATGTTGTGGAGCGTCTGTTTGTTGAAACAGAGCAATATGCTGCGAATGTTCTGGGTCTAGGATTGTGGGAACCGCCAGTTCTGCCTTGGATTATCAGGGAGCCCAATAGCTGGTTGCCAGAAAAATTTGGAATAAAAATAGGCGATATATATATCCAAATTGAACGTAAAGAGGATATTCCGGGGCTTCGGGATCAAGCACAAGAAGCTTTGGATCGTGGACATACTGTTTTGGAATATGGCGACAATAAAATTCCTTTAACTCCCGAAATAGTAGGCTCGCTTATAACATCTTTAGATAAATTAGGGGGTATTGCGCTTCCTAGCAGCACGGAAATCAAACCAATTGATAAGGTTGAAATCATTACACCGGATAAGCCTATACAGGACAATATTCATTTTTTAATTGTTCAGGATAATTTTGAGAATGTCTGCTTCCAAGCAAGAGCGCAGCGGCGTTCAGAGAAAGCCAATCATTCTCTTCCCTCAGTTTTAAAAACCACTTTAAAACCACATCAGCAAACAGGTTTAGAATGGCTAATAAATGGTTGGACAGAGGGTGCGCCAGGAGTTCTTTTGGCTGATGATATGGGTTTAGGAAAAACCCTTCAGGCACTTACGTTTCTAGCTTGGTTAAAAGAAAGAAAAAAGGAAGGATATTCTTACTGCAAGGAGCCCGTTCTTATCGTTGCACCCACCGGCCTTCTAAATAATTGGATTGAGGAAATAGGCATACACCTGCACAACCCCGGCTTGGGTACTATATGCAAGGTTTATGGTGTTGGTTTATCTACTCTAAAAGCAACAAAAGAAAACGATCTTAGAACGGGACAAACAAATTTAAGCCGCGATGAATTAAGGCGAGCCGATGTTGTTTTAACAACGTATGAAACCTATCGTGACTATCATCATAGTTTTGGTGGAATAAGATTTTCTGCTGTGGTCATGGACGAAGTGCAGAAGATAAAAAATCCAAAATCTCAAGTTAACCGAGCCTTGGCCAGCATGAATGCCGAATTTTTGATTACCATGACAGGGACGCCCGTTGAAAATTCTATCGAAGACCTATGGACAATTATGGATCGTACTTGGCCGGGTTTTCTAGGTAATCTCAAAGATTTTTCTTCAACATATGCTCCTGACGATCACGGAGCTCTTGCAATGCTCACACAGAAGCTTAAAGGCAAGGCCTCAAACGATGTATCGGTTCCTGTTCTCTTCCGTAGAATGAAAGATGAACTACCAGAAAGCCTTCCTGAAAAAATTATTCATGCAGATCATGTGGAAATGCCCAAAAGGCAAGCTGAGGCTTATTTAGAAATAGTTGAGAGAGCTAGAGAAAAAGAGCCCCCGCCCATGTTGCATACGCTACATTGCTTGCGCGGCATCTCGTTGCATCCAACTGATCCTAACATTGTTATTTCAGAAGGAAATTTTTCTAGCTATGACGAATACATTCGTGATTCTGCAAGATTAAAAAAGGCATTTGAAATTCTTGATTCAATTCATTCTAAAAATGAAAAAGCTCTCATATTCATGGAAAGCTTGGATATGCAGTTGTTAATCGCGCAGATAATTAAAAAGCGGTACGGCCTTACTAAATTACCCAGTATTATAAACGGAAAAACGGGTGTCGATAGAATACAACGTCATAAGAACGAATTTCAGGCAGATCCAAATTTTGACGTTATGATTCTTTCGCCTAAAGTCGGTGGGGTGGGTCTAACTTTAACAGCGGCCAATCACGTCATTCATCTTTCTCGTTGGTGGAATCCTGCCGTAGAAGATCAATCAACTGATAGAGTGTACCGCATAGGTCAGAAAAAGAATGTTCATGTCTATTATCCCATAGCTGTCCATCCCGATACTCTTATGCGGGATCATAGTTTTGATTTAAAACTTAATGCGCTGCTGGAAAGAAAAAGAAAATTGAGCAGGGATATGCTACTACCTGCTGAAAGTGGTAAAGACACAGAAAGCCTTTTCAAAGATACGGTAGGGTTCAAATCTGAGGCGCAAACAATCACCCCTGAAGAACTCGATCAAATGGGTCATGCCGGATTTGAAAAATGGGTTTTGAATAGAGCCCGGCAATCTGGGTATGTTGCTGATGAAACCAAGGCATCTTGGGATTTTGGTGCAGACGGCATTATCATCCATAAAGAAACTAAACAGAAATTTATTCTTCAGTGTAAGCATTCCCTCAATCCACAAGTTCATCAGGACGTAGTACAAGAACTGCTGCAAGCAAGAGCCTCGTATGACGCGCAGGGAGATGCAGGACTTATCGCGCTTACTAATAGTTATTTTTCTCCCGTGTCAGTACGCAGAATGAAAGAGGCGGGGATAAGATATTTTGCCAGAGACACTATCTGTCTCTGGCCTAAATTATAATTTATTTTTATATGAAACTTTGTATCTAATAGCCAGGTTTTCTAGTTAATTTCTATATTCATCTTATCATCTGCTATTATTCTATACCGGGTTCTGGCTTTTCAGGTTCTAGTTCTGAGTGATCGTGTCGTTCCGAAGCAGTATTAAATCCTGCTGACATTTTAACTTTTTCGGGTTTCTGCTCTTGATTAAGGCTTGTAGTTTTCAGATCGGTCTGTGCGTTCCATTCATCCTTAACGGAGTTGTTTTGTGGTTGTGACTCTGGCTTTATTTCAGGCTGCTTAAGTTCATCGTATGGCTCTGCCCTGTATTGGGGCGGGATGTTTTCGCGCTTAGTCTGGGCTTCGGCGCGGGTGCGTTCACGGACTTCCTCGTAGGTTGTTTGGCGCGGCGGCGGTTCCGCTTTGGCTTGGGTCTGGAATTGTCCTTTCGCTTTGTTCGGATCAACATGCTTGGGTGAGGGGGTGGAAATTTCTCTACGCTGTTCCGCCATCGCTTTATTTATACTTTCCTGCAAAGGCTTTGTTTTTTCTGAAGCTGATATAAACCAGTTTTTGCGGTCGGCGGGGTTCGCTATTGGCTCCGTCCTCGCCTCTTGTTTGAGGACAGGGGGTTGCTGGCGTGCTTCTATAGCTTTGCTCAGTTCCTTGATTTCAAGTTTGATTGGCTGCTTGTAGCTGACGATATTTTGCGATTGTTCGCGTGGCACGGGGATAATTTGTTCCCTGAAATTATTTGTCAGATTTATGGGCGGCGTTGCTGTTCTATTGAGTTCAGCCTTAAGCGAGGGGATTACCTCTGTTTTGCCAATGGCCACATCTTTCGGCTTGTATTCGGGCGGAATGATTTCCCTGACTATTTCCGCTTTCAGAGTCAGTTTGATTGAAAGCTCGGCGGTTGTAATTATTTTGGCTGGCGTTTCTCTCGGCGCTGTTTTTGCCGTTTCAGTTTTTGCCTGTTCTTTATAAAGGGTGGTAATTGAGGGTTGTGTGGCGGCAATATCTTTTTCAATTTTCTCTACAAAGCCTTTATAGGCGGTGTAGGAAGTCTTGAATTGTTCCAGACGATCAAGGTTTGAGCGCATGGTTTTAATCTGCTCATGCAAGCCCGTTCGGTATTCCCGCCCGTAATGTTCGCGTTGGCGCTCGGTGCGGGTCGCTCTTTCTGTTTCAGAAAGCTTCACGGCTCCCCGGTATTCCTCGCGTCCCAGGAACAAGTCTTTAGAGAACTCCACCAGCTTCGTGAACGTGGCCAGGAAGCGGTGGCCAAGGCTGGTTTTTTCTTTCAGAGTTTCAAGCTTGTGAACGCGGGTATCAAGCTTCTCGATGAGCTTTTCAATGTCGGTAATCTGGTCTTTAAGCGGGATGCCAGAGAACGCCGCACGGCGCTCATTCAGGCGTTTGATTTCCTCCACGAAATCCGAACGCCGGCGGCCCTGGTCGATGGTTTTGTAATCGACATTGCGTTTACTTCCCTCTTTTTCTTTCGGGGCTGCTTTAGGCGCCAGGCTGTTCCCGCTACCGCTCTTTCCATCCTTTTTGCCTTCGCCTTCGGTTTTGCCTTCTTCCTCTTCATCATCCTTTTCGGCTTCCTCGGAAGCCTTGGCCTCCGGGCCGATATGGGTCTGGGGGATACGGTCGATGCCTTGGCCCTCCAAGGTACGGCGGTCGATTTTCACGCCTGAAAACCCCGCCATGGCCAGGGCATCGTTGGCCAGCGTTTCCCAGACCTCCCGCAGCAGTTCCACCTCCTGCGGCCCCGCCTGCTTGTCGTCAAGGATGCGGGTTTTGGCACCAAAGCCCTCCGGGGTGATTTCACGGGTCGTGAAGAGCAGATGGGCGTGGTGGTTGCGGGGATCGTGACCGTCCCCGGCAACCGGGCTGTGAACGGCTACGTCCACAGCCACGCGGTAGCGTTCGACCAGATACAGGGCCATGTCACTGGCCAGCGCCTTGCGCTCTGTGTCGGTCAACTCATGGGGCAGGGCCAGAATGACCTCTCGGGCCACGCGCGAGTTCTTGCGCGTCTCACTGGCCTCTGCCGCATTCCACAATACGGCACGGTCTTGGAATTTTTGAGGGGCTGACTTCGGAGCCAGGATGAAAGCGCCCATGACCCCATGGCGCTTTTGATAGCGATGAATACGCCCGGTACGTTCGTCCCGAAGGAGTGCGCCCGCACGATACGCAGCGGCGGCCACGGCCGAGTGGCCTTCAGACCGGGAAAAAATCCTCAAAGAGCAATGGTAGATCGCCATTGTTTTTACGCAGTAAAAATTACGTGCCGATAGCGCTGCAAACGAAGTTTGCGTAAGTGCGCTATTAACACTCTTCTCTTTTCAGGATAACGATGAGGGATTAAGGTTAGATTACGGAAATATCAGATTTCTCTAATCATCCTCTAATCTAATGAGGCTAATTATAGGCTCTTAAAGTACGAAATACAGTAGGTTTGCAGTGATATTCAAGGGTTTTACAGGATTTTATATGAGTTATAGATTACAGTTTTATAACTCACTATTTAGTGGTATTATGAGCTATAGAAAGGGGCTATTTAGCTCATGACCTGGAACTGGCAACACAAGAATTGGCCAAATTTCATCTACGATGCAGCTAAGCTTTCAGAGCATGAAAGCCAGTTTCTGCATAAGGCTGGCATCATGCATGGCAGTTTAAAGCACATTGCCGATGATGATAAAGAGGGTCTACGTGTTCAGCTTCTCAGTGAGGAGGCTTACAAGACTTCCGAGATCGAGGGCGAAATACTCAACAGAGATTCTTTACAATCCTCTATCAGAAGGCACTTTGGCCTTAAGACAGATAATAGACGCATTCCTGCGGCAGAGCAGGGGATCGCTGAAATGCTGGTCGATTTATACAAAACTTATGATGAACCATTAGGGCATCAAAGACTCTTTACCTGGCATGAAATGCTGACCAACGGTCGCCGTGATTTGCAGGATATGGGGCGGTATCGTACCCACATCGAGCCCATGCAAATTGTCTCCGGCCCCCTTCAAAAACCGGAAGTTCATTTTGAAGCACCGCCGTCCAAAGATGTTCCTGAAGAAATGGCACAGTTCATTTCTTGGTTTAATGAAAGCAGGAAGGATGACATGCCAATGCTACTCCGCTCTGGCATTGCCCATGTTTATTTTGAAAGCATTCACCCCTTTGAAGATGGGAATGGAAGGATAGGCCGTGCCATATCGGAAAAGTCGCTTTCTCAAGGTTTAAAACGCCCTACGCTGATTGCCTTAGCACAAGCGATTGAGCGTTCCAAAAAAGCTTACTATACGGCTTTGCAAGCCGGGAATAGGGGACTGGATATTCAGGACTGGCTGGAATATTTCTGCCAGACCGTTCTATCCGCCCAAGACTACACCCAAAGCATGATCGACTTCCTGATTGAGAAGGGGAAGTTTTACGATCGCTTCTCAGACAAGCTTAACGAACGTCAATCGAAGGCCATTGCCCGTATGTTTGAAGAGGGCATTGAAGGCTTCAAAGGCGGCTTAAGTGCAGAGAATTATATCTCCATTACGGATGCACCCAGAGCTACAGCCACCAGGGATTTACAGGGGCTTGTTGAAATAGGCGCATTCAAGAAAACAGGTGAGCGCAAATACACACGCTATTACCTCAATATCAAACATGAAAGTGTAAAGGTAACCTATCCGGGAAAGGCAGAGACAATCAGCCCTTAGATTATTTTCATGGCAAATTATTTTCTCTATTGCAAAATCCTGCAAAACTTCAAGATTACAATAATCTTCTATCAGAAGTTCTTGGCTATGAATTAAAATGGACAATTGAAAAAGAGAGCAACCATTTTATCCAATATGAAATTGATAACATCTCTCACACAAGCGAAGGCGCTGGAGATGGAATAATAAACCTTATGATTATTGCAGATGCGATTTATGAATCTGCACCTAATGATACAATCATAATTGATGAACCCGAAGTATCCTTACACCCATCGGCACAAAAACGTCTGTATTCGGTTCTAAAAAGAATAGCGAAAGATGTGCAAGTTATTCTCGCAACCCACTCACCCTATTTTGTTGATTTCGAGGCGATAGCTCAAGGAGCAAATGCTGCAAGATTTTATAAAGAAGGGGAAGAAATTCGTATAGCCGCGCTTCCGTCAGAAACCAAAAGAAAGATAGACGGTATAATAAGAAATGCTCGCAACCCTCATGTATTGGGAGCAAACGCGAAGGAAATATTTTTTGTATCAGACAATGTTTTACTCGTTGAAGGCCAGGACGATGTTATGTGCATAGAGAAAGCTAGCAAAAGCCTTAACATTCCTATCAATGGCAATATTTTTGGATGGGGGGTCGGTGGCGAAAATAATATGCCTTTTTTTGTAGGATTATTAAAAGACTTTGGCTACAAAAAAGTTGTTGGGGTTCTTGATCGAAACGCCACAGTTATAACTTCTTTGCAACGTGACTTTCCTGAATTTATTTTTTACCAAATAAGTACTGATGATATTAGAGATAAAAATCAGGAGAATGCTAAAGCTGGGAAAACAGGACTATTCACAACAGGGTGTGACTTAAAACCGGAATCCAATACAGAATTACAAACATTATTAAATAATATCAATCAATCCTTTAATTAAAAAATTTAGCCGCAGACTTTATTTCCCTTTAGCCTGCGGATTCTGAAGCATTCGCCCAATAGCGTCTAGTGCTTGCATCGCCTGAAAGCGAGCAACTTCACGCATCTGAGTATTGAATTCATCATGTGCATCGCCTTTTCCAGGGCCGCTCATATTCAGCGTGTCCTCGATAAACGCAGTCATTTTTGCCAATACTTCTTCCCGGTTAGATATAACTCCTAGAGAGGCATGTATTGCCGCAGTTGCCAAAAGGTTTGCTGCCAACGCCTCGCCACGCGCTACGGCTATATTTTTTTCAAGAGCATTCATTTGTTTCCTCTATCTAAACAGAGACAAAAACTTGAAATGGCGGAAGAGGTGAGATTCGAACTCACGGAAGACTTGCGCCTTCGCTAGTTTTCAAGACTAGTGCCTTAAACCACTCGGCCACTCTTCCGTACTATCCTTTGCAAAAAAGTTATAATCAAAAAATGCAGTTGCTACAAGCAACTATGTCTTATTTTTTGCTTTTTTCTTAGTGGCCTTCCTAGATTTCCTGACATTGATCGCCGAGGCGTCCAACGTGTTTTTAAGATGAGCGGCGTAGAATTGCTCGATCATATCCACGCTAGTCCGGCAGTTTTTGGCGATTTGGTAAATATCGGCTCCTTCCATGAGCCTCAAGCAAATATATGTATGACGAAGGCTGTAAGCCGTTCTGACATTACCATCCCGGTCATACTTGAGATTGAGTTCAGCAAGAACCTTGTTCAGCAGATCACGGGGCGTCTTGCCGAAGATTTTCTCGGTCGGCTGGCCGCTATGCCGTTTCTGCATCCGCTGGAAGGGCAGGATAGCCCCTGACATGCTTTTACAGTAACCAACGCCGCGCTTACCGCGCACTTCAATTTCTAACAGGCGTTCGCCTGAATCTTGGTCTGTCACGATTGCGACATCCCTGTACTCAAGCCGTCCGGCTTCGTCTGGTCTCAGGCCAGTATTGGCCATGAACAAAACATAGTCGTGTAAATCTTCCCATAGCTCCTTATAGCGTTCGCGAGGAGGGTGTTGGGCACGCTTGCGCGTGGCTTCATAGAGCATTTTGTATTCTTCAGGAGAGAACCATGCCCGATGTTTCACCTTGCCCGAAGTTTTGTAGGGCGGTGAAATATCCGGTACAGCATCAATCCATCCATAGCGGTGCGCTGTTTTGAGCACCAGGCGCAAGGTCACGGTTTCATGATGAAGAGTGCTGCGCGAGGGTACTTTGCCTTTATGACCGTTCTGGTTCCGGTGTATCCGGTATTCCTGAACCAGTCCGGCGTTAATTCCTCTGACAGGTATATTCCCAAAATAGGCCATAAGGTGGGTGTTCACACGGCGCACATGATCTTGCGCCCATCGCTCATTCCGGTCCCCTTGGGTAATCACGCTGTATTCCGCGATAAATTTCTCTGCGGCTTCGCGGAAGGTCGGGCTGCCAGCAGTCGATTGCTTTTTCTGACGCGGAGCATAGGGGCGGGGAACATGAGGAGCATAAGGCGAGCGTGGTATATAATGCCCCGCCGTCTCCTCCATGCCATGACTAGGTAAAGCCCCATGCGTCACAGAATGTGCAAGTCGATTTTCCTGAATCCGCCTGACATCCACGTAAACACTTAGATACCACTCCCGCGCAAAATCCATCGCTAAGGCGAGGTTTTCATGCTTGGTTGATTTCCTGTGATTGCGGCCATTCATGTAGGTGGAGCATTGCCAACAACGGCTTCCTGCACGTCTATAAACGTGCACTTTTCCGTCCATCAAAGTGTAGCTTTCATCCTGCATAAGACACCGGTTTTTGTGTCAGAAATTGTGTAACACTTGTGTAAGTATAAACCGGAAAAGTTAAGAAAGTCAAAATATTGATAATATTGACATTTTCAGGATAAAAATAGCACGAAACGGTTTTCAAGACCGGTGCAATCAACCGCTCTGCCACTCTTCCATTTGTGTAAGCGATAATAAGAGCTTCATTTCTTAGCGATTTTTCGCTATGTCTGTCTAGTCCAAACAACAGAGCCGGATTCTCTCTTTATGACCAGATTCTCCCTTTCTGCCGTCCTTCTTGTCTTTCTGATCGCGGGCCCGGCGTTGGCTGCGGGCGATTTCCAGCCCTGGCTGCAGAATCTGCGAACCGAAGCTCTGCAAAAGGGCATTTCCCAAAAAATCGTCAGCGAGGCGTTGTCCGACATCCAGCCGATCCCGCGTGTCATCGAGCTTGACCGCAAACAACCCGAAGGCACCATGACCTTCGCGAAATACCAGAAAAATGTCATCACGGAGGCCCGCATTGAAAAAGGCCGCGAACTTTACCGTCAGCACCGCCAGGAACTGGAGAAAGCCGCAAGCACTTACGGCGTTCCGGCACAATATATAGTCGCGCTGTGGGGTATTGAAACCAGTTACGGCGACAACACAGGCGGCTTCGGCGTCATCCCGGCCCTGGCAACGCTGGCCTATGACGGGCGCCGCAGCAGCTATTTCCGCACGGAGCTTCTGAACGCTCTTCATATTCTCGACGAAGGCCACATCAATCTTGGCAACATGAAAGGCTCATGGGCCGGGGCGATGGGCCAGAACCAGTTCATGCCTTCAAGCTTCAAGACATTCGCCGTCGATGGAAACAATGACGGCCGCCGCAATATCTGGACCAGCCTGCCGGATGTTTTCGCCTCCACGGCCAATTACTTGGACAAAAGCGGCTGGCGCGAGGACCAGAAATGGGGCAGAGAAGTCAGCCTGCCGAAAGGTTTTCCCGAAAGCCTGACCGGGCTTGATAATGCCCGCACATTGCAGGACTGGAAGGGCATGGGCGTCGCTTTGCCCGGGAATCAGCCCCTTCCAACTACGGAAAACATGAAAAGCTCTATCGTTTTACCGGACGGGATAACTGGCCCGGCTTACTTGGTTTACGATAATTACCGGGTTATTATGAAATGGAATAAATCGAAGTACTTTGCGACATCGGTTGGAATTCTCGCTGACAAGATTGCACAGTAAAAAACCGCAAAGTAAAATAAGGTCCCGGAATGAAACTCAATATCCCGACCTGTCTTGCCTGTCTTCTTCTGCTGGCGTCCTGCGCCGAGGCAGAGCTGGCGACGCATGTCGCCAAAACCGCTTTCCCACGCACCCAGCAGCAAGGCAATTTCAAAGTCGGCAATCCGTACAAGGTGGAAGGCAAAACCTACACCCCCGAAGAGACCTACAGCTATACCGAGACAGGCATCGCTTCATGGTACGGCCCGGGCTTCCACGGCAAGAAAACCGCGAACGGCGAACGCTTCGACAAGAATGAACTCACCGCCGCGCACAGAACACTGCAGATGCCTTCGCTTGTGCGCGTCACCAATCTTGAAAATGGCCGCTCGCTTGTTGTCCGTGTCAATGACCGCGGCCCGTTCAAACGCGGCCGCGTGATCGATGTCTCGCAGCGCGCCGCCGAACTGCTGGGCTTTAAAGGCATAGGCACGGCGAAAGTACGGATCGATCTGCTGGCAGATGAAAGTCGCAAAATTGCCATGGATGCGCGCCAGGGCCAGGACACGCGCGGCGTTGAGGTCACGATGAACGACCACCAGCAGGGCGGCTATCAGCCGATTTCCTATACGCCCCGGCAAACGCAAGCCGCTGCCGCGCAGGTTCCCGGCCATATCACGGACGGCCAGTTCCTGCCCGATCCCGTCATGAAGCAATACCCTGTCAGTCCGAGCAATATTTATGTCCAGGCCGGGGCCTTCTCGAACCAGGAAAACGCCCTACATCTGGCCGAATCGCTGCGGGGCGTGGCCCCGTCGCAGGTCTTCCCGGCGATTGTGAACGGTCGCCAGTTCTACCGCGTCCGCCTCGGCCCGCTGCCTGATGTCGTGCAGGCAGACAGCCTGCTCGCAAAGCTGGCTTCGACGGGCCACAAAGAATTGATTATTGTGGTCGAATAGCTATAAAGAAAAGAATGAGGATCTATGTTCCGTAGTCTTGCCGCATGCCTGTTGCTCGTTTTCACCGCTGCGCCCGCTTTGGCGCAGGCGACAATCGATACCGCCGCCAAACAGGCCATCGTCATCGATTACGACACCGGCACCGTCCTGCTAGAAAAGAACGCCGACGACAAAATGCCGACATCGTCCATGAGCAAGGTCATGACGGCGTATATGATTTTTGAAGCCCTGAAGCAGGGCCAGTTTTCCCTCGACCAGCAGCTGATGGTCAGCGAGAAAGCCTGGCGCATGGAAGGCTCGAAAATGTTCATCGAGGTCGGCAAGCAAATTTCAGTTGATGACCTGCTCCATGGCGTCATCATTCAATCCGGCAACGATGCAACGGTTGTCCTTGCGGAAGGGCTCTCCGGCTCTGAAGAAGTGTTTGCAAAAAACATGACGCAAAAAGCCCATGACCTTGGAATGGTGAACAGCAACTTCAAGAATGCCAGCGGCTGGCCCGACCCAGATCATTATTCCACCGCCCGCGATCTTTCGATTTTGGCGCGTTCGCTGATCAAGGAATTTCCTGAATACTACAAATATTATGCGCAAAAAGAATTCACCTATAACAGCATCAAGCAAGGCAACCGCAACCCGCTGCTCTATCTGAATATCGGCGCGGACGGGATTAAAACCGGCCACACCGAAGCGGCAGGATACGGCCTCATCGGTTCAGGCATCTCGGGCGATCGCCGCGTGATTTTCGTGATGAACGGCCTCAAAGACGAAAAAGAACGCGCGCAGGAAGGCGCAAAACTTCTTGACTGGGGGCTTAAGAATTTTGAGAACATAAAATTGTTCAAGGACAAACAAACAATTGTAAACGTTCCCGTCGCCATGGGCATCGCCAAATCCGTGCCGATGGTTATCCATGAACAGATGGCGATTACAGTTCCCAGCGCGACGGCTGCAGGGATCAAGGTGACACTGACTTACAAAGAACCTCTCATCGCGCCCGTCCAGGCCGGCCAGCAGATCGGCACGGCGCTTGTCGAAATTCCACACGCCAAGGCAATTGAAATTCCGGTTTACGCGGAACAGGACATTGAACGTCTCGGCATTTTCGCCGCGGCGATAGAAAAAGCAAAAATGCTGGTCACGGGAAGCTGATGACGGGACAAAAGGGCATATTCATCACCTTTGAAGGCGGGGAGGGCAGCGGCAAAACCACTCAGGTCAACCGCCTCGCACAATTCCTGACCGACAAAGACCGCAAGGTCCTGACCACCCGCGAACCCGGCGGCACAGCCGAAGGCGAAAAAATCCGCGAATGGCTGGTCCAGCGCGAAGGCGGTGACTGGACGCCGATGGCCGAATGCCTGCTTTTATTCGCCGCCCGCACCATGCATGTCGAAAAAATCATCCAGCCCGCGCTGACCAAGGGCAAAATTGTTATCAGCGACCGTTTCACTGACTCCACCCGCGCCTACCAGGGCCACGGCCATAAATTCCCGCTGGAGACAATTGAAAGCCTGAACAAGATGGTCATGGGAGATTTCAAGCCGGACATCACGTTCCTTCTCGATATCGAAGTCAAAAAAGGCCTCGCACGGTCGGGCCGCCGCATGGCCGCCGAGGCCCTGCACATCAAGCAGACCGAAGACCGCTTCGAGAACATGGAAATGGAATTTCATGAGCGGCTGAGGCAGGGATTTCTCGATATCGCCAAAAAAGATAAAAAGCGCGTCCATATCATCGACGCCACCTTGGCCGTTGAAGAAATGACGGCAAAAATCCAGAAAATTATTCTTGAGAAAATCGGATAGCGATATGGATTTATTCGGATCGGACGTCATTGAAGAAGATTTCGACGATGATATCGCGGAAGACGAAGAGGCTGCGCCCCTAGAAAATCCGTTCGTCCATCCGCGCGCCATGACATTTGCCCTCGGCCACGGCGAAATCGAAAAGCAGCTTCTTGAACTCTACAATGGCGGTCGCATGCCCCATGCACTTGTATTCACGGGCAGCCAGGGCATCGGCAAAGCGACAATGGCGTATCGTTTTGCACGTTTCCTGCTGAAAAGCGGAATCAAGGATGACAGCCAGGTCAGCATGTTCGGCGACGCTCCCGCCGCCACTTCTCTTGATGTCGCCACGGATGACCCGGTATTCCGTCGTCTCGCATCCGGCGGCCACGCTGATTTCTTCAGTACGGAAAAAAAATTCGACGAAACCAAGAACCAGTTCAAAAATGCGCTGGACGTCGAGGAGGTGCGTAAAATCGCGCCGTTCCTGCGGATGACGTCTTCCGAGGGCGGTTGGCGCATTGTGATTGTCGATGATGCCGACAGCATGACGCGCAATGCGCAGAACGCCCTGCTGAAAATTCTGGAAGAGCCGCCGCCCAATGCCGTGCTCATCCTTGTCGCGCATAATGCCGGAGGGCTCATCCCGACCATCCGCTCCCGCGCGCATTATATTCATTTCCGGCCGCTAACCGACAATGTGATGAAAGATCTCCTCGGCAAGGCGACCCCCAACCTTTCGACCAAGGACACAACCGCCCTTATCAACCTGGCCGAAGGCAGCTTTGGAAAATCCCTCCAATATATGGAGAACAAAGCGCCCGAAACGCTTGCGGCCCTGATGCAGATCCTGGAGCAGGGGAGAGCGCCATGGGTCGATATTCACAAAATGGCCGATACGCTTTCCGGCCCCGGCAGCGACCCCGCCTTTCACGCCTTCCGGGAACTTCTGGAATGGATCATACGCCAGGCCGCGCGCAGCCGCGCCCGCGGCACGGCCCCACCCGCCGGTTTGCACGATTTTCTGAAAAATTCTTCCCTTGAAGACTTGCTCAAAATCTGTGAAAACCTTGAGAACCATTTCGGCAGATCGGAAGGCGCCAATTTAGACAGGCGCCAGACGGTTTTAGGGGCTTTTTCCCTGATCGCCGCTTAAGGAGTTTCTGATGGCAGCCACGCCGTTTTACATCACCACCGCGATTGCCTATGTGAACGGCCTGCCGCATCTCGGCCACGCCTATGAGGCAATTTTGACCGATGTCATGGCCCGCTTCCAGCGCCTGGATGGCAAGGACGTCATGTTCCTGACCGGCACCGACGAACATGGCGAAAAAGTCGCCAAGACCGCCGAGAAAAACAATATCGCGCCGAAAGAATTCGCCAACATTAACGCCGCAGCGTTCGAAGCGATGGACAAGGCGCTGAATATTTCCTACGACGATTTCATCCGCACGACAGAGCCCCGCCATTACGCCGCCTCGCAGGCCATCTGGAAAAAACTGCTGGAAAAGGGCGACATCTATCTCGGCAAATATGAGGGCTGGTACTCGGTGCGCGAGGAAGCTTATTTCGGCGAAGACGAACTGACCAAAAACGAGAAGGGACAGATGATCACCCCGCACGGCACCGAGGCCGAATGGGTGGTGGAGCCAAGCTATTTCTTCAAGCTCTCCGCCTACCGCGATAAATTGCTGGCCTATTACAAGGCGCATCCGGAATTTATTCAGCCCGGCACGCGCCGCAATGAAATCGTCAGCTTCGTCGCGCAGGAAGGCGGCCTTCGTGACATTTCAGTTTCGCGTCACAAAAGCCGCCTGAAATGGGGCATTCCTGTTCCCGGCGACGAAGGTCACGTGATGTATGTCTGGCTCGACGCACTAACCAACTACATCACCGGCGTCGGCTATCCGGACGAGGGCAAGGACAGTTTCAAAAAATACTGGCCTGCCGATTTTCATGTGATCGGCAAGGACATCATCCGTTTTCATGCCATCTACTGGCCCGCCTTTTTAATGTCGGCGGACATCACCATTCCGAAAACCATCTTCGCGCACGGATTTATTAACGTGCAGGGAGAGAAGATGTCTAAATCCATCGGCAATGTTCTCGCGCCCGCAGATCTGATAAAAACATTCGGGCTCGACCAGTTCCGCTATTTCCTGATGCGAGAAATCCCGCACGGCGAAGATGGAAATTTCAGCCCTGAGCAGGCGGTTCAGCGCATCAATGCCGACCTTGCAAATGGCCTTGGCAATCTGATGCAGCGGACTTTATCCTTTATCTACAAAAATTGCGATGCAAAAATTCCCGAGGCCAAAAGCCTGAATGCAACGGATGAAGCGCTTCTTGCGAATGCACGCGGATTAACACTGTCGGACATGAAACAATCCGTTAAAATCTTTCGCTTCAATGATGCGCTGAGCACGTTGTGGAAATTGGTTGCCGATGCGAACGCATATATTGATGCGCAAGCGCCATGGGCTCTCAAGAAAACCGACACCGAGCGTATGAACACCGTTTTATATGTGCTGACGGATGTTATCCGTTGCCTGGCTATTCTGGTGCAGCCTTACACGCCAGAATCCGCTGCAAAAATGTTGGACCAATTGAAAGTGCCCACGAATGAGCGCAACTTCGTGCACCTTGATGAAAAATATAAAATCAAACACGGCACGATCATCGACCAGCCTGTCGGAATTTTCCCGCGCCTGAATCTGGATGCGGAAGAGGCTGCATAGAGATGTGGATCGACTCCCATTGCCATCTCAACCACGCCAAACTCGCCGAACTCGGCACGCCCGAAACAATCGTTAAGAACGCGGCGGAAAATGGCATCGACGGCATGTTAACCATTTGCTGCCGCATGGCCGATGAATTTCCTGAAGTTCTTGCCACCGCAAAAAAATTCGAAAATGTCTGGTGCACCGTCGGCACACACCCGCACGACGCCGGCAAACCCGGCGAAATTGCGATCACACAGGATCAATTGGTAGCCCTGGCTAAATCGGATTCGAAAATCGTCGGCATCGGCGAAACCGGCCTCGATTATTTCTACAAACATTCCACGCCCGGGGATCAACAAACATCCTTCCGCAAACATATCCGCGCCTGCATTGAATCCGACCAGCCTATGGTCGTGCATGCCCGCGACGCCGACGAGGACATTATCCGCATCATCCGGGAGGAAGGCGCGGGATCAAATCTGACCGGCGTCATGCATTGTTTCAGCTCCGGCCGGGCCATGGCCGAACAGGCCCTGGAACTGGGCTTTTACATCTCGTTTTCGGGCATCGTGACGTTCAAAAGCGCGACCGAATTGCAGGATATTGCCAAAACCGTGCCGCTGGACCGGATCCTGGTTGAAACCGATGCGCCGTATCTGGCACCAGTACCGCACCGGGGACAGACAAACCAGCCAGCCTATGTGATGAACACGGGAAGACAGCTCGCTGCACTTCATAATATTTCTGAAGAAAACATGGCAAAACACTGTAAAAACAACTTTTTTACGCTTTTTAAGAAGGCCAAATAGCCCCTCTTGAAATCCATCTATTATTTCCCATAATATATATTATCACTCTGGGAATAGGCTGATTTAGGGTTATAGGCTTTATTCCCTTTTGGCTTTCCGACGCCCTCGGCTAGGCTTCTCGGACATGAAAGCCGTCTTCATCCACGACACATATTATAGCCGCGCGCCGGGCGGCGCGGTTTACGCCTTCGGAAATTTTCCGCACAGCCTCTGGCAGGAGAGATTCCTCCCGCATTTTCATGCGCTGACGATCATAGGCCGGGAAAAGCCTTTCGAGCCATCCCACGCCCTCAATGCCATCCGATCCGACGGCCCGGGCGTCCGCTTTGTGCTTCTGCCCAACATCAGCACGCCCATAGCCCGGATTTTCGGTTCAGCACCGGCCACTAACCAAATCCGCGAGGAGGTTGGCCGCGCCAACGCGTTAATACTTCGCGGGCCGTCCGAATTTGGAATGATCGCGGCGAGGGAAGCCAAAATAGTTAAATTAACCTCGGTTAACGCAGCGCATACAATTCCCGTCGCTGTCGAAATGTCCGGGTGCGCGTTCGATCACACATGGCATCACGGATCGCCAACAGGAAAACTTTACGCGCCCGTTAAGTATTTGCGCGCGCGGCACATGGTTAAGAATGCCGATCATGTCATCTATGTAACAAAAGAGTTTCTGCAACGCAGATACCCTGCCTCGCCAAAATCTTCAGGTGAAACAATTGCGAACGCTTCCAATGTAGAAATAATTTCGCCCCCCTCCTCGCTGCTGCTGCAAAAGTTAAGCAAAATTGAAAACCGGGAAACGATCGTGTTCGGGCTGATCGGCAATTACGGTAACAAGCTCAAAGGCATCGATGTCGCCATCAACGCCCTCGCCCGCCTCCGCCCGCAGCTCCCGTCTTTTGAATTGCGCATTCTCGGCCACGGCCCCCCTGCGCCACACAAAGACTTTGTAAAATTTCATGAACCGCTGAACAACCCCGCCGATATTCTTGCGTGGCTGGATGATGTCGACATATACCTCCAGCCCAGTCGCCACGAAGGCCTGCCGCGCGCCCTGATCGAAGCCATGAGCCGCGGCTGCCCTGTCCTCGCCTCGAATGCAGGCGGCATTCCGGAACTGCTGGACAAAGAATGTATCCACCGCAAGGGCAACATACGCCAGCTCTCGATACAAATTCTCAATGCGCTTAATCCTGAATGGCGCAAGCGTCAGGCAACACGGAATTTTGAATTGGCAAAAGAATATAGCCGCGATGTTCTCCTGCCCCGCCGCGATCAATTCTGGACGAGTTTCGCCGCCCTCGCCGCGCGCCGCAAATCAGAGTTTTCCCGTGAGCCGCAGCAGGAAAACATTCTCGCTGAAATCTGATCCAATCTGCGTGCTTTCGCGGAAACGATGCAGATAGGATGCACCAACCTCCAGCTTCCGGTTCAGAACATAGGAGAAGCCGATCGACCCGGCATAAATATCATCACTGCGGTTGAGATTTTCAAATTCCGTCCCCTCCCACTCCGTCATGCTTTTCAGGAACAGGTCGTTTTTCAGCTCGTAATCCAACCCGAACGTAACGCGTGTTTCCACCGTACCGTCATCAACAACATTGTCCTCCTCGGACTGGCGCAGGAAATCCAGCATCAGCTTGGTTTTCATGACCGGCCACCAGGACAGACTGCCTTGCGCCGATAACGCCGTAACATCCTCAACGGCGTCGTCATCATATCGCCGCCAGTCATGGCCAAAGGCCGCGCTTCCCTCCAGCATGTCATGATACTCAAACCGCGCCCCGGTCAACGCCTGCATCAGCCGGTTATCCCGTGCCACGCCGTTAAACCCGGTCCCGTCAAACGTGCGGCGCAGAAAATCATTTTCACTGACCAGCAGACTGACAAACGGTGTCAATTCTGTCCGTGTCGTGAACTCCGCCTCTGTTTTCAGATATATTGTGTCGTAATCACCATCTTCACGGATCACCGGCGCTCCGGCAAAGGACGTGCCGTTATCGTAGCGGGTCTGGTTATAGCCGCCATACACGCCGATCCCCAGCCTTCCCGGCTTATATAACGCGCCGATTTCCGATTTCAGCTGCTGGTATTGTGTGGGCTCTCGAGTCATGCTGCTGCGTTCATAACGCCTTTCGTTGTGATTGACGCCGTAAGATAATTTAAAGGGCAGCGTCAGAACGCGCCGCGCCACAAGCTTGCCTGACAATTCCGATTTATAGTTCATCCTGTTTTCGTCGGAATTACCCCGGTACTGAAAAATCTCGGCGCTGTTCTCCCATTTGAATTCATGATCGCGGATGGATTTTTCTATTTTCAGTGACGGCTTCGCCACGGAAATAAAATCAGATTCTTCGTTTCCGTCCGTCGCGTAGATGTTGTCGCTGTAATTCTGTTCGAGAATAAGTTTCGGCGAAAGCAGGAAGCTGCCGGCCTTGATGGGCTGATACTCTTCTGCCGCGCGCGCGACACCCGCGCACAGGAGTATGCAGGAGAAAACGGCAAAATCTTTCAGATTGAGCTTCATGGGAATTTTGCAGAGCGAGGAAACGCAGCCCTCTGACTATACCAGCGAATCGCCCGCAACCCATGATGGCGGAGGCGGCCTAAATACGCTTTTCCACAAATTTGAGAATATTCCGCGCG
>Ga0247727_10003823_pt1 | contig 32853 bp, 19 predicted proteins | sample WisWelCaveWW1625_FD_202498 | JGI IMG/M metagenome (GOLD analysis project Ga0247727, IMG submission 202498) | Biofilm microbial communities from Wishing Well Cave, Virginia, United States - WW16-25 | ecosystem: Environmental > Aquatic > Deep subsurface > Groundwater > Cave microbial mat | place...
CATAAGCCGTAACCCTAGTTGCCCTACGGGCTCCTTCCGTTACGGCTTATGGTGATAAAATATTTTTAAAAAAGCGCTGGACTCTACGACCTTCCATGGTTACATTTTATTTTGAGGCAACGGGATGGCGTTAAGCAGGTAGGAATAGTGGCGAGCTTAAATTCGGCGACGAGTTGCGTCAAACCGGGATGCCGGTGAACAAATAGAGATATTTGGCAAACGCCTCCCCAATCAACACCAAAACAATGGTGGCGTAGAGAATGCCGGTGGCGGATTGGGTGTTCTTGACTTTGACCGAGCTCCAAATCATCCAACCGAAGAGCAGAGGCGCTGCCAGCCCGAAGCCGACGCGCGCCCAAAACAAAATTCCCGAGGGGGAGAAACTGAAAAGATTGCGCGCGGGCTCGGCTAAAATCGCTTGCGATGAGTTTGACAAGAGCAGCACGGTCACGATCACCAAAAGCGCGCGCAACGCAGCGATGCCGATGAAGACCCACGTTGCCAGTTGCAATGGCCGGATGGTCAGCTTGCGGTTGACCAAATACCAATGTCCGGTGATCATCGTGCCGAGCACGGAACCCAGCACCAGCGCCGCGCTTATGAAACTGGCAGCCAGCATCCAGCCCGGCGCTGCCGCAACATTCGGGAAAGCGAAAGCCAGCTTCGACGTGGCTGCCAGCCCGGCAACGATGGCCAGTGCCGCATAAATTTTTCCGCCGCGATTGAGCAGAAAAATCGTCAACACGAGAAAAAAAACGCTGATTGCTAACAATGTAACGATCTGACCCGCAATCGGGCTGGAGGAAACGAAAGGCATTGCGAAAGAAATTTCCGCAAAGGGGCTCGCCCAGAAAGCGCACGCGAGCAGAAGGATGGACAGGCTGCTGATGAGCCGAAAAAACATCGTGCCCATTTCATTGACGGAAATAAACAGCAAGGGGACAAGCGTGCCGATGGCCAGATGGGTGAAGAGCGAGAAGAAGATGAATTTTAGCGCGTCCATGGAAGATACTTTTCAGAACCGGTTCGTGAGTCAAAAAAGTGAATTCCTCCGGTGCGGCTTATGCGAATAACTTTCCCCATGCGGTTCCTCGAGGTTCGGAATTCGGGAAGGTGAAGCAGTTTTCTCAACAAATTAGGAATCTCGGCTTCTTGTGATAAAGGGAGGCTAAAAAAAATAATACAGTAATGCTTATCACAGTATTCACGCTTGTAAAAATCGTCATCACCGGTGATAAAAGTACGTCTTTTTAATCGTCGCAGGATGGTTCTGATATGCTCGTCAGATAGCGATTTACGGCCGAGCTCGTAACCGATTTGCTCGGTACTTATCCAACGAGCGATGGGCCGCGTTACCACCCAATGATCAAGATGTTCATCAACCGCGATCTGTGGACTCAAACAGCACGCCCCTTCCGGTTTTCCTGTTTCTTGGAAGTTTTCGCTATGACATCTTCAAGGTAAGCCAACCATAGTCTCTTCCCTCCTGTAAAATCGAAAATGAGACGATGAACAGCAAGCATTTGCGCCTCCTGGACGGCCTCCCACGTTAGTCTCGGCCAGGAGCGTAAGATGCTCCTCTTGTTCCGGCCTTCCGCTAGCGCCGCCAATACCGGCCCCACCATAATTCTTGTCCCTTTGAAAGTCAAATAGCCGTGACAAATTTTGGGATCAGAAACCACATACTTCCCAAGCTCGATAACCTGCCCATTAGAGTTGGTTTTAACAATCGGCGGCGAGGCTCGTTTTTTTGCCTTTTGAGCCACGCCGGAAGAAATTTCTCGTGTCGAGGACAGAGTTTTCATCATCTCACCTCTTAAATTCATTTTCAATTCAACGAAAACGCCATCGAGTAAACCTCCGGATGCTCGATCTGGCGGCGGTGCTTGAAGTTTTCCCAAACCTTGTGGGTGTGCGAGATCGCCTCTTCGCCCAAAGTCCAGCAGAGCAGCGTTTCAGGCAGAAAGCTTTTGAAATCCACGGTGAAAAAGCCTTTCGGATAAGCGCCGAGCTGAAAAATCTCTTTCGACCATTTTTCGAGCGTCAAGCCCACCTGGATATCGTAGCCCTGCTGTGCGTCGGATTCGTCGAACAACTGCTCCGATTTCATGCGCTCGCGCGCGTCTTCGATGTCTTCCACCGTCTGTTCCGTCACCGCAATGATCTTCGGCAAAATCGCATTGGCTTGCTCCAACGTGAAGCAAGGCAGGGCGTCGTTGTTATAGCCGTCGTATTCGTTCACGCTATTCTCCGGTTTTGATTTCGGATTGTGGAAAAAATTCTATTCACCGTGTAATGCTGCGGCAGAAAATGCCGCAATCCTACGGACGCAGTCCGCCATCCCCAATCCGCAATGTTAGCTTCCAATAAACGTTATTCAAAAGCAGAAATCCCCGTCACCGCCTGCCCAAGGATCAACGTATGAATTTCGTGCGTGCCTTCGTAGGTTTTAACGCTTTCGAGATTGGCGGCGTGGCGCATGCAAACGTAATCGTCGATAATGCCGTTCGCCCCAAGAATCTCGCGGCCCTCGCGGGCGATCGCCAAAGCGTGATAACAATTGTTGCGTTTCGCCAGGCTCACCTGCGCCGGATGAACTTTGCCCTGATCTTTCATGCGCCCGAGCTGCAAACACAGCAATTGCATTTTGGTGATCTCCGTCACCATGTAGGCGAATTTTTCCTGCGTCAATTGAAAAGCCGCAATCGGCTTGCCGAATTGGACGCGGCCTTGCGCGTAGCGCAGCGCTTCTTCATAACAAGAGATCGCAGCGCCGAGCGCGCCCCACGAGATGCCGTAGCGCGCTTGCGTCAAACAGCTCAACGGCGATTTGAGGCCGATCGATTTCGGCAAGATCGCGTTTTCCGGCACGTGACAATCATCCAACAATAGCTCGGCCGTATCCGAAGCGCGCAGCGAAAGCTTGCCGTGCATCGCCTTCGCGGAAAATCCTTTCGTCCCTCCGTCGACGATGAAGCCGCGAATGTTGTCATCGAGCTTCGCCCACACCACGGCGACATCGGCCATCGTGCCGTTGGTGATCCACATCTTTCTGCCGTTGAGCACGTAGCCGTTGGCCGTTCTCTGCGCCCGCGTTGCCATGCCGCCGGGGTTAGACCCGAAGTCCGGCTCGGTGAGGCCAAAGCAGCCGATCAGCTCGGCTTTCGCCAACTTGGGCAAATATTTATTCTTCTGCTCCTCCGAGCCGAACGCCCAAATCGGATACATCACCAAACTGCCTTGTACCGAGCCGAAGCTGCGCAACGCGGAGTCACACCATTCGAGCTCTTGCAGGATCAAGCCATACGCGACATTATTCAAGCCGGGGCAGCCGTAACCTTGCAAGTTGGCGCCCAACAATCCCATCGCACCGATGGGATTGATCAATTCTTTTGGGAAAGTTCCGGCGCGGAAATGATCCCGAATGATCGGCGCCGCTTCTTGGCGAACAAACTCACGAACTTGCTCTCGAACCGCCTTCTCTTCCGTTGAAAACAGCGCGTCGAGATTGTAAAAGTCAACCGGATTCAGATCGGCCATGATCGGTCTCGCTAAAGTGAAACAACTTCCCTGCCGGCTTTCTTGCATCACCGAGCAATGACAAAGAATAAGAAATTTTTCCGTAAAAAGCAACTATCGCGTCGAGGATAATTTTTTCACCGCGCTTGATTCCCTCTCAACCCACAACGCGGACGAGCCGCAACCAAAAAGATCGCTCACGGAAGGGAACTCTCACGGAAAAGATTTTCATGAATTTATTTCCGCGAGAGTTCCATTTCCGTGAGCCAGATTTCTTTGCTTTTTTTGCACCGCGTGGCGCGTTGTCTGCGACAAAGATTTCACTTGTAACAAACTAAAATAAAGCTTGCACGTTTACAAAAAAAGAGATAATTTGATACTGCTATAGACGGCTTGTGCCGTTTTGATGGGCAAAGCTTTAAAACCTACCGCTCAACCCAGGATGATTCCACTTCGATTGCCGGCAACAGGGTGAACCCGCTTCACCGGGCGCCTTTAAAGTACCGGGGACGCCCCGGGTGAAAGAGATGCTTTCTTTTTAGGAATGCCATTTAAATAACTTACTCATTTCTTCCTCAGATTTTGAAACCGCTAATAAACGCGGATATACGCTAATTTTAATTCGCGTTTATTAGCGTTCATTCGCGATTTGAGATAGGGGAAAGTTATTTAAACGATATTCCTTAAGAATCAAAAACAAATACCAACAGCCATGAAGTCGAATTTCACTCGAAATTGCTTTCTTGGCCAGTGGGTACTTCTCCTGGCTTGCAGCCAGGCAGCGGCCCTTCCCGCTCAGGAATCCATAGTTCCCAACCGCGCATGGCAGGAAGCCGGGGTGCCCTACCTCCAAAACTTCAGTCCAAAAGATTACCAGGCAAGCGGTCAGAATTGGTGCGTCGAACAAGATGAGCGCGGGATTATGTATTTTGGCAATAATGACGGTGTGCTCATCTATGATGGCGTCTACTGGAAGAAGATACGAACGCCGCGACAGACGGTTATCAGGTCACTTCGCAACGTAGACGGTAAAGTGTATGTCGGTGCGCGCAGTGAATTGGGCTACCTCGATCACAACACGACCGGTCAATCGGTCTATCGGTCTCTTTTAGACCTCATTCCGGTATCGCAACGTGACTTTACGGATGTTCAAGAGACCATTGCTCTCGCCGATACGATCTATTTCAGAACTCTGAAATATCTCTTCCGTTATGTACGCGGCCGGTTCAAGATTTGGCATCCCCAAACTGCATTTGGCAAGGCATTTGTTCTGAATGGCAAGCTTTACATTGTGCAAAGCCGTATCGGGTTAATGCAGATGTTGGGCGACAGTTTGTCTTTGGTTGCAGGCGGTGGGCTCTTTGCGGCCTCCGGAATTGCGGCGATGTTGCCCTATGATGATTCCAAGATCCTGGTTGTCACGCCGAATCAAGGCCTGTTTACATTCGATCATGAGCGCTTTCGTCCCTTTCCAACTGCAGTAGATACTTTGATCCGGAATGCCCAGGTCCTGACTGGCGCCACTCTGCCCGGTCAGCATTTCGCTCTCTCGATCCGCGGGGAGGGCGCCATTCTTTTGGACAAGACCGGCAACCTTACACAGGTGTTAAACCGAGCTTCCGGCCTACGGGATGAACTGGTTCACGCGTTTCATGTAGACTCCCAGGGTGGACTCTGGATGGCGCTGAATATGGGGTTGGCAAGGGCTGAAGCCAAAGGTCCTGTTTCACTTTGGGGGCCAACTTCAGGCATAGAGGGAAACCTCACTTCTATCCTACGACATAAAAACCGGCTTTGGGTGTCAACATTTCTTGGAGTTTACTATCTGGATGGCAGGACAACACCGCCGACATTCGCCCGCATTTCCGAGACCGCCTCACAATCGTTTGCTCTCCTTAGCGCGGGACAATCTCTGCTTGCAGGGACGGATGAAGGCGTAATCGAAATCAGCGGCGATCGCACCACTTTGTTGAATACCGACTGGAAAAAGGTGAGAGCTTTATGGCGTTCGCGTCAGGATACCAATCGCATTTACGCCGGGCTATTTGACGGCCTGGCAGTGCTTGGCCTGGAGAACAATCGCTGGAAAGACCTGGGTAGAATTCCGGATATCAACGAGTTGATCATTAGCATTGCCGAGAATGACGACGGCACACTTTGGTTAGGCACCTGGCTTGAAGGGGTATTCAAGGTCGATATCATTCAGCCTCCAGCGGGGGAAGGAGGCGGACCGGCGGCGCGGATTACGCATTTTCGAAAAGAACGTGGCCTGCCGGATAAGCGGATAACCACCGCCGTCGCGGCAGGAAAAGTATTTTTTGCCACCCGAAGAGGCTTGCGAAGATTTGATGCCGAGGCTCGGCAGTTCGTTCCGGATTCAAGTTTCGGCTCAGTGTTCGCTGATACGTTGTGCCAGGTGCACGAAATCAGGGAAGACGATAACGGAAATGTTTGGATCGGAGCTGCGCGCGGCAACCAAGCACTCATCGGAAGGGCTGTGCCGCAGCCGGATAACTCTTGCGTATGGGAAGATATTCCCTTCCGCCTCCTGAACGATATCGGGAATATAGCAACCATCTATGGCGAAGAAAACGGCGTGGTCTGGTTTGGTGGCTCGGAAGGCATTGCTCGTTTTGATCCGGAGATCGCCAGGAATGACTCAGTAGATTTCCAAACCGTCATCAGAAGAGTTAAAGATATTGCAACGGATTCCCTCTTTTATGGCGGGGCCGGCTTGCCTGCACCGGCCCTACTCGAATTGGATTATCAGCACAATTCGCTGAGATTCGAATTCGCCGCCACCAGCTACGACAATGTCACCGCAAACCAATATCAATTTATGCTCGAAGGGTTCGAACCCCGTTGGTCGGCATGGACCGGAGAAACTCACAAGGATTATACCGGACTGCCGGAGGGCGATTATTGCTTCAAAGTGCAGGCAAAGAATATCCATCAGCATCTCGGCAGCGAGGCCGGCTTTGAATTTACCATTTTGCCGCCCTGGTATCGCAGTGGGTGGGCGTATTTGATTTACGCGTTGCTTGCCGGCGGCGCTGTCTTCGGATTGGTAAAAATCCGCGTGCATCGATTGCAAACCAGAACTCGTCAATTGGAAGTCCTGGTTCAGGAGCGCACGGCCACCATTCGCCAACAGGCGGAAAAACTAACAGAGATGGATCGTATCAAATCCCGTTTCTTCGCCAATATCTCGCACGAATTTCGCACGCCGCTCACGCTCATTCTTGGGCCGTTGGAAGACCTGATCGCCAAAGTCAAAGATAAAATGGCGAAAGACGAGCTGCGCGTGATGCAACGCAATGCTCATCGCCTGTTGCGGCTGATCAATCAACTGCTCGATCTTTCCCGTCTAGAATCCGGCAGAATGACCTTGCATGTTAGCCGCGGCGATTTCGTGGCGTTTTTAAAAGGCATCGTCATGTCCTTTGCTTCGCTGGCCGAGCAGAAGAAAATCACCCTGCGTTTTGAAGTGGAGGCGGCATTGACGAATGGCTCACCACTGGAAATCTATTTCGACCGCGACAAGGTTGAGAAGATTTTCTACAATCTGTTGTCGAATGCTTTCAAGTTTACGCCGGAAGGCGGCAGTGTGGAAGTAGCAGTGGCAGGTGGCAGTGAGCAGAGCGCGAAAGGAGAAGGGCGAAAAGAGAAAGGCGATGGGCGCCCTTCGCCCCACGCTCTTCGCCCTACGCGTTTTGAAGAATCTACCGATTTCGTAGAAATTACCGTCCGCGACACCGGTATCGGCATACCCGCCGGCGAGCTGCCGCGCCTTTTCGACCGTTTTTATCAGGCAGACAGCGCCAGCACGCGCGAATACGAAGGTTCCGGCCTCGGACTGGCACTGACCAAAGAACTGGTCGAACGGCATTACGGCGAAATTGAAGCGCATAGCGAAGAAGGCATGGGCAGCGAGTTTATTGTGCGGCTGCCGATAGGGAAAGAATATTTCAAGCCGGAGGAGATTGTTGAGATCAGTGAACAGTTATCAGTAACCAGTGAACAGTTGGCAGTAACCAGTGATCAGTTGTCAGTAGCCAGTGATCAGTTTTCAGTAACCAGTGAGCAAGATGTCTTTACGCCATCACTCCAACAATCCATCGATCCATCAATCCAACAATCCATCGATCCATCACTCCGACACTCCAGCGATCCATCAATCCAAGATATTATCCTCGTGGTGGACGATCACCCCGACGTGCGCAGCTTCATTCGCAAACATTTGGAGCCGGATTTTCACGTTATTGAAGCCAAAGACGGCCAGGAGGGCGTTGACGCCGCGCTCGAAGCCATTCCCGATTTGGTGATCAGTGACGTGATGATGCCCAGGCTTGACGGCTACCAACTTTGCGCGGCGCTGAAGACCAACGCCAAAACCAGCCACATTCCGGTGATCTTGCTCACGGCCAAAGCCGGCGAGGAGAACAAGCTGGCCGGATTGGAGACCGGCGCGGATGATTATCTCATCAAGCCCTTCAGCTCGAAAGAACTGCACGCGCGGGTCAAAAATCTGATTGCATTGCGCCGCAAGCTGCGCGAGCATTTTCGCCGGCAAGGCTTGCTGCAGCCGCATGAAATGACCGTCCCCTCGGTTGAAGAAGCGTTTTTGCAGAAATTGATGCAAGCGACGGAACAACATCTCGCGGACGAAGATTTTGAAATCGACGTGCTGCGCCGTGATTTAAACATGGGGCAAAAACAATTGTATCGCAAAATCAAAGCGCTCACCGGCCAGACGCCGACGGATTTCATCCGCACGATCCGCCTGCGGCGCGCCAAACAGTTGCTCGAGCAACACGCCGGCACGATTTCTGAAATTGCCTTTCAGGTGGGCTTCAACAATCTTTCTTATTTCTCGAAATGCTTCCGCGAGGAGTTCGGGCAATTGCCGTCGGAGCTGAAATAGGCCTTTGCGGAGTAAAGGTTAGAAAAATTCTGAGTTTTTCTTGCTTTTTCGGCGACACTCGGTGACTTCGGTGAAATTCGGCGGAGAAGATTTTCCCGCCGATTGACGCCGAAATGCACCGAGTTTCGCCGAGAGATTCAAGGTTGCCGCGAAGCAGGGCAAACATTTTTCCGTCCTCCTCGACGCAGTCCATCTTTCTGTCTTCCGAATGTTTTTGCGGAATGATTCTGCCTTTTGATGGCGGCTGGGCCGCACGATGTCCACCCCGTGTTAAAGATTGTCCTCTCATTATTAGCTTTCCGTGGTTCGTTTTTCATATTTTGAGATTGCCCTCGCCATTTCATGTGGTGAAAATCAAACTTCTAACCGGAGTTAAAAATCTTGAAACGTCTGCAAAATCCTGAGCTTCTTGGCATGGCCGGAACAGGCAGCCGGGGCGACCAGGCCCGGGCAGATGGCAGCATCATCGAAGAAGGTGTCCACCTGCGCTGGCAAATGGCCCCGGAGCTGGGCTTCCCTTCCGGCGGCTTCGATATTTACCGCCGTGGCGAGAATTATTTGAAATTCCTGCGCTGCGGATCATTCCGGGAAGCTGACTTGGGTCGTGTCGCCTGGGTTCCGTATAATTCAGAGCATTATGACGTAGGCGTCACCATCGTAGCTTCGGGTGAAACCGAGGTCATCACGGGTTGCCATCCGAATGAGGTCCTTTCTGCGAGCTTTCCGGGGGTGCAGGAGGTGCGGTTCGATTTCTCCGAGCCGGTACGTTTCGTTGCATTTCAGTTTGATGCGAGCACGCCGCCAAACCCGGTCGCCGAAGCATATTGGCGGTCGAGTCATGGTGATGTCCTGTTGGCGACGAAGAGTGGATATCGTCTCGGGCCCCTGCGATTGATCAGCCTGTTTGCCAACCACATCGACTATGTGCTGCTGCGCGGCGAAGACATGGTCATTTGCCGGCTCTGTATCGTCTCTGTCAGCGACGGGTACAAGGACGGCTGGTCAAAATCACCGCTGAACGGCAAAACGTCGATCTACCTTCCGATCACACACCCGGACTGGAATTCCCCGCATCCGCATGCTCCCGATGATCAAGCTGAAGCTGAAGCCAGGTTGCCGGCCGCACTGTCGCCGAGAAAGCAACTGGCTTACGCCCAGGGCTTCAGGAATGACCTGCATGATATCCTCTACAACCTGGTCGGCACCGATGCACAACATCTCTACAGAATCAGCGAGAGCGACGAAAACAGCGATGCCACGCTGGACTGGCCGGGTATGAGTCTGCTGCAGCTCATGGCGCTCGATCCGAACATCGCGCGTATCCTCGGCTTGTACTGGCACGACGAACCGCCATCCGTCTTCAAATTTTATGACTACCGCGTCATCGCTCACTATGGAAATGCGCCGTATCCGGGCTTGCGCATTAACTATTCGGACCAAATCCCCGGTACGCGCCAGGGTTCTCTCTTCCTACACGAGGGGGTGACGTATAACTCGCCAAATCCGATCGATAGCGTCGGGGCGACCTGGGATGGCTCCGAGCACACCGCACTCCTGTTCACGCGCACGATTGCAACGGGACCCATCTCCATCACCTTGCCGCCTGAGGTGCAATCCGTCACCTTGCGCCTCGCTGCCGCTGCGCTCTTCGTTGTGAAGGTGAATCGCGGAAGCCAGGAGTTGTTTGCTGAAACAAAGTCGGCCGGCGAGCATACGCTGCAATACGAAGACAACATTACCCTCGATACCATCCTGTTTTTTACCGTTGGAGAAATCACCCTTTTCGAGATCGTCCTGCGCAAGCAGATCGGAGTGATTGGCGATCTGGTCTACGATGTCTATCACCTGCGGAGCCGGACGCAACCCGAAGTGTCTGTGCCAACCTTGGAGCCGCCGCACGTGGAGAGCACGACGACCGGTCTGGATGAAAATGGCGAGCTGATGCAGAATCAGAGTGGCGTTGCGCTGCGCTGGGATCGGCGTGAAGCCGGCGGCGTGTACCTACAGGCAGGCGCGCCGATGTTATTTCACGTTCAGCGTGAGGACCTGGATGCGGATGGTGAAATCGTGCTGCGATCCGCCGTTCTCAACGAAGAGCGGCCGACGCTCGTTTCAAAACGCGGCGGCGAAGAGGGTGAAACCGATGAGGGCAAAGGGCCGCACTATGCAGACCGCTCCGTACCTGATGGCATCTACACATACGCCGTTCGCGGTATCGACCTGTTCGGCGTTCTTGGCGACTGGAGTGCTTCGCAACGAGTTGAAGTCCTCGACCGGCTTGCGCCGCCGCCGCCGCAATCGGTGCAGGCGCAGTATCTCGATCCGGCGGATCCTTGGCTGAGTGAGGAGGACCGTAATTGGGCTGAAACGAATGGCACGGGGCTAAAAGTGAGCTGGCAATGGCCCGGGATCTTCAGAATGCAGGCGCCAGATGCCGTCGCGCCACTTGCCGAATTCCGGGTCTATTCCAACAAGGGCGTGATGAACGGGCTTGCCGGCAATATCACCGAGGTGACAGTGAACGGCGCCACCTCCGAGTTGCGCACGGATACGCAGTGGCAGGCTGCGACGGATGAACTGGCGGGCGAATCGATTCGCCTCAACGATCAATTTTTCCCGATCGTGGGTAGCGGTCGCGGCCCGGATTTTTCGCTCACGGTGAATAATCTGATCGCGCCGGATCTGGCTCCAACGCCCGGCCCGTTTAGCATCACCTTCAGTCCGGATCGCTACTACCATCTGGATTACGGCAAGGCAAAATTCTGGAAAGAGCGGCTGCATGCCGAGCCGATGCAGGACGCGCCCGTTGTCTCGGGTCAGGTAGTTTCGGTTGCCGGTTTCGACGAGGAGGCTTCCGAGGCAGATGAGGCAACCGTGATCGCGCGACCCGGCGCAACGCATACAGTGGTGCTTTCTACCGGATTGGAGGACCCCGATGGTGTGCTGTTACCAGGCGTGCTGGTATGCGAAGGCACGTTCTATCCGATCTACGGCCATACCCTTGGCAGCGCATTGGCGCTCCACTTCATACCGCCAACAAGCTCGACGGCCATCGGCTCGACAGTTGAGCCACCTGTCGGCGCATCCTGCGAATACTTTCCGGGCCGCCGCTACGAAGTCCGCATTCCAGGCTACAACCTGCCAATAGAACCCGGACAGGCGACGGCGATTGCGCAGATAGCGATGTCCTGCTCGGACGGCAAAGCGCATACGCGGGACGATCCGGTTTGGACCCGGCCGCGGCGCGGTGGACTCGGTGACAGGCCGGGCAATGAGAGCGTGCTGTCGCCGGTGGTCAAGGTCACTGCGACCATTCGCACGAAGCCGCCTGCGGTCGCGAACGTGCCCGCAGCAACCGAAGAGCCCATTTTAGCAAAACCGGCGGATTACTACGGACAGGCGCGTTACACTTTATCCTGGGATGCGGTGGTTGGCGTGGCAGGTTATGTTGTGTACCGGTGCAACGGCGCGGCGCTGTTCGATCAGGATCGCCGGCTGCGGCAGGAGCAGAAGGGGGCCTATCAAACTGGCAGTGTCTTTGCGGACGACACCGGGTTTGCAGACTGGCTCGCCGAGTTCGATCCGAATTTGACAGAAAGCAAGATGATTTCGGATGTGGACAACCACCTCGACGCATGGCGTGTCTGGGCAAAGCGCTTCTATGCGCAGATGACCGACGCACAGGTGCAGAACCTGGCGAGCCTCGAGGGCAATGAAGAGGCATTTCGCCGCCTCAATGTGCAGGCGATTGCAGAAACCCATTTGGACGACAAGTTCGATGGCCGCGGCCGGGGCATGTACCTCTACCGCGTGCGCACGATCGATGCGGCCGGCAACGAGAGCGACTGGCGGCAGAGCGAGGCCTTCCCGCCGGTGCATATTTTCGATGTGACACCACCAGCGACGCCGAAGATTGCATCCGTGCTCGCGGGTGAAAAAAGCATCACGATCACCTGGCGCGCCAACCGTGAGGCTGATTTGAAGGAGTATCGCGTTTGGCGTGCCGAGTCGGAAGCGGCGCTGAGCGATATCAGAAGGATGCCGCACTTTGCCGTCATTTCGCCAACCAGCGCTGCTGCTCAAGAAATCTGGATGGACACGAATGTTGTGCCTGCTACAGACTATTTCTATCGGATGGCAGCGGTTGACGAAAATGGCAATATGTCTCTGCCGACCAGCATACTGCAAGGCCGCGCTATCGACACCTCGGTGCCGCCACCGCCCACATGGGAGCAGCCGCAAGCTGGACCGGAGCCTGAAACGATTGTACTTTCGTGGACCCACAATGATACAAATCTGACTTGCCTGGTGCAGCGCCGTGAGTTGAGTGCGACCGATTGGCAGAACCTGAGTGCATGGCTGCCACGAGGAGAGTACTCCTATAGCGATGAACAGCGAGATTCAACAGTGGCTTACGAGTACAGGCTGCTGGTAATAGATGCAAATGGACGTACGAATGACCAGTTCAATCTCATTCAAGCTTAATCAAGGGATATGCATATGGCACAAATATTGAAAATGCCGGTTTTTGGCCCGTTAACCCCGGCTTTCTATCCTATTGTTGATAAATACGACCCGACGCCCACCGAACCGGCAGATTGGAAGCTCAAAATCTCCTTGAAAAGCTCGCAATTGATCCAGTTGCAGCCCATTTGTGATGGAACACTCTCGACGGTCCCGCCTCACGAAGTCCTGGGCCCCGAGTTTATCACCGTGGGGTTGGAAAATGCAGAACGCCCGACCAGGGCCAGATACTACCTGGAGCCTGACCCGCTCATCCTTCAGATCTTGGGTGAAAATCTGAAAAACACACGACTTGGAGACAGCGTCAAGTGGTTTGTCTATGAGTTCGTGGATACCCACAACAGCCTTGCCTCGGCTATCGAAGGCAAATTCTCAGGCGAAATATTGAGGCTGCACTGGAACAACAGCCATGATCTGTCACCCGATTACGCAGATGAAGCTTTCCTGTTGGGCCAACTCAAAGTCGATGTCAAAAAGGAAGATATCATCGGCACGGCTCCCCTCGAAGCTGACAATATGTATCACATTAAATTTGGCGTATTCACCTCAAATGGATATGTCGATCCTGTTTATTTCTTTAATACTTTGCAAAGTTTGGTAGAAGGCGATGAAGAATCGGATTCCTCTGCTCTCAATACCTTGGTAGGCACTGATTGGCCGTTTGCTGCAAAAGATGGCAATGTCAACACGTTGATTAGTGAGGCCGAACAAAAACTTTATCCCAATGCAGTTCTCCAGGAGGCCAGGCAGCGACTAATATGGGTTTCGGAAGATCAGCAGTGGCGCGAGATTGCAAATGCGCAGAAAGCTCAGTATTTGGAACGACTCTATAACAGAGCAACTGGTAGTGAGCCACCCTTTCTTAGTGTGCCACCGTTTCAATTCAACACAGAAGAGATGATCAACCCTTATCAGCTTGAAGCCATAGTGGAGTTTTTTATTTTTTGGAAGGATCCTGGAGTCTCCGATAATCCCCCACTGATTGAAGACTTTACAGCGCTTCAGGATGTTAATTTTAGCGGTGGCGATGATATTGATGATATTCAACTCGTTTTGATCGACGCGTTTAATGATGCACGCCTAGGCTCTCCAACGCTCCCTAAACCGGATTGGGCTATCGATCCTTGGGAACAAGAAGGCAATATGTGCGACCCATACGGTCCGCTCAGTCCATATCCGAAAGACGAATACAACGGCGTTTTATTTCTTCTCTATAAGGGCCAGATAAAGGGATGGTATCGATGGAATTCGTATAGTTCGCACAGGTGGGAAGATGATAGCCAGGGTAGTTGCAATTATGCTTCATCCATTCAGGGAAATTTAAAGTACAAATTCTGGTCTCGCACTTCTCCAAACAGTAAGACTATTAACCATGGACTTTGTGCCTGGTATGACGGAAACGATTCAGAAATCCTAGCTATGCGTCCCAGTAAAGATGATCCAGAGAAATGGGTTCCAGCGAAGTTTTATTCTCGTGGCGGAACACCCGCTGATTCTGATGGCAAGACCGAAGCTATATTCCATTTCGGCCTGACCAAACATGATCTTGCTACGGATCGTGCAGTAAAAACAGATCATCAATATAACGGCTCGGGGGGTTGCATACCAGCCCCTTCGTACTACTTATTTCGGTGGGACTTATGTCATTGGTATTTTCAACAAAACCCATCTTTAGATGAAGAGAAAAGGAAACTATTAGAAAAAATAAAGGACGCAAAGAATCACGCTTTAGCTGTAAAACTCTGGGGATCTGCCGAGAAAGAAGCGCTGTCTGACGCTTGGGGTTCGGATGATACCAAAGCGAACGGTTATACCATCCACGGGACATTTTGGTTGATTCGCCCCGATGAACCCACACAAAAATAGTGAGCGATACAATGTACCGTCAATTGACACCAATCAGCAAAATTCTTGCTATCGATCAGTGGCCGGTCGACTTCTTCCGAAATGATGCCCTGCAGAATTTACTGGATTCTGCATACGTCGTCGACTTTCAGTCTTCTGCTAACTCTCAAAGTCTTGCCGCCTCGATTACCCTTATTTTTGAGGGAGAAGTAGCGTTTGACATTCCTGGGCTTTCGGGTGTCTCCATTGTAGGAGGCATTCCAGAAGTTCAACTTCCTCCACCACCTATAGACGAACCACCTCCGGATGAGGAGAGTCTAGGTGGCCCACCTTCCGATTTCCCATACGATACCAACCTGCTCGAAGGATGGACACAGCTCTCTTTAGGCTTTAACCTAACGATAACGAATGGTAATTGGAGTATTTCGATCTATGACCTCTCTTTCGAGCTCCGCTTTGAAAGCAGTATTCTAAAACCCATTGATGGAAGTGAATTTGTGGCTATAGGTATGCGAGGAGATTTAAGCCTCGATCAAGCCCTTAATGTCTCATTTAAAGGCTTTGATGAATTCGACCTTGCGCCATGCGAGATCGGCAATACCGGTCTGATTCTCTCGGCGCAGGGAGTGAAACTCGACCTGTCGCGCCAATCATCACCAGGCGAAATCATTGCAGCCGGATTTGATGAATCCTTCATTGGCCTTTTCCTGCAGTCTGCGTCGATTCAGCTCCCGGAATCGCTCACGCAGGACTCGGGCAACCCAATCGTCCTTGAGCTTCGAAATGCTGTTATCGGCGACGGTGGTATCAGTGGTGTCGTGAGCATTACCGCTCCACTATCAGCCAAGCTGTCCGGCTTCCAGCTTGAATTGACCGAAGGAAGCCTGGAATTCCGGCAAAACGCCATCATAAGTAGTAGCCTTGCCGGCATTTTGCAAGTTCCTTTCTTCGACGAACCCCTCACCATCGCGCTGAGCCTCACCAGTGGCGGCGGTTTCCATGCTTCCCTCGGGCAGGCCGACGAAGATGGGCTGCTCGAGCTGCCCATCCCCGGGCTCGGCATCCTCACGCTCTCGAGCATCGGCTTTGTCGACGACGAACAGGGCACTGCCATCGTCCTGAGCGGCATCCTTAAGCTCACCGTGCTTAGCCCGCCGCAGCAATGGCCGGAGATCGAATTGCAGGATTTGCGCATCGACGCGAGCGGCAACGTGCAACTGCCGAACGGCTGGATCGACCTGCAAGAGCCAGCCGGCTTCAGTCTGTTCGGCTTCGGCTTCGAGATGACACGCATCGGTTTTGGAAACATGGAAGACGGTCGGCGCTGGGTTGGCTTCTCGGGCGGTGTGCAGTTGCTGCCATCCCTGCCCACCGGCGTTTCTGTCGAGGGACTGCGCATCATCTGGAATCCCGAAGATCCCGATGAGCCACCGCAGATCACCCTGCAGGGCGTCGGCGTCGAGTTGACCCTGCCCGGTGTGCTGCAGTTCGACGGTGACGTAGCCTTCATTACCGAAGGCGAAGAGCGCTACTTCAAGGGCAATGCCAGCCTCGATATCATCCCGATCGGCATCAGCATCGATGCTTCGGTGAAGATTGGCCGTAATCTCGAACCGGACTACAGATACATGTACACGTTCATGGACCTGACCCTGCCGATCGGCATCCCGCTGTTCGCCACCGGCACGGCCTTCTACGGATTCTCCGGTTTGTACGGCATGAATATTGGGCCCTCTGCGCAAAAAAGCGACTGGTACGGCTGGTACGCCGGGCCGCCGGAGGAATTTAACGTCACCAATTCCGGCAAATGGATCGGCGAGAACGATGGCAAGGCATTGGGCGCCGGCTTGACAATCGGTACGCTCTTCGATACCGGTCGTGTTGTCTCCGCCAAAGGATTATTTGCGCTCATTCTCCCCGGCCCGGTCATCATCCTGCACGGCATGGCCAACTTTCTGAGCACGCCGCCGGATGTCAACGAACCGACCAGCCAGGGAGTGTTCAACATGCTGGCCGTTCTGGACATGCTGGCGGGCAGCATCCAGTTGAACATCGATGCCGGCTGGAGCAAGGCGAATGTTCTCGATATCGCGGCCTCGGCGGAAGCTTACTTCGATTTCGGCAATCCGCGCAACTGGCATTTCTATTTGGGCAAAGACGAGCCGGCAGACCGCCGCATCCGCGCCTACATACTCAGCCTCTTCCAGGCGGATGCCTACCTGATGATCGACCGCAACGGCATCGCCACCGGCGCAAGCATCAGTTGGGGCATCGACTGGAAATTCGGGCCGGTCAAAGTCGTTCTGCGTTCCTGGATCGGCGGCGATGCAGCGATCACCTGGCAGCCGAACCAGCTCGAAGGCCGGCTGTACGTCGGCGGCGAGTTCGAAATCTCCGTTGCCGGTTTTGGCGTCGGCATCGGCGCCGAGGCAGAGCTTTCCGGAACCACGCCGACCGCGTATTGCGTGCGCGGCACACTTTATTTGCGCGTCAAGCTGCCGACTCCCATCAAGGACCTGGAAGAAGACATTCTCCTCGAGTGGAAGGAAGTGGTCATACCACCGTTCGACGATCCTTTCCGGTCCATCGGCGTAGAGCACATGAAAGTCGATGAAACGTGGACCAAACTGCCGCCGTATAGGCTTCAAGACAGGGACCCCGGAGACGAGGGGTATGATCCGGGTCCCATCGTGCCACTTGATGCGCGCCCGTCTGTCGTCTTCGATCGCCCGATGAAGGACGAAACCACCGAAATCGAGCTGAATAATCCCGATGGTTACGATTCCGGCTACGAATCAACGAACATCGACGGCTACCTTTTCGACTACGAGCTCAAGGAGGTGAAGCTCGAGAAATGGTCGAAAGCAGGGGGAACCAAGTGGGTGGCGGTCGAGGATTTGTACGGCACCTGCATGGCAACCGAAGACGCTAACGGCGAGGTCGCTGCCAGCAAATTTCAGCTTTGGACGAAATCGCCGTTCGCCTTCACGCGCCAATCTTCCCGCACGTACACCGACAATTTTCTGGCGAATCACCCCCTGTGGCCATGCACCAAAGCAGAGGAGCTCACGACCCATTGTGTCGATTGGGAAGACCTGGACACGGACACGGTTTCGACGTTCCCACAGTCGTTTGAATGGATGAATCTGCATTTTACTGCCGTCCTATCTGATTTTGTTGACGTTGTCAATGCTCCCATCTCTAGCTGCGGAACCAAGCAAGCTCTGCGCCTACCGGAATCTATAAATGTGCTCTGGATTGTTTTTCCGGAATCCGTTCGCAATGTGGAAATCTGCATCGGCAGAGACTTTGTCGCTGTCAAAGCTTTTGCCAATGGCGTCGCACTGGAGCAGATTCTCAATCCCAATGCCGGCAATCTGACCCTCGAGTCAACCGGTATCGACGTGATTGCACTTTGGTCAGTGGGCGATGGCAGCGAGGTGGCCCGAATCTGTTACCAAATAGAGAGCGAGGTTGCTGCTCACGATTCTACGCAGGAATATATGGATCGGGTTGTCGCCAGCTTGAAGCGGTGGGACAGTACGGAGGAGATACTCGAACCGGAAACGTGGTATCGGCTGACCGTAAACCATGAGACCGTGCGCACGCACAACGGCGTCGCTGAACGGGACCCAATTAGCCATTACGCCTACTTTCAGACGGCGGGACCGCCCGGTCTCACACCGGCATGGGCGCTAAACGGCGCGTCAGGCGATACCTCCGACAATGTGACCTTGCCATATCCGCAGGGCGGGAAGCTGACCGATCTGCAGCAATACCTCTCCTGGACCATCCCGGGCGATGGGGACCAGCCGGTTTACCGCGCGTACGATCTTGGCGCCGATTTCAACGAAAACTATGTCGAACAGATGTACGGCGCCGACATGGCCATCCGGCTGTTGGACGGCAACGGCAAGCCGGTCACCGACGCCGAGGGCAACGAAGTGATCTTCCCGAACCTTTGGGCGAAACAGCCAACCGGGGAGCTCAGCGAAACGGAAATCGCTTACACGACGCGCATCGAGGATTGCCTGGAGTTGCCGTCCATGCCGGTATTGGGTGACCAGAAGATTCTGTTCGCCAATGTCGTGCTCCTGGAAGAGGATTTCTCAGGAGATCTCGACCAATGGACGGATCCCAATTCCGAGGAAGCGAGTGATTGGATCATTGGCGGCGGCATGCTCATTTACGATGGCACGACGTTTCCGACCCTCGGCGCGCTGCTGGTGGCTGGGGAAGGAGAGTGGACGGATTACGCTCTCGAAGTCGCGCTGAGCAGCCAGGGCGAAGAGATCGGACTCGTGTTCAGGTACACGAGCGCTGACACGGCGTCATACTATCGATTGCGCCTGAAAGCAGCCGAGCGCCTTCTCGAAAAAGTGATTGATGGCGAGATCACCGTTTTGTGGCAGGACAACACCGGCTACACACCGGGCGACAGCAAAGTGCTGGGCGTCCAATGTCAGGGCGATCATCTACGTGGTCAGCTCGATGACGAGCTGCTTTTCGACCTCCGGGACGACGCGCCGTTGTTGTCGGGCCAGGTCGGCATTTATACCAACTCGACCGCCGGGTTTGAACATTTTCTCGTCCGCGAATGGCCCGGCGGCGTGTTGGCGCCGAAAACAATGTATCGCGCCGAGCTGATGGCCAGTTTCGTTCTATTTACCGGCGGCTTGAGCGCGGGCTGGACCGACGACGCATTCAAATGGGTGGAGTTGAAGAAAGACAACGCGCGCATCGCCAGCATCGGCCGCGAAGACTGGGACAACTATCGTGTGGAAGTCAATATGGATTCAAGCAAGGGGCACGTCGGCGCCATCGTTCGCTTCCAGCAGCATCCGGAAGACGGCACGTTTGCGTGCTATCGCCTGATCATCAATTCCAACGCACAGATTCTCACACTTGCCCGGTTAGAGGGCACTTACAGCGACAGCGACGGCACGTACGAGATTCCCGAATCCGGACGCACTGAGCTCTGGAGTTGCGAGGGGCTACCTGCGATTTCGATTTTCATTTTTATACGCACGACGTTGCGCTGACCTGTGAAGGTAATACGCTCACTGTTGAAATCGACGGCAGAGAATTTGTGCAGGTGGGCGACAACAACGGCTTGAGCAACGGAAAAGCCGGAATTTATTACCTGGGCGATGAGGATCCGAACTTTTCGGATCTCGTTATCCGGTCGGCTCCGCGGCAGCCCGTGCATCAATGGAGTTTCACGACCTCGCAGTACCCGGGCCTGGTTGAGCATCTGGATACATTCACGGGCACCGTTTACACGGAATCCGCAGACCACACGGATGCACAGGAGCTGTCCGTTGCTGTTGATGCGGCCAAAGCGGATATGGATACCGCGCGCCAGCAATTGGAAACAAGCCGGGCAGAGCTGACCAACGCCGGCCCGGATGAGCTCGCGGGCAAGCGGGATGGGGCACAAAGCGCAAGCCAGAAAGTCCACGATGCCGCAGCGGAGTACTTCGATTTAATGTTTCAATTGTTTTTCCCGAACGCCTACCGCGCATTACCGCTCGTGGTTGAAATCTCGAAAATTCTCTCCGGCCAGGATCGGCTCGCCCTGCTGCTGGAGAGCCCGGAACCTCTAAATTGGTCGCGAATCACGGTAACGGTCAGTCGCTTTAGACCACGGCGCGGCGAATTCATTAAGCTCGATGATATCCTAGTTGTGTGGAGCGAGGACGGCGCGCGGGCGATTCTGACACGGACCAGCAGCAGGTTGTTTTTGCGGGGTGAATATAAGATTCTTGTACAACAGGACTTGGATATCGGGCTCGAGGCACCGCTGTTGCGACGTGGCGGCAGCGTGCTGCCGGAATTAGCCGAGCTGCGGTTTTCGTTGGGATAGAAACCTACCGTACGGGCGGGCCTCAGGCTCGTGCTTGAAGGTGGTCATTCGGGGCATCTCTGTTGCGAAAGTATGACTTTGTCAACAGAACCTGGTCGTACCTGCGCGCGAATCCGAACAAGACCACTTGGGGCATAACCGCCGAATATCTCAACGGCTTGATTTATAGCGTGGGCGGGAGTGAACAGGGGAGTTGCCTCGTCATTCTCCCTCAGTCAGAATTATCCCAATCCGTTCAATCCCGAAACCACCATTGCACACACATTGCTGGAAAAGTCTGAAGTGCCTCAACTCCGTTGTTGACATTGCGACGCAAATTCATTAAGTTGTACTCAAAACCACCTTCGCTGATTTCAACTTCTGAGGACAGTCATGAAAATTCGCTTCTGTGGTGCGGCGCAAGAGGTGACGGGATCGCAGCATCTCGTCACCATCAACGGCAAAAGAATTCTGCTGGACTGCGGCATGTTTCAAGGCCGGCGCGCCGAAACGCGCCGCAAGAATGAAACGTTTGAATTTACGCCCGCCGAGATCGACAAGCTCATTCTTTCGCACGCGCACATCGACCACTCCGGCAATATTCCCACGCTGGCAAAGCGCGGCTTCGACGGCGACATTTTTTCGACGCGCGCGACTGTCGATCTCTGCAACATTATGCTGCGCGACTCGGCGCACATTCAGGAGAAAGACGCCGAATGGCTGGAGAGAAAACGCGGCGAGAAAATCGAGCCGCTCTATCGTCTCGAAGACGTTGAAAAAGCCATGCAGCAATTCGTCGGTTTGCCATATCTGCGGCCCTTCACGGTGCTGCCCGGCGTGCAAGTCACGTTTCAAGATGCCGGCCACATTCTCGGCTCCGCCGGGGTATTGTTGGAAATAGAAGAAAAGGGAAAAACACGGCGCTGCGGCTTTTCCGGCGATATCGGCCGCAACAACCTGCCTATCATTCACGACCCCGATTATTTAAATGATGTCGAGGTGCTGATCATGGAGAGCACCTACGGCAACCGCGAGCACTCGGACATTGAAAACCTTGCCGACGAGCTGGCAACCATCGTTCGCGCCGTTCACAGCCGCGGCGGCAAGATCATCGTGCCGGCTTTCGCCATCGGCCGCACGCAGGCGCTGGTTTATTTTCTGCACAAGCTGTGGGATCAAAAGCGCATCCCCGATCTGCCGATTTACGTGGACAGCCCGCTTGCCGTCGAGGCCACCGGCGTGTATCGCCTGCACCCGGAATGTTTCGACAGCGAGACGCACCGCTTGTTCCTTGAAGACGGGCAAGACCCGTTCGGTTTCAAACGTCTCAATTATATCCGCGACGTTGAAGACTCGAAAAAGCTTAATGAGATCAAAACGCCGTGCATGATTATTTCCGCCTCCGGCATGGCGGAAACCGGGAGAATTTTGCACCATCTCAAGAATAACATCGGCGATGCGCGCCATTGCGTGCTGCTCATCGGCTTCATGGCCGAGCACACCTTGGGCCGCCGGCTGGCCGACGGCGCCGAGGAGGTGAAAATATTCGGAGAAATTTACCAACGCCGCTGTGAAGTTCGCCAGTTGAGCGGCATGAGCGCCCACGCCGACCGCAGCGATCTGCTCGATTTCCTGCGCCGCCACAATCCCGACAAGCTCAAACACATTTTTCTCGTCCACGGCGAATTGGAGCCGATGACGGCTTTGGCCGAAGGCATTCGCAGCCTGGGATTTCAAAATGTGCACACGCCGAAGGAAGGAGAAGAGTTTGAAGTTTAAAGAGGTTTTGTAAGCGGATCGAGCGGATGAAGCGGATTTCAAGAGTTTGTTTGTCAAAAGCATTATCCGCTCAATCCGCTTTATCCGCTTACGGCTGGGGTTTTTATTAATTTGTCCCTGAAGAGATAACCGGCAGTCCAACTTATTGGGAGGCACCCCGTGCAAAAATCCATCCGGCTTTTGAAAATTTGGAAACTGTGCCGCGAGAAACGCATGATGACACCGGCGCGGCTGGCGCAAATGTGCGGCGTCGACGAACGCACCATTTACCGCGACATTCAAGCGCTGTGCGAGATGGGCGTTACCCTCGCTTGCAACGGCGGCTATCACGTCATCGCCGAAGACGTGCTGCCGCAGCTCAATCTCACCCGGGCGGAGCAACTGGTGGTCACTTTGGCGCTCCGCCATCTGCCGCTGCACTTGGATCAAGAACTGGAAGAGATCGCCAATGGCGTGCTCAACAAGCTGCTCGAACAACCGGTTGAAAGCAGCGGCATCGCGCTGGAAACGGCGAAAGTCGGGCCGCTCAAACCCGGCGTGTTCTCCCGTTTGCAGCGGGCAATTGACGAGCGTCGGCTGATCACCTTCGGCAAATACCGCAAGCTCGCCGACGAAGAAGAAAAAGATCTGCGGCTCGAGCCTTATCATCTCCGCTTCATGGATCGCGCCTGGTATCTCGTCGCCTGGAGCTTCAAGCGCAGCGCTTTTCGAACCTATCGCCTGGATCGTATCGACACGCTGCGGCTTGAAAGGGAAACGTTCGGCCCGCGGCCCTTTGATCCGGACGAATACTTTCGCGGCACTTTCGGCGCCATGATCGATGCGCCCCAACGGTTGCGCGCGCGCTTCACCGGGTTGGCCAAAGAAATCGTGAAAAAAGACGGCCGCTTCTCGCCCGACGAAATGCGCGAAGAAAACGGCGCGCTGATTTTGGACAAAACCATCAAAGGCGAGATTCTCTGGCTGCGCTGGATTCTCGGCTTCGGCGGCGAAGCGGAGATTTTGGAACCGGCGGCGATGCGGGAGAAGGCGGTGAGGATGATGCGGGAAGCGTTGGAGCGGTATGGCTCGTAGTTACGCCTTTAGGCGTTCTGCTCAAATGTAACACCAATGCCTGAAGGCATGACTACAAACAAAAATAAACTGACCGTAGATGTCAGGGACGAGTGTTATATTGATAGAAAATGCGATTGATAAAACCGAGGAGCACGAACATGTTAGAAGATATGCGTATTCTGGCGTTGGACTACTTGCAGGATAAGCTTGGAACTGAAATTGTTGATACTCACCAACTCACTCCCGCGGGAATGCCGAGTTTATCGCGGCTGCCCGGCCTTAATCGCTATCTCGTCGAAGATTTGGGAAAAATCGAACGCGCCTACGTGCTGATTCCCGACAAAAAGGATCATGACGTTGTACGGCTCGAAGCATTCGAATTAGATGAAGATAAAAAAGCTCGTTTGCCTTTTACCAAACCTGCCGGTGCGCGTTCGCCCGCTATCGGACCTGTTTTCAAACGCACTTTTCAAGGGAACGAGCCCGGTCCATCGGCAAGCCATCTAAAAAGCTCGCGCGAGGCTTTTGTCAAGCTGGCCGAACAAAAGTCACCTTGGCAAAAATATTTTCAAAGCATCGGTGCGGTTTTGTCGCGTCCAAAACTCAAGCTACCTGAAGGCGAAATCGTTACAACCGGCAAGGGCAAGAAGTATACTGATGTTTTGAATGCTGCCGTTCATCGCATTGCTGAAAAGCAAACTGTGTTCCTCGCTGTTGCCGATGAAAAAGGGAATTGGCCCGGCGGCGTTCCGGAATATGCCGCTTATTTGGCCGACAATCTCGCATTGGAAAAATATTCCACTCGTGAAGCGCCGCCGCGAGAAAAGAGCGAATGCGGCCTCTGCCAAGCGGCGAACAAAACCGTATTCGCCAATGCCGTCAAAGGTTCAGGTTTGAATTTGATGAACATTGATCGCGCCGGCGCCTTTCCCGGCGTCGACACGGTTAATGCATGGAAGAGTTTTGCGCTCTGTGTCGATTGTGCCGACCTGCTCTACATTTACAAGAATCACGTTGCGCGCGATTTTCAGGGTTATGTCGCTGGCAGCAAAGCGTTGCTCATTCCGAATACGGGTTTAGCAGGAAAAAAGCGGCATCGTTTCATGCGTGAAATGCGGCGTTACATCGACGCATTGGGCGAGAACGTGGAACAGCGCGAATTGAATCTGTTGGATTTCATCGCCGAAGCGCCGGATCATGCCGGCGTGACGTCGCTCACGCTGATTTGGGCGAAATTTGGCCAGAATATCGAAGACATGCATGGCGCAATCACCGACGTGTTGCCTTCACGCTTGTCCACGTTATCTCAGATCAACCTCGCTTTCAATCGCAAGCGCCATCCACTTTTTCCCAGCACGGATCTGTTGAAATATTCCCTCGCCATGAGGCTGTTGGCAGATATTCTCCGGCGCCCTGGCGGCAAGAAAACGGCTTCGCTCAATGACAGCGAGCGATTGTTTCAGCTCAAACGCAGCTTGCTCGCCGCGCTGTATCATGGTCAGGCTCTGCCGGCGACGCGTTTTGATGAAGAAGTTTTGCTCACCGCGCGCTGCTATCTTGATGATATTTCCAAAGAAAACTATACCTATGGCTTGCAACATGAAACCACGGGCGAGTACAAAGGCTATCTGACATTGGCCAGTTGGCTGCGCCATCTCGCCAAAATGCTTTATTATCTTCAAATCACGGAGGTTTTTCCTATGTCGGAACATGATTGGTATCAACCGCAGCTCGACAAGCTCAAGCCTTATTTCGGGCCGGAGAGTGGTATCAACAGCCGCGAAAAAGCTTTTGCGTTTTTGCTCGGCATTGTGTATGGCAAGTTATTGGCCGTACAAGGCGGACGCGGGGTAAATGTGAGCAGCAACGCCCTGACATGGCTTAAGCGCCTCACGCTCTCTGGACGCGATTTGCCGGAATTTTACGTCAAAGTGCGCGAAAAACTGCTGGCCTACGGCACTGAAAGCAGCGCAGAAGTGCGGGCCGTGCTGCATGAGGTCGGGCAACTCGGCACGAAGTTGGGCGACAACATCGATCTGAATGAAACGCAAACTTGCTACTACTTGTTGCTGGGCCAATCATTGGCGCATGACATTCTGCCGTCGAAGAACGATCAGAACAAAAGATAGACGCGATTCTCTTCACATTTATAAATTTTGAGTATCTCAATTTCAAGGAGCCTGATCATGACTAAAAAAGAAAACTCTCCACAAGCCGCAGCCGCAGCTAATGCTCTCAGCGGCCGCCGCGAATTTCTCTTTCTCTATGACATCAAAATGGGCAATCCAAACGGCGATCCCGATGAAAACCGTCCGCGCGTCTTGCCGGATGGCACGCATTACGTGACCGACGTCCGTCTTAAGCGGTTCATTCGCGATTTTTTTAAAATGCAAAGCAAAGAAATTTTGGTTGATTCGGTTGAGGGTCGCACCACGAATCTCACCGGTCGTGTAGCGGCGCATCTTGAAAAAATCAAAAAGCCCAAGGCCGACGGCCCGGAGCTCGTGGATATTTTGCTGGATGCTTTCATTGACGCCCGGCTGTTTGGCAGCTCTCTGGCTTTCAAAAAGCAGGAAGGTTGGGAACCCAAGCCTGAGCCTAAAACCCTCACTGGCGCCACGCAAATCAATCATGGCGAAGTGCTGCACCGCGCTCAAGCAGTGGATATTCACGGCACCAGTGTGTTTGGCAGTGATGAAGAAAAGACGCAAGGCACTTTCACCACCTACTTCGGCTTGCGCTACGCGTTGATTGGATTCTGCGGCTTGGCCAATGAGCATTCGGCCAAGCTCTCGCGCATGACCGACGACGATTACGAAGCTTTGCTTTATGCAATGTGGAAAGGTGTGCGTGCCGCCGGCAACACGCGCACAAAGGTCGGGCAAGTGCCGCGTTTGCTCATATCAGTGGAATACAAAACCGGCGAGGAATTTCAGTTCGGCAATCTCACCGATTACATCAAGCTGCAAGCCGCGAACGGCAAGAAAGAAAAAGAAGTAGAATGGAGTTCGCCGGCAGATTATCGCATCGATCTTTCCCTGCTGCAGGCGCGTTTGCAAGATCATACCAATAAAATCGCTCGCATTCGGTACTGCGTTTCTCCGGATGTAAAATTCACCGAGAGCGCCGGCATTCCGAGCACTTGGCAAATGCACGCGCTGGACGCGGACGCAAAATTGTGAGACGAACATGCAAATCACAGTTTTTGAATATCACGCCAAGTTCGGCCATTTTTTGCGGGCGGAAGCGAATGCTAGCGCGCCGAGTTATCCTATTCCGCCACGCACGGCTTTGCTCGGCTTAGCCGGCGCGATTCTTGGTTTGGAAAAAGATAACGCACAAGTCACGCTCGCTGAAGCACAATTTGCTTTGGCAGGAAAAATTCCGGCGACGCATTGGCACAAAGCCAAGCTGCGCAAAGACCCACCGGCGCCATTGCCTTGGACCGTGAAAGCCGGACAGAAGGGCAGCGACACGCCGGAAAAAGCCACACTGATTCGGCAAGAGTGGTTGTTCCAACCGCGCTTTACGATTTACGCAGCAATGCCGGAATCCTTTACGCATGAGTTTGATGAACGCCTGCGTTATCGGCGTTGGCATTTCTCGCCCTGCATGGGCCTGAGTGAGATGCTGGCTGATCTGAATTGGCTTGGAATGTTCACAGCCCGGCCATTGCCGGAAGGAGCGCATCGTATCAACACGATCGTGCCCGTGGCTCATTCGCAGTTTGATAGCGCCGCCATTTTTCAAGAACAGATTGCCGTGCGCCAATTGCGCTTGCCGCGTGAAGTCACACCCGAGCGCGTCTTTCGCCACGCCGCCTATTTCGTGGAGCGCGAGGGCAACCCCATTCCTGCGCACACAAATGCCGCCTGGGAAGTAGAAGATAAAATCATCATATTCTTATGAAATCACGTCAAACGCCGTAGGCGTGTCATGTTTATAGCAAAAGTCGAAATGAGATTTCAAGCTCCGTAGGAGCGGCATGTCGTAACGACGACAGAATCGAGCATGAACAGGTTACCAAAGATGTTGCAACATGTCGCTCCGATGGAGCTTCATGAAGCTTATGGGATGCTTTTCTATAAACATCGCGCTCCTACGGAGCGATGTAGTTTGTTATCTGCGTACAACTTGAGGTGAAATCATCATGTCGATCCGCCTCCGTTCCCATCCGCATCTTTATCTCGACGAGCATCTCGCGCAAGTGCAAGCGGCGATTGATGCGATTTTAGCGCGCCACTCGCCGGCGGTCGCCACCTCGGAGCGCGTGCAGCAAATGCGGCGCATCGTGCAACTGCACGATCTCGGCAAAGGCAGCGCGCCGTTTCAGCAATATATCGCCGATCCCGAACATTACAAAGGCCGCAAGGAAGACAAAGCGCACACGCCGCTTTCCGGTTTGTTGGGAACGCTATTGGCGAAACTGGATAACTGGCCGCCGGAAGAGACCATTGCGGCGGTCATTGCGGCGCTGGGCCATCACACGCGGCTCTTTCTGCGCGATGAAAGCATTGGCCGGTTTGCCGACGACGAGATCGCGGCGACGTTGGAGATGCAACTGCGCGATCTCGATTTCACGGCACTGCAAGCTTCCACCGGTTTGCCGCTTACGAACTTGTCGCTGCTGCAGCGGCCGTGGGCGCGCGCGGGAAATCATCTCGAAGAGTGCTGGGAATTTCTTGATGATTTGAGTCTGCCGGATAAACTGCGCTTTCGCCTCGAAGCGCAATTGCTCTTCTCGATCCTGCTTGAAGCCGACAAAGCTTTTCTGGCCGTGAAAGATCCGGCGCGCTATCTCGCGCAACCGGAAATTTCTATCAACGGCGATCTCATCGTCAATCATATTCATTCGCTGCCCGACACGCCGCTGAATGCTTTGCGGCAGCAGGCGCAAAATGCCGTGCTGGATGCTTTCGCGACGCGCCACAAGACGACGCGCTTTACCATCACGCTGCCAACCGGTCTCGGCAAAACTCTCGCCGCGGCGCGTTGGGCTTTAACGGTGCGCGAGCAAACCTCTTCGAAAGCGCTGCCGCCCAAAATCATTCTCATGCTGCCGTTTCTTTCCATCATCGATCAAACCGAAGGGGTGTATCGCACTTTTTTGCCGGTGGACGAAGATGGAGAAAAAGTCGAGCCTTCTCTCCTGCTGCCTTACCATTCGCTGGCCGACCGCGATTACGACGACACCGAGCTGGATGCGGGTGCCGCGGATTTCTTTCTCGACACGTGGCGCTCGCAAATCATCGTCACCACTTTCGACCAATTTTTGCTCGCGCTTTTCAGCCGCAAGGCCAAGCATCAAATGCGCTTTCACAATCTGTGCGACGCCATTTTGATCATGGACGAAGTGCAAACGCTGCCCTGCATTCTGTGGGAGCTGCTCGATCAGGCGCTGTGCGAGCTGGAGAAAATCGGCAACACGCGCGTGCTGGCGATGTCGGCCACGCAACCCGGTTTTCTCAGTAATGCCGTCGAATTGATCCCGCAGCCGGAATATTACTTTCAACATTTCGGACGTTATCGTCTCGTGCTGCGCCATCGCGAACCGCAGAGCTTCGAAGATTTCCTCGCCGAATTGCCGGCCTATTTGAACAGCCGCTCCGAAAGACGCATTTTGCTCACATTTAACACACGACGCTCGGCCGCCGCGGTGCGCGATTGCCTGACAGAGGCCGGATTCGCGCCGCTGTATTTCATTAGCGCCGACGTCACCGCCGGTGATCGTCTCGAACAAATCAAAGAAATTCGGCAAGGCGGACCGTGTTATGTCGTCTCCACGCAATGTATCGAAGCCGGCGTGGATATCGACATGGAATACGTGCTGCGTGATTTTGCGCCGCTCGACAGTCTGGTGCAAATCGCCGGCCGCTGCAATCGCAACGGCCGCCGGAGCCGCGCCGAGGTGGAAGTACGGCAATTGCGCGACGAGCGTAATGTGGCTTTCTGTAACATGATATACGATGAAATTCATCTGGAGCAAACTCATCTCGCGTTGGCCGAGCACGAGGAAGTGCCGGAAGAACAGGTGCGCGAAGTGTGCGCCGCATACTTCGCCGGCCTCAAAGCCAAAAAGAATCTCGGCAAAAGCCAGTTGGAAAAATTTGCGAATTGGGAGGAATTTGAGCCGGTGCGCGAACTGTTGCGCGGCAAGCAACTCTTGCAGCATGAATTCATTGTCGCGCATCTCGACGAGGGGCTGTTGGACGAAATCCGCAAAATTCATCCGAAAAAGATTCCGGATCGGTGGGAGCGCCGGCGTGCGTGGCGCAAACTGGCGGCGCGCCTCGCGCGCGTGCGTGTTGCCGTTTATGCCCGCGACGGTTTTGATCCCGAAGATTATGCTGACAAACTCGGCGAGCTTTACATTCTTCGCCCCAAATTTTATGAAAGGAGAAAAGGCCTATGTCTCGAACCGAAGCTCATCCCGGCCAAGAAGGGCAGCTTGATTCTGTGAATGAAAATGAGTTTCCCGTCATTCGCGTCATTTTGCACTGGGAAAAGCGGCCGCCCGAAGGAACCCACGCGATGGAACTGCGCGGCGCGCTGGCGGCCAAATTTCCCGACAACCCGCTCTTTCATCAGCACCAGGAAGACAAATTCATCTATCGTTACCCGCTCATTCAATATCGTTGGCGCGGCGGCAAAGGCGTGATCGTGGGCTTTCAGCAGGGCGCGATGGAGTTGGTCACTTTGCCGTGGTTCGGTCTCAAGCTCCGGCTTGGCGAAACCGAGGTGATGGTGATGGATGCCGACTTCTCCTGCAAGATGGAGCGCTTTGCCTTTGCCGAAGAGCCCCAATGCTATCGTTTTTGCTCGCCGTGGCTGCCCATCAATCAGCGCAATTATGAACAATATTGCCGGCTTTCGCCGGAGGCGCAGGCAACAGAACGCGATCGTATTTTAGTCGGCAATCTACTTTCCGCCGCCAAGGGACTCGGGGTTTTTCTCAAAGAACGGGTGCAGGCAAAATTTGAATTGCAGCGCACCGTGTGGTGTCGCTATAAAGAACACGAGCTACAAGGCTTCTTCGGCGCCATCACCACCAACCTGCTGCTGCCGGAAGATTTAGCCATCGGCGCGAAAGTGAGCCACGGCTACGGCTGGCTGACGCGAGACAAACAAGAGAAATCCATTAACTCAAACAAGGATTGAACACTCAGCGGCGCGCGCAGAGATTAACGTCACGTGCTATGCTTTTTGCTCTTTTCTTTTTGCCGTTTGCTTTACAACCATGCAACTCGTCCTCAACACCCCTGGCGCTTACTTGCGCCTCAAAGACGGCTGCTTTCACATCACTGTCGAAGAGGAAAGCAAGCTCGTCTCGCCCAAGAAAGTCGAGAGCATTCTCATCAGCTCGGCGGTGAAACTTAGTTCTGCTGCGCTGCAACTGGCGGTCGAGCACAACATCGATGTGGTGTTTCTCGACAAATACGGCAATCCGTTTGGCCGGCTGTGGCATGCGAAACTCGGCTCCACCACGCGCATTCGTCGCGGCCAGTTGATCGCCAGCACCAGCGCCGAAGGACTCGGCTACGCGTTGCGCTGGGTGCAACAAAAGCTGGAGAATCAAATCGAATTGCTCACCACGCTGGCCAACAAGCGCCCGGCCAAGCAGGAGCAGCTCGGCGTTTATATCAGCCAGATCAAAGTCATTCGCGACAAACTAAAAGACTTTGAGATTAAAAATGAAAGCTCCGCCGCCCAGACCGGACGTGAGGATACCTCCAACGCCTCGCCCGCAGCCCTCCGCGTTCAGCCCTCTGCTCCCGACTCCCTGCGCGGGCTCGAAGGCACGGCCGGCCGCATTTACTTCGAAGCGCTCAGCTTCATTCAACCGCAGGAGTTTCCCTTTCAAGGCCGCTCGCGCCAGCCGGCCAAAGACGAGTTCAACTGCATGCTCAATTATTGTTATGGCGTGCTGTACGGCCTGGTCGAGCGCGCCTGCATGCTCTCCGGCCTCGAGCCGTATCTCGGCTTCTTTCACGCCGACAATTACAACAAGAAGTCGCTGGTCTTCGATCTCATCGAGCCGTATCGCATATGGGCGGAAGAAACCACCGTCTATCTTTTCAGCCAGCGGCAAGTACGCCAAGAGATGTTCGACAAAATCCAAAACGGCATCACGCTCAACAAAGAGGGCAAGCAGGTGGTGATCGCCGCGTTCAACGAGCGCCTCGACACCGCCATTCGCCACAAAGGCCGCAATATCAGCCGGCGCAACATCATTCAATTCGAGTGCCAGGCCTTCGCGCAGGAGCTGCTGAAGATCGATCTGGAGCGCGAACCGGAAAAAGCAAGTGAACAGTAATCAGTATTCAGTGATCAGTACACTGAACACTGAATACTGATTACTGAACACTGAATACTGAACACTGGAGACAGAAATGCTCGTTTGGGTCATTTACGACATCGTCAAAGACAAGCCGCGCACGCAGGTGGCCAAAGCCTGCCAGCGCGCCGGCATCATGCGCGTGCAATATTCCGTTTTTCTCGGCGATTTGAACGCCAACGAGATCGACGAGCTGGGCTTGAAGCTCAAGGCGCTGATCGACGAGGAGACGGATCGGGTTTACATTTTTCCGCTGTGCAAGGAGGATTTTTCCAAAGTGCGCCTGCTCGGACAGGCGTTTGACAAAAAGCTGGTGACGAATGAAATTCGGGAGTTGTTCCTCTGATGGATTAGTGGATCATTGGATTGTTGGATTGTTGGGGTCCATTAATCCAGAAATCCATCAATCCAACACTCCAGTTAGACAGTACAAATGCAAATACTAAATAGCGATTCCGTCACCGTCACGCCCTCCGAGGTGCTGGAATATTTGTTTTGCCCGCGCTACACGTATTTTGAAAACGTGCTGGGCATTGCGGAGCATCAGGAAAAGCGCTTTAAAGTGGTGCAAGGCCGGCAGGTGCACCGGGAGAAGCAGGTGCGCAACCGGGCCTATTTGCGCCAAAAGCTGGGCGTGGTGCAGCGCGAGTTCGAGGTTTATCTCGCGGCGCCGCGTTGCCATCTGCGCGGCCAGGTGGATGAAGTGCTCACGCTGGCCGACGGCAGCATGGCGCCGTTGGACTACAAATTTGCGGAATGGAAGAACCGCCTTTACGCCGGCTATCGCATGCAGCTCGCGCTCTACGGCCTGCTGATTCGGGAGAATTACGGCAAGCCGGTGCGCCGCGGTTTTTTGGTCTATACGCGCAGCCAAAACTATCTGCTGCCGGTGGAGCTGACGCCCGTTGCCTCAAAATAAAATGTAACCATGGAAGGTCGTAGAGTCCAGCGCTTTTTTAAAAATATTTTATCACCATAAGCCGTAACGGAAGGAGCCCGTAGGGCAACTAGGGTTACGGCTTATGG
>Ga0247727_10003824_pt1 | contig 32846 bp, 30 predicted proteins | sample WisWelCaveWW1625_FD_202498 | JGI IMG/M metagenome (GOLD analysis project Ga0247727, IMG submission 202498) | Biofilm microbial communities from Wishing Well Cave, Virginia, United States - WW16-25 | ecosystem: Environmental > Aquatic > Deep subsurface > Groundwater > Cave microbial mat | place...
AAGCAGCAGCAGGCCCTCGACCTGATCGCCGCCATCACCGTGTAGCCAGTCGCGCTCGCCCCGCCTCAATCTCAACCGATTGAAGCATAAGCAAAACTTTCAGCAACCTTCGGGGAACTTCGGGCTAGTAGAGTGGAGAGCGCCGTCAGCGCGGCGCAGACCGACGCGGATGCCGCCGCAGCGCGGCGCCAGCGCACAGCCTGACGTCGGGCCAGCGCAAACTGGCGAGATCGCGCAGGTATCGCCACGGCATACGGCGGTGATGCGTTGGCCCGCCGGGGTTGCACGACGAGTGTCATGCGCCCGACGGCGCGCTGCATGGAAAGCAAGGGTCGATGCCGGGGTGCGGCGAACCAGAGGAGCGCCGCGAGCTGCAGGGCTATGCCGATGGCGAGCGCGGCCTGGTGCGCCTCGACGGGATACCGGCCGTCCGCCTGGGGCCACTGCTCGATGATGAAGCCGGTGGCGGACTGCAGGACGAAGGTGCCGCCCATGTGCAGCAGATTGAGTGCCCCGTTGGCGCGCCCGGAGGCCTCCTTCGGGAAGTAAGTCGCCAGAATGGCGTAGCTCAGGACGGTGGCGGCCCCGGCTGCGGCAATGACGACCCACAACAGATGGGAGGGCACGGGCAAGCCGAGGAGAAGGGCGAGCTGGGCGGCCATCGACAGTGCGAGAGTCGAGGCGAGGACCACCTCTGTTCGCACACCTGCGCGGCGCAGCCGGTCGGCGGCAGCGCCCAGCAGAAGGGCGCTGGCGCTCAGCGCGATGGCCATGGCAGCGAGATGCTGAACCACGGTGGCGCGGTCGAATCCCGCCACGTCCTTCAGCCATGGCGCGGCCCACAAGCCCTGCAAGGACCACGACGTGCCGATGCCGATCGCGGAGAGCGGCGCCAGGCGCCAGAACCGCGGGTCGCGGTAGATGGTGGACAAGCTCACGGCCTGCCGTGCGCTCGAGGTCTTGGGCTTGCCGCTCGTATCGGGGACCGCGAGCAGGATGAGCAGCGCGGCCAGGGCCGACAAAGCGCCCAGGAGAGCGAACAGGCCGCGCCAGCCGAGGCTGCCCACAATCAGGTCCGCCGGACCGGTTGCGGTGACGGCGCCGAGGGCGCCGAGCATGACCAGCCAGCCGTTGGCGAGCGCGACCCGCTCAGGCGGAAACCACAGGACGATGGCCTTGAAGCCGGCCATGAGAGCGAGGGCAACGGCGAGGCCGATGAGGGCGCGGCCGATGACGAGCCCGATGAGACCGTCGGCGAGGGCGAACACGAGCGCCCCGGCCCCGGCGATGAGGAGCAGGGCACTCTGGACGGCGCTGGGCCCATAGCGGTCGAGCAGGACGCCGCCTGGGAGCTGCGCGGCCGCGAACAGCAGGAAATAGACCGACGTCAGGAAGCCCAGGTTGGCGGCGTTCAAGCCGACGTCGCCGGTGAGGTCGCCGGCGATCGGCGCGTTGATCGAGCGGAAGAGATAGGAGAGGTAGTAGCCGGCCGCGAAGGGCAGGAGCACGCAGGCGATGAGGCGAGCTCGGGACAAGGCGGTTGGCTCCGGCAACGGGGATCCCTCGCAGCAACGCCAGCGCGGTGCTGCTCGTGGGTCCGGGGGGCGGGTTGGGGCTCGGAACGGGGCGCGAGGTAGCCTCGTCCGTATTAGCCGTCATCCTTCCTGTCGCGCCGCCAGAGGAGGCGGGCCGTACCGTTGCCGGTGTCCTCGATGAGAGCGCCGAAGATCGGCTGCGGCAGGGCCGGATCATCGAGCCTGACGCTCAGGTAGGTCTCGTCCGATCCCCTCCGGGGCCTGCGCCAGGCGGCACCGATCTCGGCTGTCCCCGCCATGATGCGGAAGTCGGGAGCGCCGTCGGCCTCCCTGCGGTCGTTGGCGATCAATTGCACCTTGACGCTCAGGGTGAGCGTGCGGATGGTGCCGGCATAGCCGTCCTTCACCGTGGAAAAAGTCCCGATCACAGGCATTTGCTTCCCTCCTTGTTTCTCTTTTTCAGTTCGATTCAGTTCGATGCGATGCCGCGGTAGGGCCGCAGCACCAGGTCCTTGTGCACGATGACGCGCAGCGGCCATCCCGGGCGCACCTTGATCGTCGGCTGGACGTTGAGGTGGCGCTCGATCAGGCGCTGGCCAGCGCGGTTGGTGGTCGACTGCGTCGACTGCTGGAGCGCCTTGACGAGGTCGCTGTCGCCGAGACTGTTGCCACCGCCGAAGGCGAGCTCACTGCCCACGCCGAGTACCGTCGCGAGGGCGATGCCCTTCAAGAGCTTCCAGGTGTGGAGATCGACCTCGTCGGCAAGGCCGGCATAGCCGCCCGTGTCGGTGGCCGGCAGGTTGTCGATCACGATCGAGGAGCCGTCGGGCAGGATGATGCGCTGCCAGACGACGAGGGCGCGCTCCTGGCCGAAGGCGACGACATTGTCGTACTTGCCGACGAGACGCGAGCCCTGGGGGATCAGCAGGAACCGCCCCGACACGGTGTCGTAGACATGCTCCGTGACCTGGGCGATGACGAACCCGGGCAAATCAGAATTCAAGCCTGTCACCAGGCTGGCGGCGATGACGGTGCCGGCCATCAGCTGGTAGGGAGAGACGGGCGTCTGCAAGCGGTGCGGATTGTAGATCTCCTTCTCCGGTCCGGACTTGAGGAAGGAGAGCTTGCGGGTCTGGTCGGCAGTACTGGTGCCCAGCAGGTCGAGATCCCCACCCGCAAGCGCGAGCGCCCGGTCGGCGGCACGCAGGACCGAAAGCGTCGCCAGGCCGCCGTCTGTCGTCTTCGGGGCTGGAGGCGGGGTGTGATCGGGGCGCGCATCGGCGATGACCGCCTCTTTTGGCGGCGCCTTCAGCTGCAGGCGGAAGAACACCTGTGACTCGCGGGCCTGGCCGGCGAGGCGAGTGAGGCGCGCCTTCTCGGCTCGCTCGGCCTCCGCGACCGGATCGGCTGAGATATCCATTAGTTTCGGCACGCCTGGCGTGACTACAGCTGGCTGCTTCCCTGTGTCGGCCTTCTTGTCGGCCTTGACGCCGTCGTAGGTGGCGGGGAGCTTGGACAGCGCATCGGTGATCGGCTTGTGATCGACGTTGAAGAGCTCCTGCGGGCCGGCGACGCGCAGGCTCGGGGGTTTGAGGGCCACCAGCACGATGCAGGAGATGAGAAACAGCAGGACCGCGGCGCCGCCGATGACGACCTTGCGGTTGATGCGGGTGACGGGTTGGGGGCGCGCCCGCAGCTCGAGCGTCTCGGGCGGGACCTTGGCCTCGGGCCTGGCCGGCCCCTGTTGATCCGATCCGGTCATTGGTTCGTCTCCCGCCACACAGCATCGGTGCGGATGATGCGCACGACGCGCTGTGGTGCGGTCCCGAGCCTCAGCTCGGCGGGTCGACGATGTAGGTGGTGCCGCGCACGCGGTAGTTGACGAGCGCCGGCTTCCCGTCCGGGCCGATGACGAACAGCGGCGGCGCCTCGCTCTGGGCCAGTCCCGACGGGAACTGGATGTAGACCTTGGACCCGTCGTCGAACACCTGGCGCGGCCGCCACGGCGCGTCGCCCTCGATGCGGTATCGAAACTTCAGCTGCTCGATGTTGACACCGGTGTCGGCGACCGCAGCTGCCGCAATATCGGCCTCGGCCCTTTGCTTCTTGAGGGCGAGCAGCTGCGACGCGGGGTAGGTCCAGGACACCGAGGCCATGTAGGTCGACTGGGACGAGCGCATTTCAAGGTGATAGGTGCGCCGTTCCGTGGTGATGACGAGGTTGGTCGTAAGGTCTGCGCCGATCGGCTTGACCAGGATGTGAACCTGCGCGTCCTTGCCCTCGCCGCTGGTCGTGTCGCCGACGATCCAGCGCACCGTGTCGCCGGCCGACACCGAGACCAGCTTCTCGCCGGGCTCAAGCGCGATGTCCGTGACCTGGTTGGGGGCCGCGTAGAGCTGGTACAACGCGCCCTTGGTGCAGGGGTAGACCTGGATGGCATTGATGTAGCCGTCCTTGGCCGGCTCGATCTTGGCGAGTGCATTCGCCTCGGCAACGCGCTCCTTCGGCTGCTTGTCGTCCTTGGCCTTGTCGACCTTCTCCGGGACCGGCTTCAGCTGGCCCGGAAGCGGCAACGGCTTCGGAACCTCCACGACCCGGACTTTCGGCTTCTCCTCCGGCTCGCGCCGCGCGGCCTTGAACGCACCGTCGAGGATCGGGATCTCCGGCACCTGGACTATCGTTGCGCAGGCTGTGACAACCACTGTCACCACCACTGCCAAAGCGAATGTGGGGGGCCTGCTCATTTGGCTTCTCCCGCCGTGACGTCCTGCGACCAGTTGAAGGTGTGCACGTAGATGCCAAGCGGGTTCTTGCGCACGGCCTCCACGGTGCGTGGTGGGGTGGTGACGAGGGAAAAGAGCCCGGTGAGGCGTTTGGTGTCCTTCAGAGCCCCGCCTTCGAAGATGCGCTCCAGCCAGCGCACCTGGAACGAGGAGTCGGAGGCGCGCACCACGCTGGTGACCTCGACCGCGACGGTCTCGCGCCCGACCTTGGCGAAGGGGTCGTTCTCGCGCGCGTATTCGTTGAGCGTCACCGCTGCGCGATCGGTGACGAAGTCGTAGGCCTTGAGCCAGTTCTGCCGCACGACGACGGGGTCGATCGACAGGGAGCGCACGTTGTCGACAAAGCGCGCGAGGTGGAAGGCGATCTGCGCGTCGCTGGGCTTGTAGGCCTCGGCCGCCGGCCCGACGGCACGGGCTCCACCTTTGGGATCCACCTCGACGATATAGGGGAGCGTCGAGGCCGACCGGCCGATCCAGAGCAGGATCGCGGCCAGGATCAGCGACAGCACCAGGCTCCCCAGCGCCATCAGGCGCCAGTTGTGCGCCTGCACCCGGGCCGAGCCGATGCGCTCGTCCCAGACCTGGGCGGCCTTCTGGTAGGGGGTGACCGGTTCCGGCGTCTCGCCGTAGCGCAAGTTGGAGCGCTTGAATGTCATTATACTCTGTCTCCCTCAGCTCTTGTCCTTGAGGTCGGGGCCGCCGCCGCTGGCGGGACGATCGCCCTCGCGCAATGCCTGCGCGGCGACCAGGCCGGCCTGGGTCAGGCGATGGCGGCGGGCGAGGCCCTGCGCCCACGCCGGCGCCTCTGGTTGTGTTTCGCCTGCGCCAAATGCATCAGCGCGACGGCCGGGCGATCCAGGGCCAGATGGCGGCCAGGCGTCGCGGTAGCCCTGCGCGGCGCCCTGGCGATAGGCGTCGCGCACCGGCGCCGTGCCCGAGGCGATCATTCTCGAGGCCGGTGCCGTGACCGTCGTCGTCACGACCCCGCGCGGTCCGCCGGCCTCGTAGGCGGCGCCGACGCGGCCCGTGAGGGCTGCGGCAGCCTTGATGCTTCCGCCCGCAGCGCGACCCGTCAGGCGTGCGGCGCCAGTCGCCAGCATGCCGCCGGCAACAGCGGTGCCGCCGAGCGCCGCCGTGGTCGCCACAGCCGCGCCGGCACCCAGCTGCGGCGCCCCGGAAATCAATCCTGACGCAATGCCGGGTATGAAGACCGCCAACCCGAACACGGCGATGGCGGCGAGAATGGTCGATGCCGCCTGCGTCAGCGTGATGTCGCCGGTCGGCCGGATCAATGTCCCGAAGATCGAGGCGCCGATGCCGACCACGATCGCCAGCACCATCAGCTTGATGCCGGAGGAAATGACGTTGCCCAGCACCCGCTCGGCCAGGAACGCCGTCTGCCCGAACAGCGCAAACGGCACCAGCACGAAGCCCGCCAGCACCGTGAGCTTGAACTCGATGATGGTGATAAAGAGCTGGACCGACAGCACGAAGAAGGCCAGCAGGACGATCAGCCACGCCAGCATCAGCACAACGATGGTGACGAAGTTGGAGAAGAACGTCGTGATCCCGATCAACTCGCCGGCCTTCTCCAACAGCGGCCGCGACGCCGTGAACCCCGTCGACGCCACGAACCCCGGCCGCATCAGGTCCGCCACCGTCAGCGACGCCCCCGACGCCTTCAACCCCAAACCCGCAAACGACTGGAACACAATGTCGGCCAAGCCCTTGAAGTTGTTGAGCAGCAGGGCAAAAAAGCCGACGTACAGCACCTTCTTGATCAGCTGCGCCGGAACGTTGTCCTCGCCCATCAACGCCCAGAACAACCCCGCCAGGACGATGTCGATCGCCACCAGCACACTGGTCAGGAACGCCACATCACCCGCCAGCAACCCAAAGCCGCTGTCGATGTAGCGGCTGAAGGTCTCGGTAAACCGATCGATAATCGCGAGATCGTCCATTCCGTCCTCGAAGCGCGAGGCAAAGCTCCGCCATCGCTGGCGAGATGGGCCGCCGTGGTTGCATCAGGGGTGGCGAGTCAGATGGTGGTCAGCGTCGTCGTCGGATGCCTCGGCCTGGGGGCTCAGTCGCTTCGCGAGCGGGGCCAGCCCCGCAACCCCAGCCGGGAGGACACTTCCCGGACCCACCGCTCTTTGAAGTCTCAAAAAGAAGGGGGATCGGGGTCTCCCCGAGCGGGCGCGGGCGGCAGCCCGCTCGCGAAGCGATCAACCCTGTCAGCATTTGGAAACCTCCCGAGTTCATCACAACGCTCATCTGCTTGCCGTGTAGGCCTGGCCATTGCCAACGAAGGTCTTGAAGCGCTGCTTTGCCTCGTCTTCCGCGGCGAGCTCGCGGGCTTTTGCCAATGTTTCGGCGCGGTGCTGGGCGGCGAGGAGGCTTTGCAGCGCGAGGGATTGCTTCACGTTCAAGGCGGTGAGCTCGTTGCCGGCTTGTGTCGCCTCGAGGGCGCCGACGGCATCGCGGGAGCGGGCCATGGCGTCGGCGAGAAGGCGCGCGTCGGTGTCGATGCCGTCGGCGATCTGGCCTTGGAGGAGGGCAGTGCGCTGGAAGGCTGCGTACTCCTCGTCCCATCGGGTCTTGGCGTTGCGAAGTGCGTCGTCGTGCGTGAGGGCGGCTGACGCTTGTCTTGGAAACAGCTGGTCGTAGCTGCTCTGGGTTGCCTGCAGCCGTAACGCGATGCCTTGGCCGGCGTGGAGCTGGGTCTGGATGGCGGCGAGCGTGCGCTGGAGGTCCGGCGAGATCGTGGATCCGAGGCGCATCAGGTTCTGATCCATGCGCGAGAGCATCAGCGCCTGGTTCTGCAGCTGCCGCACCTGGTTGTTGATCTGCTCCAGCGCACGGGCGGCGGAGAGCAGGTTCTGCTGGTAGTTCGACGGATCGAACACGGTCAGCTGTGCCGCCGACCGCGGCACGCAGCTTGCCAGCACGCCGACGACGACCGGCACCATAATGAATGAATTGTGCGAGGCTCTCATGGGCTGCTCCTCTTGGATTTGCCCGACACCACGCGGAAGGGCGAGAGGCGTTCGGTCATGGGCGGTCCGCCGGGAAGGCCAGGCAGCGGCGCGGCGTCGGTGCGGGCTTTGACGGCCTGCGCCGCTGCCTTCGGCGAAGGTGCCCTGCCGTGCGGGGAGGTGGAGGGCGCGGCTGGCACACCTTCGGCCGGATCGATCGGGGCGGATGGTTGGGGGATTGGCGGCGGCGGTGTCGGCCGCAGCCAGCGTTGGATCAGCTCGCCGCCCCAGGCGAGGCCCTTCGCCTCGAGGAAGCGGGCCGCGAATCCGGCCTTGTCGCCTTGCGCGAGACAGCGATCGATGAGCTTGTGATCGTCGGGCGAGGACGCACCGCACAGCGCCAGTGCCACGGGGCCGAGCCCCAGCTCGAACAGGCGGTTGCCGCGCGCGGTCTGGGCGTAGTAGTCGCGTTTCGGCGCCGCCGTGCTCAGGATCTCGATCTGGCGCGCATTGAGGCCGAAGCGCTCGTAGACGGCGCGCGCCTGCGGCTCGAGTGCCCGGTCGTTGGGCAGGAAGATGCGGGTAGGACAGCTTTCGATCAGGGCGGGGGCGATGGTCGAGCGCTCGATGTCGGCCAGCGACTGGGTCGCGAACACCGCCGCGACGTTCTTCTTCCTGAGCGTCTTGAGCCACTCGCGAATGCGGGCCGCGAACAGGGCGTCGTCGAGGAAGCTCCAGGCTACGTCGAGAATGAGCAAGGTGGGGCGTCCATCGAAGCGCGCCTCGAGACGGTGGAACAGGTAGGTCAGCACCGGCGCGATCAGCGCCTTGTGCTGCATCAGCTGCTCCATCTCGAAATGCAGCACGTCTGTCGACGCCAGCTGCTCCGACGAGCCGTCGAGCAGGCGGCCGTAGGCCCCTTCCAGCGTATAGGGGGCGAGCGCCGCCACCAGTGCATTCGACTGGATGAGGACGGCAAGTCCGGTGAGCGTCCGCTCCTGCTTGGGTGCCGAGGCGAGGCTCTGCAAAGCGGTCCACACCGCGTCCTTGACGTCGGGTGTCACGCGGACGCCTTCACTGGTGAGCAGCGCCGTCACCCACTGCAGGGCGAAGGCGATCTCGCCGGGCTCGTCGATGCGGGCCAGCGGCTGCAGGGACAGCGTACCTTCGAGGCCGAGCTCGATGCTCTCGCCACCCATGCCAAGGGTGGCGGCCCGGGCCGATCGTCCCCGATCGAACAGGATGACCTGCGCGCCGATGAAGCGGCGGAATTGCAGGGCCAGGAGGGACAGCAGTACCGACTTGCCGGAGCCGGTCGGGCCGACAATCAGGCTGTGGCCGACATCGCCGACATGGAGGTCGAGCCGGAACGGCGTGCTCCCACGCGTCTCCGCCATCATCAGCGGCGGTGCCTGGAGATGCCGGTTCATCTCAGGCCCCGCCCACACCGCCGAGACCGGCATCATGTGGGCGAGGTTCAGGGTGTGCACGATCGGCTGGCGCACGTTGGCGTTGGGGTTGCCCGGCAGGCTGCCGAGCCAGGCCTCGACCGCGTTCAGAGTCTCGCGGATGGTGACGAAGCCGCGGCCGTTGACGATACGCTCCACCGCCAGCAGCTTCTCATTGGCCTGCTTGGCATCGGCATCTGCGACCACGATGACCGTGGTGAGATAACCGAACGCCACATCGTCGGCGCCCAGCTCCTGCAGCGCCTCGTCCGCATCCATGGCCTTGTTGTCGGCATCGGGATCGACCAGCGCCGTCTCGCGGTTGAACATGACTTCGCGCAGGATGGCCGAGACCGACTTGCGCTTGGCGAACCACTGGCGCCTGAGCCGTGTGAGGTGCCGCGTGGCCTCGGTCTTGTCGAGAGCGATCCAGCGCGTGGTCCAGCGATAGGCAAATCGCAGATCATTGAGCGCATCGAGCAGGCCCGGCGTCGTCGCATTGGGGAAGCCCAGCACGGTGAGCACCCGCAGGTGCTCGCTGCCGAGCTTGGGCTCGACGCCGCCGAGGAACACCGTGCCGCAGAGGATCGCATCGAGGTGTGTCGGGATGGCCGGCACCGCCACCGGGTGGCGCTTGTTGGAAATGGTGCCGTGCAGGTAGCGCAACGTCTCGGCATCGCCGAGCACCTCGGCTTCAGGCAGAATGGAGGCAAGCATCTGGAAGGCGCGGTCGGTCTCGGTGACGAACCACTCCAGTTGCGCGTGCGGCTCGACCTCGACCGCCGTCGCATCGGTGCGCTCGTACAGCAGCCGCTCTGCGCGGCCCTCGTGCTCGGGCGGCGGCAGATAGAGAAAGGTCAGGAAATACCAGCTCTCATGGTGGGCGCCGTCGGCGCTGAAGGTGGCATACCGCTCCTGGTCGACCAGCCACGACGCGGCGTCGCCAAAGCGGGCACCGGGATACTGGCTGGCTGGGACCCGCTCGGCCTCGAAGAACAGCGCCCAGCCGGCTCGAAAGCGCTTCAGCACATTGTTGAGCCGCGCGGTGATGGAGACGAGCTCGGCCTCGGTGGCGCTGTCGAGATCGGGACCCCGATACCTAAGTGTGCGCTGGAACGAGCCGTCCTTGTTGAGGACGATGCCGGGCCCGACCAGGCAGGCCCATGGCAGGTAGTCGGCAAGGCTCGTGGTCTTCTTGCGGTATTCGGCGAGGTTCAGCATGTCAGCACTCCCTTGTGGCGGGCATGACGGGACAGGACGGTCAAGAAGGCCGGGTCCTTGCGCGTCACCCACACGGCGACCGCGTGGCCGGCGAGCCAGATCAGCAGCCCCGCCAGCCAGAGTCTGAGGCCCAGGCCGATGGACGCGGCCAGCGTGCCGTTGAGGATGGCGAAGCTGCGCGGGGCGCCGGCGAGCAGGATCGGCTCGGTCAGCGCCCGGTGCAGCACGACCTCGAAGCCGGGGACGGAAGACGGTTGACCAATCATGCGATCACACTCCCTTGTCAGTCGATGAGGGCGCCGCCGGCGAAGGAGAAGAACGACAGGAAGAACGAGGTGGCGGCAAAGGCGATGGAGAGGCCGAACACGATCTGGATCAGGCGCCTCAAACCCCCGCCCATGTCGCCGAAGGCGAGGCTCAGGCCCGTGACGATGATGATCACCACTGCGATGACCTTGGCGACCGGACCCTCGATCGACTCGAGGATGCGCTGCAGCGGCGCCTCCCACGGCATGCCCGAGCCGGCGGCGTGGGCGGCACTATCCGCCATGAGGGCGACGATGCCACCGACCATCGCCGCGGCGAGGTAGCGTCTCTGGATCGGGAGGACATGAATGTGCCGCACGGGGCTTGCTCCCTTCACACCGTATGGAGGCTGGGCCGGCCGCCGAGGGGCCTGAGGACGTACTCGCCGTCGGCATCGAGGCTTGCGACCTCGAGCAGCGTCTCGACCCGGCGGCTGCCACCGCGGCCGTTCAGGAACACCACGATGTCGATTGCCTGCACGATGAGCTCGCGCGGCACGGTGACGACCGCCTCTTGCACCAGCTGCTCGAGGCGGTAGAGGCCGGCAGCTGCAGAGTTGGCGTGCACGGTGGTGATGCCGCCGGGATGGCCAGTGTTCCAGGCTTTCAGCATGTCGAGGGCTTCGGGTCCCCGCACCTCGCCGACGATGATGCGATCCGGGCGGAGCCGCAGCGTCGAGCGCACAAGATCGGCCAATGTCGCCACACCGGGCTTGGTGCGCAGCGCCACGCAGTCGGCGGCAGCGCACTTGAGCTCGCGCGTGTCCTCCAGGATCACGACGCGCTCGTTGAGATCCGCGACCTCAGCGAGCAGGGCGTTGACGAGCGTGGTCTTGCCCGACGAGGTGCCGCCGACCACCAGGATGTTCTTGCGCTCCCGCACGGCAAGCGCGAGCACTTGTGACTGGTGCACCGACATGATGCGCGCCGCCACGTAGTCGGAGAGCCGGTAGAGCACGTCGGCCGGCTTGCGCACGGCGAAGCAGGGAGCAGGCGAGACAGGTGGCATGACGCCTTCGAAGCGCTCCCCCGTCTCTGGCAGCTCGGCCGAGACGATGGGGGCCCTGTCATGCACCTCGCGCCGCACGTGCGCGGCAACCAAGCGGATGATGCGCTCGGCCTCGGCACTGCCGATGCGCTCGCCCGTATCCTGGCGCCCGATAGTCGCCCGCTCGATCCACAGCCTGCCATCCGGGTTGACCATCACCTCGATAACCGTGGGATCGGCCAGCGCCGCGGCGATGGTGGGCCCGAACGCCGTGCGCAGCATCTGCCGGCGGCGGCCCTGCGCCTCCTCGGCTGCGGCAAGGGAGAACAAATCAGCCATGGCCACCGCCTTCCCCTGGTCCGGTCGCGCGGCCGTTGGACGTCAGCTGGGCGTTCCGGCGAGCCGTGTCGCCGGGCGCAGTGGCAAACAGATCCGCCTGGTCTACGGGGACGGTTTGCAGGACCTCCGCCACGTGCCGCCGGCCCTCGGCGACGCGCCGGCCGATCTCGGCGAGGAACACCTCGAAGCGCTTCCGGCCGGTGAGCCGCGCCGACTCCTGGTCGTCCTCCGGAATAGGCGGCGTGACGGTCAGGAAATAGCGCGCGAACAGCGCCAGGGTCTCGGTGGCGACGTTCTGGTCGCTCGACTGCCGCGCCACCGCCCTGTGCAGCTCATTGAGCCGGCGGGCGAGGACTTCATTCAGCCCGTCATGCTGCCGGGGCTCGAGGCTGGCCCTAAGCGCCTCCTCGAACAGGGCGGACTTGGCGCCCTGGCGCTCCCTGGCCACCTCATCGAACTTCCGCGCCAGCGGCAGCGGCAGATAGAGGGTGTATTTCTTCTTGGCTATCAGAGCCGCGCCCCCGGAAAGGCAGTCACGCGGTCGAGCGCTTCGCCGGCGGGTGCATTGTCCTCGCCGGTCTCCGGCTCCGGGCTCCAGCCGAACAGCGGCAGATCGGCGAGCGGACGCTCGGCCCTGTCCTTCTTCCGGCGGCGGAGCGGCATCTCGCACGTGCGAGGCGGAGTGTCGTCGCGCACGCCGCTCGACTCCAGGAGCTCGGCCCAGGCCTTCTCGAGGCGCGCGTGGGGCTCGCGGGTCTGGCCCGACCAGTCGTCGCCCCGCGCCGCCGGCAGATCGGAAGTGCGCTCAGCGGCAAGCTCGGGCGCCGGCCGCCGGCGCGCCAGGAAGTTGTGGTCTGCGTAGTATTGGAGCTTCTTTCCCCGGATCGGCGGCGTGCCGGAGACCATGACCAGCGCATCCTGCTGCGGGAGCTGCAGAACCTCGCCGGGAGTAAGCAGCGGCCGCGGCGTCTCCTGCTCGGACATGGACACATGCGGCAGCCACGCCGACAGGCGCGATCCCGAGATGTTCTTCTGGGCCCGCAGCTCGGTAGCGGTGCCCAGCGCATCGGAGAGGCGCCTTGCCGTGCGCTCGTCGTTGGGGGCGAAGGCCACGCGCACGTGGCAGTTGTCGAGGATAGAGTGATTGACGCCATACGCCCTGTCGATCTGGTTCAGTGACTGCGCCACCAGGAAGGCACGCACGCCGTAGCCCGCCATGAAGGCCAGCGAGGTCTCGAAGAAGTCGAGGCGGCCGAGCGCCGGGAACTCGTCCAGCATCAACAAGAGCTGCCGCTGTGACGCTGCGCCGCCCACGGGCAGCGCCTCGGTGAGGCGGCGGGCGATCTGGTTGAGGATCAGGCGCACCAGCGGTTTGGTGCGAGAGATGTCGGAGGGCGGCACCACCAGGTAGAGCGAGACCCGCCGCTCCGCACCCATCAGGTCAGCAATGCGCCAGTCCGAGCGCGCCGTGTTGGCGGCAATGAGCGGATCGCGATAGAGCCCCAGCAGGCTCATGGCTGTCGACACCACGCCCGAGCGCTCGTTGTCGGACTTGTTGAAGAGCTCGCGGGCGATGGAGGCCACCACCGGGTGCGGCATCGGCGCCTTTTCGGTGCCGACGTGGTTGGTGGTCAGCATCACCTTGAGGGTGCGGAGGATCGAGCGCGACGGGTCGGCGAGGACGGTGGCGACGCGGGTCAGCGTCTTCTCGCGCTCCGCGTAGAGCACGTGCAGGATGGCACCGGTCAGCAGGGCATGTGCCGTCTTGTCCCAGTGGTCGCGCAGGTGCTTGGCCCCTTCCGGGTCGACCAGGATGTCGGCGATGTTCTGCACGTCCCGCACCTCATGCAGGCCCTTGCGCACCTCCAGGAGCGGATTGAACTGTGCGGACAAGGGGTTGGTGGGATCGAACAGCAGGCAGTGGGAGAACTGCGCGCGCCATCCGGCCGTCAGCGCCCAGTTCTCGCCCTTGATGTCGTGCACGACAGTGGAGCCGGGCCAGGTGAGGAGGGTGGGGAGCACCAGGCCGACACCCTTGCCGGACCGGGTCGGCGCCACGGCGAGCACATGCTCGGGACCGTCGTGCCGGAGATAGCGGTTGCCGTAGGTTCCCAGGACGACACCCTCATTACTGAGGAGGCGTGCGTTCCTGACATCGGAAGAGTCCGCCCAGCGGGCCGAGCCGTAGGTCACGGGGGCATTTGGAGACCTGCGGCCTCCCCGTCGGGCGGCTCCGCCGATCGCGACCAGGCCGCTGGCGATCCCCCCGAGGGCGGCAACGGCACCGGCGCGGGCGAAGACATCGGGGGCCTGACCGTCGAACGCAAGCCACCAGATGAACAGCTGCCATGGCGCGTAGAGTTTGACGACGACGAGGTCGGCGAGCGGTGCACCGAGAGCCGGCTGGTAGGCGAGCACGGAGGCCGCCCACTGCGTGGCCACCGACAGGCTGGCGATCACCAGCAGAAGGGCGGTGCTGATCTGGACCGCGAAGGTGCGAGCCGCCGACATCCCTCAATCCCCCATTGCGCACAAGCGCGCTCAGTTGGGATCAGCATGCGGGAGACGCCGGCGCGGTGTGAATGGGGAAACGTTGCAAAAAGCGGGAAGGGCAGGGAAGCCGCGGGAGCGCGGAGGAAGTGCACGCCAATAGCGTTGCAGCGGGTCGCCATTTCCACACGCATTCGCATATGCCACGAGCTGAAATCGTGTTGTCCCCACGTCGCACGCGCACGCCCCACTGCACGCCGCCATCCCCGGAGATCCAACGTCTCACGTACGGATTCCGGCGTTGAATTCTTCTCACTCCCAAGCTGATGGTGTGCAGAGCACCGAGCGCCGGACCAAGTGCGCCGCGACGCGAGCTTGCCGCGGCGCAAGGAAGCGGCGCCTACGCGCCGCCGGCTTTGCGGAAATCGAACAGGGGGATGCCCAGCACCTTCGCCTTGTCGGCAAGGTTGTCGGTGACACCGGCGCCCGGGAACACGACGACGCCGATCGGCAGGGCTTCGAGAAACTGGTCGTTGCGCTTGAACGGCGCGGCCTTCTGATGACGGGTCCAGTCAGGCTTGAAGACGACTTGCGGCACCTTGCGCGTATCGGCCCAGCAGGCAGCGATCTTCTCGGCGCCGCGCGGGCAGCCGCCGTGCAGCAGGACCATGTCGGAGTGCTTTGCGTGCACCTTGTCGAGCACGGCCCAGATGCGGTGGTGGTCGTTGCACTCCACGCCGCCGGCGAAGGCGATCCTGGCGCCTTTCGGCAGCAGCACCTGCGCGTCCGCACGCCGGCGCGCATTGATAAACTCGCGGCTGTCGATCATGGCCGCGGTCAGCGTGGCGTGGTTCACGATCGAGCCGGTACGGGGCCGCCACATCTGACCGGTGTGGATACCATAAAGCTCGGCAGCGGCGTCGCGCAGGAACTCGAAGCTGTTGCGGCGCTCGATCAAGGTGAGCCCTTGCGCCATCAGCCGCTCGAGCTCGACCGAGCGGATCTCTGAGCCGTCCTGGTCGCGCTGGCTCGAACGCTGGGCGGTCTCGTTCGCATCGAGGTCGCGTTCGATCCGATCAATCCGCCGGTGGAAGACGCTGACGATCGACCACAGCAGAGCCTGCAGATCAGGTTCGAGGCGGGTGTCGGACAGGGTCGCCACCAGCGCATCGAACATGTCGGCGAGGGCTCCGTGGAGTCTGGTCGGCTCAGGCAACGGGCGCGGATCGGGCTCATCGTGAGGCCGGTGGCCGTAGAGGGCGAGCTCGTCGAGCAGATGGGCGGTCGGGGACGCGGTGGGGGTGAGTTCGGCGTCGTCGGTGAGGCGGTCGGTCGTCATGGTCGGTCCTCTTCGCTGTGGCCGCGCCCATTCGCGGCCTTCAGGCGATCCCAAAGCCGGAAGCGGATGAGGTCCGCACCCAAAGGCGAAGCCTGCAGGGCCGCAGCGCAGCGGAGGACGGCGAGCACGGCTTTCTTGTCTCGCGAGGAATGGCGGCGCCCTTCGCGCCGCCAGGGGAAGAAAGCCGCGCACAGCCGTTGCGGGCCTCAGCCGCTTCTGGCCCGATCGCACATCTGAAGGCCGGGCGCGGCTCCTGGGCGAGGGCGGACCAGACGCCAGCCGCCGCGGACGCGCGAAACGACGTCAGCCGGACCGATGCGTGGCACGAAGGAAGCGCGGCACGTCATCAGGCGCGAGTTGCTCCTGCAGGGATGCCGCGAGCACGTCGGGTCCAAGTGCCTCGAGGTCCGTGTTAAAATCGTCCGTGCTGGGCGTGAGGATCAGCGCCTCAATGGCGTCCACCCCGGCACGAGCGGTCAGCATCTCCGCGGCCCGGCGGCCGGCTCTGTCGTTGTCGCATGCGACATAGAGGCGCCGCAAAGCGGGCGGCAGGACAAGCGCGGCCAGGTGCGTGGCCGAAAGCGCGGCGATCATGGGCATCGCCGGCAGGACGCACCGCAGCGACAGCACCGTCTCCAGGCCTTCGCCGGCCGCGACCACATCCATTACGGTGCCGAACCGCACGCCGTTGCCAAGGAGATGCCCCATCGCCCGGCGCGGCGTGGCGATCGGCGCCTTGTCCGATCCGTCGCGCTTGAGCCAGGTGCGCAGCACGCCGGTGACGGTACCCCGGACATCCGTGACGGCGGCGAGCAATGCCGGCCAGGTCTCGCGGGGTGCATCCTCGCGCGCGCGGTAGAAGCAGTTCGGGTGGAATCGGAGCGCCTTGACGCCATGCAAGCCCGCAATGTCTCGGCTACGCAGGTAGCTCTCTGCGACCGTCGCGTGGATCGGCCCGGCGGAGGCAAACAGCCGTCTTGCGGCCTCGGGCGACCCGGCCGGGGCAGGCGGCTGCCGCCGGGTCGAAACAGTCTCAGGCAGGCTTAGGAAACGGCGCGCCTCGTCGGCGACGTCGCGAAACGCATGGAGCTGCCGGCTGCGAGCGATCAGGTCGAGCAGGTCGCCATGCTCACCTGTGGCGAAGTCGGTCCACTTTCCCACCGCAGGTCCTGTGAGCCGCACCGCGAGGCTGCGGCCCGGCGTGTTGTCGGCATCGCCCACACGCCAGGTGGACCCTTCGCGGCGGCCGTTGGAGAGATACTCGCGGCATACGGCTTCGGCGTTCTGCGCAAGGCAGCGTGCGAGATAGGCGGCGGTCTCCCTCACGGGGGCCTCCATGAAAAAAGGGCCCGCCGGTGCAGCGGGCCCAGGGTGGGGAGGAACGATCACACGGCGGCGATGGCGTGCGGCGGACGGTCTGGCCTGGCGTCGCCGCTGTCGGCGTCAGTGCCAGTGCCGGTCACTTTCTCCACGACTGACGTGAAGCTCTGCCCGGGGGTGCGCAGCGGCTCGGGCACCCAGCCGGTGCCCGCGAGCAGCTCCTCGGCGGCGGTTGCCATCTCGGCCTTCTTGAGATGCGCGATGCGCTGGGCGGCCTCCCCGCCCTTGGCCTCGCGCACGGCGTCGAGGATGCGGCCCTTGGTGACACGGCCGAAGTAGCTCTCGACCGTCGGCCGCCACCCGGCGGTCGCCACGTTGAGACTGACGGCCTGCGCCAGGCGGCCGGCATGGGCCAGCGCCCTCGGCCGGCGATTGTAGGACTCGTAGACGGCGTTCACGGTGAGCGAGACGCAACGCGCGAACAGCGCCTGGCGGCTGTCGCCATCCAGTCCCGACACCATGTCCCACAGATCGCCTGGCTCCTTGGGCAATTGCGCCGCCCAGCCGGCGTTCCGCGTTTCGATCGCCTTGGCCGAGGCGGTATCGGCGAGGCCGGGAGCCTGGGCACCAAAGGCGAGACGCTTGGGCTCGATGTCCACGCACGAGTCGAGGGGATAGGGATAGAAAAGCTTCAGGCAGAGTGCGTGCAGCGCCGCCAGGAAGGCGACGTCGGGATCGCTGGCCACCGCATCCCGCAGGGCGAGCGTGCGGTGCGCCGTGAGCTCGGTCATCAGCCGATCCGAGAGTGGCCGGACGCTGTCGGCTTCGTCGGGCTCCTCCACTCTGGAACCCGTGGCGGCGCCGGGCTCATCGTCGGATGACGGCATGGCGCTGGCATCAGCTGCGTCGCCAGCCTCGCTGTCGCCACTCGCGTCCTCCAGTTCGGCAGGTGCGACACGGGGCTCGTCCTCGGGCCGCACGTAGCCGCGCTCGATGCGCAGCACGCCGGCGCTGTCGATGCTAACAAAGGTGCCGGCGCGGGCGACCTCGGCGGCATCATAAAGGATGGGCCGCTGCTCGAACGCCTCCAGCGCCGTCTCGATCTCGCCCAGCCGCCGGTCCACCTCCTCGGGGAGATCGTCGGTGTCCGCGTTGGCCGCTTCGAGCTTATCGAACTCGGCCTTGAGCGCGTCGCGCACGGCCGTCTCCTCCTCGCTTGGCGGAACCTCGGTACCGCTCAAGCGTCGCAGACCATAGGTGTGGCCGTAGGGGAAGTCGGGCGCGACCTCGATCCACTTCCAGCCTTCCCTGCGCACGGCTTCGGCCTCGCGCTCCAGTTTCTCAGCGGCGAGCCGGTCGAGGAGTGCGGGGTCCTGCAGCCAGCCGCCGTCGTCGGACTCGAAGAGATCGCGCAGGACCATGCCGCCCGCGTCCTCGTAGTCCTCGATGCCGACGAACTGCGCCCGCTTGTCGGAGGCGCGTACCGCACCTTCGGTCAGCATCCTACGGATCTGGTAGGGCTCCCTGGTGTGAGACCGCTGCAGCGCCTCCCACACCTGCTCCTGGCGGACGTGGTCGGGGTTGACGGTGAAGGCCATCAGCTGGTCCAAAGTCATCCCGTCCTCCGCGTAGACCTCGAGCAGCTTTGCCGACACGGCCGCCAGCCGCAGGCGCTGGTGCACGACATTCGCCGAGACGAAGAAGGCGGCGGCAATCTCCTCCTCGGATTGGCCCTTCTCGCGCAGGGCCAGGAAGGCGCGGAACTGGTCCAGCGGGTGGAGCGGGGCCCGCTGGACGTTTTCGGCCAGGCTATCTTCCTCGGGAATGCCGTCGGTGCGGACGATGCACGGGATGGGCGCGGTGCGGGGGAGGCGCTTGCGCTTCACCAAGAGCTCCAGCGCCCGGTAGCGGCGGCCGCCCGCCGGCACCTCAAACATGCCGGTCTCGGCACCGGTGTCATCGAGGATCGGACGCACGGTGAGGCTCTGCAGGAGCGTGCGCCGGGCGATGTCCTCGGCCAACTCCTCGATCGCCACACCGGCCTTGATGCGCCGCACGTTGGCCTGGCTGAGCATCAGCTTGTTGAAGGGGATATCGCGCGACGCGCTTAAGCTGATCTTTGGTTGGGACTTGGCCATGGGAGTTCTCCGCGACGGACCGGCCGGGAGCCTCTCTCTCGGCCTCCTGAGCCCGTCACGAAATCTCATTCCCTCCTCTGCCTCTGCATGCGCGCTACGCCGCCAGCCGAGGAACGGACGGGAGCGGTTGATGCCGCTGATCACGCCGCGTCGTGCGCGAGCGTCCGGTCGTAACTCTCCTAATGCGGCAGTCCTGCAGGACGGTCCCGGAACGCCAGCAGATGGTCGGCGGCCTTCGACGCCGCCGAGGCGGCGCGCACGATGGCACGGTTGTCGTCGCGCAGCACTTCCAGCCAGGCGCCGATGTAGTCGGCATGCCGCACGGTCGGCACTATGCCGAGCGCGGCGCACGAATGCGCAGGTTATCTCGGCGCAGAGCTCTTCCCGTATGTATAGGTTCGAGCCGAAGGGACCCGACAGGTCGCGGCCGAGCCGAGGTCCCGAGTGATGGGCGATCTCGTGCAGGACCGTACGATGCCAGTTGATCGGCTCGAAGAACGCCTGTGGCGCGGGCACGCGGATGAAGTCGCCAGCCACATCGTAATAGGCCTTGTCCCCGCCGATGCGGATGTCCGCGCCAATCGCGTGGATCAGCTGCTCGACCTGCGGCAGGATGAGGCTGGTGTCGACGGGAGGTGCAGCAGCGGCGATTTCGCCGGGCAGTGCCTCGCACTGCTCCGTGTTGAAGACGGTGAAGCGCTTGAGGAATGGGATGGCACGGGGTTCCTCACCGCTCTTGCGGGCGCGGTCGCGCACGTCGTCCGGGATGAAGCGGTCGGCGTAGACGATCATCGTCCCGCGTTCGCCCTTGCGCACGTGGCCGCCGAGTGACAGAGCCTGCTTGAAGGTGAGCCAGCTCTGGCCGGCGAAGCCGTGCTCGACCACCGCGCCCCAGAGGATCAGAACGTTTATGCCGGAGTAGGGCCGGCCGGTAGTGGCGTTCTTCGGCATGCCGAGCGGCGCCCGGACACCCGATGAGCCCCACGGCTGCACCCAGGGCAGGCGGCCGGCCTCCAACTCGGCAATGATCTTGCAGGTGATCTCCTCGTAGAGCGTGCTGCGATCTTTCGTGAGGCGCGCGCGAGCAGCGGCCCGTGAAGCGGACTGAGCCATGGCTGATCTCCATGACGGGCCGGCTCGAGAGCCTCTCTCTCGGCCTCATGAACCCGTCACGGCGACAGCCAGCCGACTCTCACTCTCTCGCCGTCCTTTGTGGAAGTTTCCGAGCCAGGCTCATCCGCGGTCCGCGGCAGATCATTGAGGAGATCGTCGACCTGATCAGGGAGCTTGCGTGAATGCGCGGCGAAAGACGCGTTGCCGTCATGGTCCGCGCCAGGGACCGAAACCCGAATGGGCCGAGACCCGCCGGTTCCTGCCGCACCCCATCAGCAAGCAAATGGCCAGGCGGGGCTCGGGCGCGCGGCCTCTTCAGGCCGCGCGGTAGGGCCCGGCCGCGGCCGTGAGGCCGCGGGGCGCCCAAGCAGTGATCGTGGTTCCGCTGGCGGTGATGGGCTCACCATGGCGCGCCAAGTCGGGGCCTCACGACGGCTCCGACAGGGTCAATGTAACTCTGTTCCCTGACGCGCCGCGGTGCTAAGCGGTTCGGCAAGGTAGTGCCAAGTGCTGCCGAAAACGGACGTGACGGCAACCACTTCAGCTCTCTCCAGCAGCGGAAACTGCGCACCATCCAGGCCGTGTCGGTCCGCTCCTCGTCGCCCGGCATCGCGGGCGCGCGGCGTTGATCCTTCACGTCAAGTACATCGTGGTCATGAGACATTCGGCTGCGGCAGCATGCGTGCGTCGCTCGAGCGAAGTTCGGCCAGACCGTCGGCCGGCTCATCACCGGACCACAGTCGCAATACTGTGTTAAAAGAACTTGCTGGGCAACCGGCGACAGAGTTGACGAAGGCGCTCGTGCCGGTTCCGATCGTCTGGGCAACGTGAAGCCCGAAGAATGGGAACGCAACGCAATGAAACTGAAGAACGGCCCGCAGGTTCTATGTCCCCTTTTGGGTGGTCATTAGCTGTCATGCAGCCATAGCCCTGGGCTGTTCAGCGGCTGGCGCATCGTGCAGACGATGGGCTCCAAGATTACCCATCTCACGCCGATGCAGGGTTGCTGCGCAGAGACAAGCGGTGCGACTCTGTTGTTTCTGGCGACATAGCTCGGGATACCGATATCGACCACTCACACGATCACCGGGTCGATCGTCGGCGTGGGCGCAGCCCGGCGAATATCAGCGGTACGTTGGAACGTCGCGAGCATGCCGGCGGCGGCATTTATTGCTGCGTCGTTCTATGCTTTTGGCTCTGTTCGGCGAGATAGTAGAACCAGCCACCGCGACCGGGATGCTGCGCTACCATGACCAATGACATCAATGGCTTATAGCGTTGCTACATGACGCCGAACAGAGCCATGCTTTTTGCATGGTTGTTCGTTTGACAGAATTTCTCGGCATGTTGTCCGAGCTCGGGTCGATGTTGCTGGGTAGCTTCGATCGGGCGGCGCAGGCAGCGGGCCGCCGTGCGCATTTGTGGAATGGGAATGGGCACGGTGTTTGGCATGGGCGAGCGCTCGACCTGCACGCACCGAGGCAGCCAGCCGGTTTAGCTGTGCATAATGTACCCGCGCATCGCTGTGGCCTCCATCTTCAGTTCTGCCACATGATGCTTGACCATGTCGCCGATGGAGATGATGCCGACGAGCACGTCGTCGGCCATTACCGGCAAATGACGGAACCGCCGCGCAGTCATCATCGCCATCAGCTCCTCGAGAGTGTCCGTCTCCTGACAAGTAACGACCTTGTTGGTCATGCTCTGCGAGACGGGCTGCGTCAGGCAATCAGGCCCTACCACCGATAAGGCGCGGATGATGTCGCGCTCCGAAATAATGCCGGCGACCTCTCCCCGCGCTCCGACAATGACAATTGCACCGATCCGCTTGGCAGCCAGCATATTGGCGACCTCCATCAGCGTCATAGTGGGCCTGGCGGTCGTGACGGCCCGTCCTTTCTGTTTCAGTATCGCAGCAACGCTCATAGTATGTCCTTCCATCGCAACTGCGCGGAGCCTTCTTCAGTTCGGCGTTTCCGGTTCCCGGCTGTTCTTCAGGTGCGCCTTTGCTTCCTCGATCTCCTCTAAGACTGTGAGCTGTTTGCTCGCGTGGCCGCGCGTGGCCATTTCCTTCATTGGACGCATCGAGCACGACACCGGCACCTTTGCCCGAGCGGCGCACACGCGATAAGACGAAATCTTGAGGGCGTCATCCTTGCCGGCAGCCATGAATTTAACGGGTCACGCTCGGACGAGCGTTAGTGCACTACGCCAAATTCACGTCCGTGCGGCGCGAAACAGAACAGACGTGCCTTGTGGCGCGTCTGTTACCATTCCAAAACTTAACCGGCTACCGACGCATCGATGGCCTTGTTAGTTTTGGCGACCGTTGCGCCGATCTGAATCATGCGGGGCTTCAGCCGCTCAGGCACCTCGCGCTTGAGGTCGACAGACAAGAGCCCATCCTTCACGTCAGCGCCTCTCACTTCCACATGATCGGCCAGCTGGAAGCGGCGCGCGAAGGCGCGGGATGCGATGCCGCGGTGTAGGAAGTGCGCTCCGTATCCGCTCCCTTCTTCTCACCTCGGATCGAGAGCGTGTTCTCCTTTACCTCGATCTCGACGTCTTCCTCGCCGAACCCGGCGACCGCCATGGTGATGCGGTACTCGTTCTCGGTGAGACGCTCGATGTTGTAGGGCGGATAAGAGGTGGCTTCATTATCGAAGTCGGCGACCTGGTCGAGCATCGATGCGAGGCTGTCGAAGCCGACGGTCGAACGATAGAGCGGGGATAGGTCAAATCTCATAGCATCCTCCTGGAAGCGATGTGAGTGGGCCTGCCTATTACGGCCAGGCGATTTAATTTCGCGCAGCCCAGATAGGCCTGCGGTAATAGATTATATGGGACGAGTTCGCATTTTGTTCAAGGGTTGGGCCGATCAGAGTTCTCTGTCGTTAGATTATTTCTCTGTCGTTAGATTTGCGTCGGGGGCGATATTGGCCCAAATGGCGTGCGGCGCCCTCGAAAAACTGGTCAAAGACTTTCGAACGGGATGTCACGAGTTCTGGGCGAGGAATTTTGGATGTCAAGGATTTTCGACGAGGCGGTTGCGAAAGCGCCGGCGGGTCGGGGTGATAATCGTCCTCGATCATCCCCATGTATCGATATGATGCTCTCGCTAGCCCCTTGAAAAAAGGATTCCCAACGCTTCTGCGCTGGGTGTTGCGAGACGCATTGCAGCGCGTCGCACGTGCGGCACGCGAACTCAGGAGGGCCGTCGTGGCCACTACCATCCGGTTCTACTATGACGCGACGATTGCGGTTGCTCTCACGAGCGTTTTCGCGCTCGTCGTTGCCCTTATCGCTGCGGTGATCGTCGGCGGCAACGCGCCTAATTTTTCCGTCGCGATCATCGCTTTTGCGCTTACTGGTGCAATCCTGCTTTTTCGCTGGCGACGCGGCTGGCTAAGATCAGCGGCACGTCCAGCAGGTTGATCTCACCCCTGATGGGCCCAGCGGGCTGACCGATCTGGAGGCCAGGGCAGCTCACACGCAGGTGGCGGGACGAAGGCGCTCCACCCGACGGCCCGGATCGCTTTTTGGGCACTTCGTCGGACTGAGAAGTCGGCGATGACACCCAGGACTCATGCAGCGGCAGCTCGATGGGGTAGAACCTGTACAATTTGAATGGAGATGATGATATGGCAGAGCGAACAACACGCACCACCGTAACTTTCTTGCGTCCTTTTTCACTCACCGATGTGGACGGAGTGCAGCCGGCTGGAACCTACACCGTCGAAACCGTAGACACGACACTCGACAATCTGTCCTTCATTGCCTATCGGCGCGTTTCGACTTCGATCATGTTGCCGGCCGTCGGGGCAGCCGCACGTCAAAGGCAAGTGATTTTCATCGATCCGTTGGAACTAGAGGCAGCTGTGAAGCGGGACGCACAGATCTAGACGGGATCGGGTGAGAGCCTGCTCTTGCGCGACGAAGAGCCGAATTTGACCGTGATGGCGACCGGCCTTCCGTTGTGCCCTTGACCGAGATCGGCAAGGCGACCCGAAAGCTCCTCCAGCGTCGCGCCCCTCGCCAAAATGAACGAAAGCGCGCCATCTTCGAACACAGCGGTCACGCGGCTCGGTCTCAAACGATGTTCGCGGCTCTTGTGCATAACGCCCTCGACTGCTTGCGGTTGTGCTTGCTTCGCAGACGCCAGGTTGAAGAGAGGCATCGGTCCGTCGACTCGTGGAACGAGCGCGGGTCGATCAGCAAGGTGGTGGGGTAACCTTAGCCGGTCGCAAGACCGAGGATGCAGACTCGGAATCTACTCAGATTGGCCGCCGGCGCCTGCCCCACACGCGGATGGCCACGCGTCCCATACGACCTGCACCAACACACCAATGGCCCGGATCAGCGGGGCGACCGGAGCATCGGCATCCGAGGGCGAACAAACATACGCAAACGCCACGCGCCCTTGTAGGTACATAAGCGCACGTTGGTGCACGGCCGGGTAGATTCGGATTGTACCCACTGTGGACAAACAGGCTGGGCATCCTAGCTGTTGAACTGGCGTGCCGGTGGGAGTTTGGTCACGCACACACAGCCGGCTGTCGAGCAGCTTGACCTGCAAGCTTTGCACCGCATCCGCGAACGGCTCGTCTCGCAACGCACTGGTGTCCGGCGAGGACAAACGCTCCACACTGAAGCTGGATACTTTGATGGAAGACGAGGTCCCAAATGCGGACAAGCCGACTGGGTTCCTACTATTCCACATGCTGGCCGCGATCGACGAGTTCGAGTGCGACCTGATCAAAGAGTGCGCCAGCGCGTCTGCTCATAGTCTGATGAGCTGAAGAAAACTCGTCCGGTATAGACCTGCCGTTGAGGACCGTTGTGGGGACCGGGAAAGACTTGGCCCGAGCATATCGTGTCCGCTTCCCCTCCGAGAGCCGGAGAAGGTATGTCCTGCGGTAACAGGCGTTACGTCCGTCCCGGGAGGCTGCGGCCGCGATCGAGCCCCCAGGTCACGCGATTGGGGCCAATGAGGCCCATCACGGCATGTCCCCTCAGCGGCTCGAGGGCTGGCTTCCAGGGCGCTAGCGTGAAGGTGTCCTCCCGGCGGATTACGGCAAGTTTGCCGGTCGGCGTCGTGATCGGGCGCTCATAAACGCCTGAGATGCGCCGGCCGGGCTCCGCCGGGAAGTAGCTGGCGTTGAGCTCCCGCGACAGGTCGCGGACCAGCCGTTCGGTCTCGAGCTGGCGCAGGCGGCGCATCATGTCGGGCTTCGGGAGAATGTCGCCGGCCGGCGAGACCTCGGCGAGCTGGCGTTCTGCCACCCAGCGGCCGCGAGCGGCAAGAGCAGTGTCGAGCTCAGCCGCAAATCCTCCCGCTGGATGGCCCGGGCGCCATTTGGAGACAATCGCCTGGTCGAGCCACGTCGGGCCGCCATAGGTCACGTGATGCTTGAGCTCGACGGCCGAGAGTACTTGCAGTCTCGGTGCCGGCGACGGCTTGCCCTGGACGTTGTCGCCCGCGAGGGCGACGGTCATTCCGCGCATCGGCACGTCGTCCGGCCTGAGCCGCCCGAGCTCGGCGTAGTGGACACGGCCGTCAACGGCGTCGACGACGACCCAGGTGCGGTCGGTGATCTCGTCAACCATGCCGACACCGACAACCTTGCCGATCAGCGGGTCCTTGCGCGGACCGCGTTCGAAAAGGGCCATGGCCGCGGCGCCACGATCGACGACCTCCTTCAGGGCCCGCTGCATCATCTTGAACTTGTCGGCGCGCTCGCCGAGCCGCCGCAGCTTGGTGTCGGTCCTGGCGTCAAGCGCCCAGACGCCCTGCTGGCGCTCCTTGGCCAGGCCCAACCGCTCCAAGGTCTTGAGCCGGCCGACGCGCAGGGTGCGTTGGATAGGGTCCTGCTCCTCGTCGGATGTGACCACCAGGACGCCGTCCTTGGTGCGGGCCATGAGGGACCGGTCGAGGCGGGTCAGACGCTCCTGACCGACCTCGTTGAACAGTTTCTGCACCCTCTCCACCTCGGTCTCGGGACCCAGCTCGAGCGTGATGAGGGATTGGGCACGCGCTCGGACGCCATGAGCGATGTAGTCCCGTGCCATCACGAGATCGCCGCCCTCTCCGTCCCGTCCGCGGATGACGATGTGGGTGTGTGGGTGCCCGGTGTTGAAATGATCGACTGCGACCCAGTCTAGCTTGGTGTCGAGATCACGCTCCATCTGGGCTAGCAGGTCGCGGATGAAGGGCTTCAGGTCGCTGAGCCGGGCTCCCTCATCGGCCGAGACCACGAAGCGGAACTGGTGCGGATCCTTCTCCGACCGGTCGAGGAATGGGTCGCCATCGACGGCGTCACTCGTTGCCCCATAGAGACGCCCCGGGGCACCCTCGCGCGTGACGCCATCACGGACGATGTACTTCACGTGCGCCCGCGCCGCGCCGAGGTCGCCGGCGACGATGCGCGTATAGCGGGCCTTGACAATGACGCGCCGGCTGCCGGGTGCGATGAGACCGGCCGCAGCGCGCAGGCCCGCTCCCATGCCGCGCTTTGGGGGTTGCCGGGGAGATGTGGCCGCGCTGCCGCAGCGCGCGAGCGCCTTGCTTCCCGGCTTGCCGGAACACGAGCGCCGCATGGCGCTCGGCACGGGCTCGCCTCGCATCGCGAATGCGGCCGAGCTTGGGATTGAAATCGTCCTGGGCCATGAAACGCACCTCGAACGCGCGTGATGGCAGTATGAGATATTGCGCGACTGTCCAAATTCAAGATGATGGTAAAAAGCGTGCTGATTTGGAATGTGAATTTCAAACGTTGACGGTATGGGTATTTCGACGACGGTAGCGCAAGCGCCGTATTTGCGGCATTTACCGCTTGGCTGACGTCAGCCTTTTATCTTGATTTCCAAAAAAGAGGCCTGAAACTTCCTCAAACTTCTCGCTTATTCCTTGCGAGTTTTGGTGCCCGAATTGATCAATGAATGCAGTTCACGAAGCCGACGGAGCCCAAGACACATCCCGAGTGAGTACGCTCAATTGGCAGGTGGGGTGAATGGGAGCGGGAGCGCTAAGACGTGCGCAATGACCACCCGGCGAAGAGGTCTACGAGCAACACTGCGCGCGACCTGGAATCAACAAGCGGCAGTTGGACGTCAGGGACAATGGACGGCCAGAGATGGTGGGTTCGCAATTGGACAGGCTACGTTGCGACAGTGGAAAGGCACCGCGTCGTCGCCAGCCCAAGGGGCGAAGGACCGGCCCGCATAGAGGCGCTTTGCCGCCGGCCGTTTACCGACCTGCCGAGTGTCGGGGACCTTGGACATCGTCGTCTCCTCCGATCTTGAAAGAACGGCACGGGCGCACAAATGCCGGCCGGAGCGGGCCAGGGGAGACCGGCTGGCGAGCGCGCAGCGCGACGCCTGGGGGGTGGGTGGGCGGGGGCTGGCGGCGGATCATTCTGAGACGCGAAGAGCCCCCGCGCCGATGCCGGCGCGAGGGCGAAGACGAGCGGCGCTCAGTCCTGCGGGTTCCAGATCAGAGCGTAGACATCAGGATCGGTCTGGCCCGCGGCACGGCCGAGGTTCGCATAGAGCGTCTTGGAGCCGAGCTCGGGAGCCGAGATCGACAGCGACACGTACTCCTTGCCCGAGAGCTGGCCGATGCGAATCCAGCCGGCACCGATCTCGATGCCCTGCGACAGCACCCGGAAGTCGGGCTGGTTGTGCGAAGCCTTGTCGCCAACGGGCAGAATGGTGATGTCGGCCCGCACGGACAGGGTCTTGAGCTCGCCCTCGTAGCGGCCGTCCTCGCGCTTCGTCACTGATCCGATGGTAGCCATGAGTTCAGTCCTTTTCGCTGTCCGGTGGAGGCCTATTCCCCCGCCGGCGTGCGCGGGATTGCGGCGGACGGAGCCTGAGGCACCCAAGCGAAGCTTGCTTCGCGCCAGGGCCGGAACGCAGTGGAGGAGCCGCCCTTGGGCGGCTTGCCTCTAAGGGGACGGCTGCCGCACCGTCGCACAATTGACGGCGGGGGATGGCCTCCCGGACGAAGAAGAGAACGAAATGGTGGGCCTGCGGTGAGACGCGAACGGCACGGAGACGAGCGGCACCCACAAACGTGCGCACGCACCTTCGACCGGCAGCAAGACGGGTAACGGCCGGCGTGGAGCAAAGCGGCCTGGACACAAGCGGCTTGGATCGGCTTGGGGCTCAGAGCGTGCCGCGGGGCCACGTGAGCTGGGGTAATCCGATCCCGGCCTCCCGCTACCCTTGAGCCGGGATTGATTCGTCCCAGCAACAGAGGGAGATGCGCATGGCACTGTTCGTCGGGTTAGACGTGTCGTTGAAGACGGTGTCGATTTGCATCGTCAAGGCAGACGGGTCGGTGGTGTGGGAAGGCAAGACGCTCAGCGAACCAGCGTCGTTGATCAAAGCGCTCGCACGTCGAAGAAAGAACATCCAGCTTGTCGGCATAGAGGCCTGTCCGCTTTCGGAGTGGCTGTACGGTGCACTCGTTGATTCCGGCTTCACTACCATCTGCATTGAGACGCGGCATGCGCAGCGGTTCTTGTCTTCGCGACCCAACAAGACCGACCGCAGCGACGCTCGCGGCATCGCTGATATGATGCGCCTCGGTCACTACAGGCCTGTGCACGTGAAGAGCCGCGAGGCGCAGCTTCTCCGCACGACGCTCGTCGCGCGCAAGAGGTTCGTGGATCACATGCTGGCGATCGAGGGAACGATCCGGGGCTTGTTGAAAGTGCATGGATTGAAGATCGGCCCGGTGCACCACTGCACCTTTTCTGCCAGGGTAACAGGTCTGCTTGAGAACAAACCGGAGCTGCGAGTTGCGATCGAACCCCTCTTGGACGCGCGCAATCTCATGCGTCGGCAGTACGTGCTGCTCGATCGCCATCTCTCGCAGATCGCTCGCAAGGATGAGGTTTGCAGGAGGCTGATGACGATCTCTGGCGTGGGTCCGATTGTGAGCCTGGCATTCAAAGCCACGGTCGATGACCCGATGCGGTTCAAGAACTCGAAGGCGGTCGCAGCCCACCTGGGACTGACGCCGCGCGTCTATCAGTCGGGCGAGCTCGACATATCCGGCAACATCAGCAAGTGCGGCGACAGGTTCATGCGCCACGCGCTGTACGAGGCTGCCAATTGTCACCTGCGGATCTCGAAGAAATGGTCGTCGTTGAAGGCTTGGGGCCTCAAGCTGGGGAAACGCGTCGGCATGAAGAAGGCCTGCGTTGCGGTCGCGCGCAAGCTCGCAATCATCATGCATCGCATGTGGCTCGACGAGACAGATTTCCAGTACGGCCGGCAACCGGCGGCCGCGACGTAAGCGTCCGCCCACGACTGCGGCAATTTTGGCTTGACGCTCTCTACTCCGGGGGCGACGCTCTGCGTCGCCGAGTGCAGTCACGGCAGAGGGCGCCGCACGGGCAACACGTCTCGTGCCAGAGGGTACTGGAATGACCTGGGAAGTTATCCGTATAGCGCCGGTGAGCGGTAAACCCATCCGATGGCGCAATGGACCATTTAGCCGAGAAAGACGGCCGGCTGTTATCAGCAAGACGCTCGGTAGCGAGGCCGAAGTCGTTTACGAGGTGAGGCTTCCGGACGGCCAACGTCATAAGTGCGCCTCGCTGGAAGATGCGAAGATGTTCGTTGCTGAGCATTTGCCTTCGCTATCGGTCTCCAGATCGCAGGAGCGCCGGCGGCCGAAGATCTAGTTTGCGCCATCATGCGCTGATGGCGGTCGGTTCAGGCGGCGACTCTCTGCATCGCCGGTCGGGCGACGTTCCAAGGCAGCAGCTCGTGCAGCCGGTTCACCGGATGCGAGCCGATGCAGGCAACGACGTCGCGGAGGTAAGCCTCGGGCTCGACGCCGTTGAGCCTAGCCGTCCGGATCAGCGTGTAGAACAGCGCTGCCCGCTCGCCTCCAGAGTCGCTGCCGGCGAAGAGCCAGTTTTTCCTGCCGAGAGCCACGGGCCTGATGGCATTCTCGGCTGCATTGTTCGATAGCTCGAGCCGGCCGTGATCGACGTAGGCGGTCAGCGCCGGCCATCGCGAGCGGGCGTAGCGGATGGCGCCGGCGAGATCGCTCTTGCCGGGGATGCGCTGCAGCTGAGCATCGAACCAGGTCGCCAGTTCGTCGAGCCGCGGTTTCGCCAGGCGTTGACGGACATTGCGCCGGTGCTCGGGAGGTGCGCCGACAATCAGTCGTTCGATGTCGAACAGTGCGCCGATCTTCTCAATCGTTACTCGCGCAATCGGCGATCCGCTGGACTTTGCCTCATCGGAGAAGCCGCGCCGCGCGTGTGCCCAGCAGGCGACCTCGGCGACGCGCGGTGGGCCGGCGAGCGGCAGCGGCGAGGAGGACGCGCCGGCGATCTCGTAGAGCTTGCCGAAGCCGGCGTAGCCATCCGCATGCAGCCAGCCGGTGAAGTTGGCGAGCTGCGCGCGGCAGTGCTCGCCCTTGCGGTCGGGCGTGTAGCGATAGAGCACGGCCGGCGGCGCGGTGCCGCCATGCGGGCGCTCATCGCGCAGATAGACCCATTGTCGGCCGGTCTTGGTCCTGCCCGCGCCCGGAGCGAGCACCGGCACCGGCGTGTCGTCGGCATGGATCACGCGGCCGGCCATCACGTGCTCGGCGATCAGCTCACCCAGCGGCTTGAGCAGCCAGGCGAGGTGGCCGAGCCATTCGGCAAGCTGACCTCGGTCGATGTCGACGCCAGTGCGGGCATAGATCTCGGTCTGCCGATAGAGCGGAAGATGGTCGCAGAACTTGGACGTGGCGATGTGCGCGAGGAAGCTCGCTCCTGCCATTCCGCGCGGAATCGGCAGCTCCGGCATCGGCGCCTGTACCATCGCCTCGCACTTGCCGCACGAACAGGCGGGCCGGACGTGGCGAACGACCTCGAAGCGGCCGGGTATGTACTCCAACACCTCTGTCACGCTCTCGCCGACCAGGCGCAGCTTGGTGCCGCCGCAAGCTTTGCAAACCTCGCCCGGCGCGTGCACGATGTCGCGGCGCGGCAGCTCGGGCGGCAGCTGGCGGCGCTTCTTCTTGTTGGACGCTGCCGAGCCGGTCGGGACCGGCGGAGCTTCCGGCGCTTCGGCTTCGTTCGTCGACGTGGTCGGCGCTGCGGTCTCCGCCTTTGCCGCCTCGACCTCCTCCAGTGCCAGCTCGAGCTGCTCGATGGCGCGCTCGATGCGCTCCGAGCTCGCGCCGAACTTCTCGCGCCGGAGCTTGGCGAGCTGGGCCTTCAGTTTCTCGGCCTCCAGCGTCTTCTCGATGAGGCCGTTCTTGGCAGCGGCCAGCTCGGCAATGCGTGCCGCGAGCATCTCCTCGCGTTCGGCCAGCAGGGCATCCTTAGCAATGAGTTGCCGCCGAAGCTCCTCGATCTCAGTGCGATGATGGCCGCCATTGCCCATGGCCAGCCCATCTACACTGCTTCGCCCTCATCCCGCGACGGTTGGTTGCCACGTGCGCTGTGGGGCGCGCCAGTCGATGCCTTCGAGCAACATGGAGAGCTGAGCCGGGGTCAACGTGACCGAGCCTTCCTTCGCGACCGGCCACACGAAGCGACCCTTCTCCAGCCGCTTGGCGAACAGGCAGAAGCCCTGTCCGTCCCAGTACAAAATTTTGATCAGGTGGCCTCGGCGACCGCGGAACGCAAACAGGTGGCCCGCGAACGGGTCCTGCTTCAGCACCTCCTGCGCCATCACGCTGAGGCTGTCGAAGCCACGCCGCATGTCGGTCGCCCCGCACGCCAGATAGATGCGCACGCCGGCCGGCACGGTGATCACGAGCGGTCTCCATCGACCACGGCAAGCAGACGCGCAAGCGCTTGCGCCTCGATGCTCTCGTCGACCTTGATGACGCGCCCGTTCGCCAGCCTGATCTCGACCACACCGTTGCGCCGCTTCGAGGTCGGTGTTGCCGCGCGAGTCGGCTGGACGGGGGGAGGCGGCACGATGCTCACCGGCGCGAACGTCGCCCGCGCTTCGGGTTTGAGCGACAGCCCGGGCATCTGGCCCTCGCGCACCTGCCGCAGCCACTGATAGATGAGCCCGCGCGCAACGCCATGCCGATCGGCAACCGCCGCCACCGAGGCGCCCGGCTGCAGCACCTCATCGAGGATCCTGAGCCTGACCTCGACCGGCCAGCGTCGCCGCCGCTCGACCACCTCGATGATCTCGGAGCCCATGTGCCTTAGTGTCCTTACGCACGTGCGTAAGGACACTAAGCGACATGCTGCGAACTGCTTCGGCAAGCCAAGGCGCCCGCAGTCGTGGACGGACGCTTACGCCGCGACTGTGAGGTAAGCGTTTGCTGTAGCCGATCTCTTCTGCTGAGGACGTGGGGAAGGTTAGTCCGTTGCGATCCCTGTGCGGTGTGGGCTCCACATCGCACGTGCTGTTAGCCTGGACGACCAAGAACCACACCGGACCCCATCATGGAGCGGACGAGAGCCGACTCCGGAGAGAAGCGCGGGCCGGGCAGAACGAGCATGGCAACGCATTTGTTCGGGCGGAATTTTCTCGCCCAAACGCCTGGGCAGTCAGTCCGTCACGATCCCTTTGAGTACCTTGGGTGCTCGCGTGCCGTTAGCTTGGACGACCGCCCTCCAACTAGGCGAGCCGGTCGCAGGTGTTACTGTGACCGCCCCGCGAACTCCCGCGGCAACGACCGTCACCGGGATCGGCGGAGACGCCGGAGGCGGCTCCGTCGCGCGGCTAACTTTGCCGCGCGATAGGGCGTGGCCCGACCGAACGGGAGGGAGCCGCCATGACCACCTATCTTCGTCTGCTATACCCCCAACTTTTGCCAGACTTGTTGCACAGCAATGCAACGGGGAATGTGTGCCAGGACCTGGCAAGAAG
>Ga0247727_10003825_pt1 | contig 32846 bp, 37 predicted proteins | sample WisWelCaveWW1625_FD_202498 | JGI IMG/M metagenome (GOLD analysis project Ga0247727, IMG submission 202498) | Biofilm microbial communities from Wishing Well Cave, Virginia, United States - WW16-25 | ecosystem: Environmental > Aquatic > Deep subsurface > Groundwater > Cave microbial mat | place...
TATTTTGCCAACCACTGCTCGCCCAGCGCATCGTCGCAAATCTCAAGAAGTGGAAAGTCCATGCTAAAAGCGTACCGTCATACTCAAAGCTTGTCAAGCGATTGCACATAGTTTAGGGATGAGCCAAACTTTTTTCTTCGATTATTTTGTGGGGTCCGCCTGGAGTTGGAAAAACGACGCTGGCGATCATTATTGCGAATCGCACAGCTGCACATTTTGAAACGTTGAGCGCGGTCCTCGCGGGCGTGGCGGATATTCGGCGGGTGGTGGAGGAAGCGCGCGAACGATTTAATTTGTACGGACAGCGCACGATTTTATTGGTAGATGAAATTCATCGTTTTAACAAAGCGCAACAGGACGCGTTACTGCCGCATGTGGAAAATGGAACGATTACGCTGATTGGCGCGACGACGGAAAATCCGTACTTTGAAGTCAACAGCGTGCTGCTTTCGCGTTCGCGTATTTTTCAATTCAAATCATTGACGACGGACGCGACGCGGGCGTTGATGCAGCGCGCGCTAATGGATGACGAACGCGGCTACGGCACGCGCAAAATTGAAATCAGTGACGAGGCGTTACATCATCTCGCGGATATGGCGGGCGGCGACGCGCGTTCCGCGCTGAACGCATTAGAGTTAGCTGTCGAGTCAACATCCCCAGATGTTGACGGCGTTGTACGCATCAATCTCGATGTGGCGCAAGAGTCGATCCAAAAAAGAATTTTGCGTTATGACAAATCTTCGGATGAACATTACGACACGATCAGCGCGTTCATTAAAAGTATGCGCGGGAGTGATCCCGATGCGGCGTTGTACTATTTGGCGAAAATGTTGTACGCGGGCGAGGACCCCGAATTTATCGCGCGGCGCATGGTAATTTTTGCGTCGGAAGATATTGGCAATGCCGCGCCGCTGGCATTGGTCGTAGCGGTGGCGGCGATGCAGGCATTACAATTTGTTGGTCTGCCCGAAGCGCAACTCAATCTTGCTCAATCGGCGATCTATCTCGCGACTGCGCCAAAATCAAACTCGACGCTCGGCATCAGTGCGGCGATTGCGGATATTGAACGACTGGGTACTTTGGACATTCCAAATCATTTGAAGGACGGCTCACGCGATTCGCGCGCGTTGGGGCACGGCAAGGGTTACAAGTATCCGCATGATTTTGAAAATCATTTTGTTGTGCAGCAATATCTACCTGATGACGTGCGCGAGAAAATATATTACAACCCCGGTGCATTGGGCGAGGAAATCAAGATTGCGGAACGGTTGTGGATGTGGCGGGAGAAGCGGAAGGATGAAGGATGAGGGATGAGGGATGAAATGAGAAATGTGAAACGTGAAACGTGAAACGTCAAACGTAGGGGCTGCGGCTTGTCCCTGCCCCCGTGGAGGTGAGAAATGGCAACGACATTAAGCGAATTGAAAAAGATGCAGCGCGAACTGGAACGCTTGAAAACACGCGTGGAGTATTTGATAAAGCTCGAGAGCGGAGTCAAGCCGCGTCGCACACGCAAAGCAATTTCATCGAATGGCAAAAAGCGGGCTGCGAATGGGAATGGTCGCACAACGCGCACACACACTAGCGGCAAGGTCTTTAAGCCCGATCTGCACTTACGAAGTCTGCTTGGCACGGTCACATTGGGTTACCCCACAGGCAGCGACAACGAAAGTATCGATCGCGATCTCGCCATCGAATATGGCAGTACGTATGAGGCACCATAATGTTGCTGGATACATCTGGACTGTTGTGCATGATGCATCATAATGACACGCGTTATGCTGTCGCGCACGAATATTTTTTAGCGGCGAACGAAAAATGGACGCAGAGTTATGTGATTGCAGAGCTAGTCGCCCTTGCAACGACACGCGGCTTTTTGCGCCCGCGCTTGTTCGAGTTCCTTGACGCGCTGGCGGAGAGTTCCGAGGTTGAAGTCATTAGTTTTGCTGAAGGTTTGAGCGCGCAACAAATTTTCAAGCCATATCGTCTTAATGGCGTATTTCATTTCGGGCTCTACTCAAGAAAGTGTGAAAAGATGCCACGCACTTTCGAAAGTGCGTGGCATCTTTTCACACGGCACACACTCTCTGGAGTTGGGCATCATTTCACTAAAAGGAGTTTGAATGTTCCACTTACAGACACGCCTCTTGACCCTGCATCGTTTTCTCAAGGATCAATTATTTTATCCCGTGCTCCTTTCGAGTCTCCTCGCCGTCGCGTTTTTTGCGGTGCGCGCGTTGTGGAGCGATTCGTTCTTGCACAAATTTTTGATGTGGAATTTGTTTCTCGCGTGGATTCCGTTTTTGTGCGGGATGGGGATGGCGGTACTGTACAAACGGCGCGCAGCGGCGTGGCAATACATTGTCCCTTTAATCGTATGGCTCCTATTTTTTCCGAACGCCGCGTATCTTGTCACCGATTTGTACAATTTGACGGACATGCCGCCCGTACCATTTTGGTATGATGTCGGATTTTTCGCGACGCTGGCGTGGACGGGGTTGTTGCTCGCTGTAGCGGCATTACAAATCGTGCAGCGCATGGTCAAGCAATCGTTCGGCGTGATTTGGAGTTGGATTGTCGTGATGATTGTAGTGGGCTTGAACGGCGTCGGCATTTATCTCGGACGCTTTTTGCGGTGGAACAGTTGGGATGTGATCACCGATCCGTTCGCCATCGTTCAAGATGCGATCATGCCATTTTTGCATCCCATCGCATATCGGCAGCCCGTCGCGATTATTATTGTGTTTAGCGCGATGCTGTTTGTGTTTTATGTTTCGGTGCGTGGATTGCAAATCCACGCGAGCGATTGAGACTGTGTAAATGAATCGTGATTTGTATGTGCGTCGTCGTTCGCGGCGCGGTGCGCCATGTTCTGTATGGATGTGGCTTGTCACCGCGCTATTGTTGTTCGCCGTCGTCGGCGTTGGGTTTTTGATTGTCCGCGCGACGATGGGCGAATGGCTTGAATTGAAATTGGATTCGGCGCGCTATCGTGTGTTGGAATTGCTGCCGCAGCCCGAACGTCCTGAATTTGTTTCTACGCCCATTCTGGTGAATCAAAGCGCGGGCGCGCCTACAATCGTGTGGAGTGGCAAAGTCGCGCGGCGCGTTTCTTCCCCAACGTTTGCGCCAACGGAAGCGCCGACTGAAACGCCGCGCGCGGAAAATCCAACCGTGGTTGTGAAATCCGACCAACCGACTGGCGAACCAACCGACCAACCAACACGCGCGCGCTCGCCCTCGTCAATCGTTGCGGACTCCGTCGCGCTCAATCCCATTCAACCATCGGTGCAACTCACAGGCGTCATTCACGAAGCGCAGCGTTTCAATAATTGCGGACCGACAACATTGCGAATGTTTCTTTCGTATTTTGGGTACACAAAAGATTCGCAAGTTCAGATCGCGAATGAGTTGAAACCGAATAAAGATGATCGCAATGTCGGACCCGATGAGTTGACGGGCTATGCGCGCGAAAAGGGCTTTCACGCGTTGACGCGCGTGAACGGCAGTGTGGAACGCATCAAATTGCTGTTGTCGAACAATCTTCCCGTTGTCGTCGAAACGGGCTATGATCCGCCGCGCGCAAAACAGGGTTGGATGGGACATTATCGGCTTTTGACGGGATACGATGAGCGCGGCATCACGGCGCAGGATTCGTACAATGGTCCTGATCAATTTGTCGCGTGGAACGAGTTGGACGCGTTCTGGCGCAATTTTAATCGCACGTACATGTTGGTGTACACCGACGCGCAAGCGCCGCTGGTGCGCGAAATTTTGGGCGAGGAAATGGATGACGCGACGATGTACGCGTTTGCCGCGCAGCGCGCGCAAGACGAATGGAACGCGAACCCAAAGGACGCGTTCGCCGCGTTCAATCTCGGTTCCTCGTTGGTCGGGTTGCAAGAGTACGAAGCGGCGGCGCAGGCATTCGATCAAGCGCGCATTTTGAAATTGCCGTGGCGGATGATGTGGTATCAATTTGGACCGTATGAAGCGTACTATCGCGTGGGGCGGTATGAGGAAGTGATCGCGCTGGCGGACGCGACCTTGAAACCAACAAGTGATTTGGAAGAGTCGTATTATTACAAAGGATTGGCGTTGCAAAAATTGGGGCGCAATGCGGAGGCGCGTCAAGCGTTTCAAATGGCGCTCCAGTACAACGCCAATTATTATGCGGCGCAGCAAGCGTTACAAGATTTGTAAGTGTAAAAAAATAAATGTGCATTGAGTCATTCAAAAACCAAACCCGTTTTTTGCTCGCGAACCGTGTTCGCACAAAAACGGGTTTGGTTTTTGAATGAGCTAGACAATGGCAACAACCGTTTCCGAAAAGCAAAAAACAATCCCATTGTGGCAGCGCGTCTTTTCCGCGTCGTTGCTCTCTGAACGCGCGCTCACCGTTTCCGCGATCATTGTCGCGGCGGGATTTTTGACGAGCAAAATTTTGGGTCTCGCGCGCGAAGTGTTGACCGCGCGCGCGTTTGGCACGAGCGCGGCGATGGACGCGTTCAAAGTGGCGAACACCTTTTCGGATATGCTCGATTCGGTGATTGCGGGCGCGACGATTGCGGCGGTATTTATTCCCGTCTTTAGCACGCATTTTGTCAAGGATAAGGAAGGGCAACGCGAAGGATGGCGGTTTGCGAGCGCGGTATTGAACGACATGTTTTTGCTCGTGACGATTGTGGCGGGGTTGGGAATTTTGTTTGCGCCGCTGTTGGTGGGAACGATTATTGCGCCGGGCTTTGATACGGCACAGCGCGAGCTGGCGACGAATCTGATGCGTGTGGTGTTGCTGGCGGCGATTGTGTTTGGCGTGAGCGGCACGATTACAGGAATTTTGCACGCGACGAATCGGTTCGCGCTCGCGGCGTTGGCGGGACCCTTGCACAATCTTGGAGTGATTTTTGGCGTTGTTTTTCTCGTTCCGCAAATGGGCATTTTCGGTTTGGCGTGGGGCATCGTCATTGGCTCGGTGCTGCATTTGGGGATTCAAATTCCGGGGCTTGTGCGCGCGGGTATGGTTTGGTTTCCAACGCTTGGCATCGGGCAGGGTAGTTTGAATGGCAGTATGCGCGAATTGTTGCGCCTGCTCGGACCGCGCGTAGTGACAACGAATCTTGGAGGGGTTACGCGCCTGTTGACGAATACCATCGCCTCGTTCTTGCCCGTAGGCAGCATTAGCGCGTTGGGCTATGCGTACTCGTTGTGGCAATTTCCCGAAACGTTGATTGGCACGGCGATTGCGGTTGCAGTGTTTCCGCGTCTCGCGCAGCGCGTCGCAGCAAACGATACCCGCGGTTTTCAACGCTACTATCGCGTGGCGTTCCTGACGATCCTCGCGTTGGCAATTCCTGCTGCGCTCGTGACGATTTTTTTCGCGCAGCCGATTGTGGCGCTCGTATTGCAGCGCGGCGCGTTCGGCGCGGAATCTACCGCGCTCGTCGCGGGCGTCCTGCAATTTTACGCGTTGGCGATTGTGGGCGAATCGTTGTTGGAACTCGTGGCGCGCGTCTTTTATGCGAATCGTGACAGCCAGACGCCAATGTTTGCGGCGATTGGCGCGATGATTTTGCGCGTGGGGTTGATGCTGTGGTGGCGTGAGTTGCTTGGCGCGGCGGGGTTGGCGTTAGCTTATGCAGTTGGCGTCTGTGTGGAAGCAGGTGTGCTGTGGATTTTGTCGCGGCGAAAATTTATGATTGAAGAATTGTGATTTCTGATTTATCATGCGAGCGCAAGAATGTAACTTCAAGCTGAAATCAAAAGGGGGCTGCCCATGGCCAACACACTCGACTACAACCTCGGTTTGGAACTCGTGCGCGTGACGGAAGCCGCCGCGCTCGCAGCGGCGCCGTGGATCGGACGCAACGCGAAAAATGAGGCGGACAAGGCGGCGGTGGACGCGATGCGCGCGCGCTTGAACGGCATCGAAATGGACGGCGTGATCGTGATTGGCGAGGGGGAAAAAGAACACGCGCCGATGCTGTTCAAGGGGGAACGCGTCGGGAGAACAGTGGAGGGACGCGCCGCGCCACCGATGGATTTGGCGGTGGATCCGATTGACGGCGCGCGCGCGCTTTCACTCGGCTTGTCGAACACGCTCTCGGTTCTGGCGCTGGCGGATCGCGGCGCGCTGTTTTTTCCGGGACCGATTGTGTACATGGACAAACTCGCGGTGGGGGCGGACGCGGCAGGCGTGATTGATTTGAACGCGCCAGTGGCGGACAATCTCGAAAAAATTGCGCGCGCGAAAGGCAAGCGCGTGACAGAGCTGATCGTCGTTGTTTTGGATCGTCCGCGCCACGATCACCTGATTACGGAGATTCGCGCGACGGGCGCGCGGTTGAAATTGATTCGCGATGGCGATGTTGCGCCGAGCATTGAAGCGTGTATGCCCGATACGAATGTGGATGTATTGATGGGCGTGGGCGGCGCGCCCGAAGCGGTGGTGTCGGCGGCGGCGCTAAAATGTATGGGCGGCGAAATTCACGCGCGCTTGTATCCGCGCAATGTTCAAGAAAAACGCGCAGCGGAGGAATTGGGCTACGACACGAATCAAGTTTTGACCTGCCGCGATTTGGTGAAAAGCGACGATGTGTATTTTGCGACCACAGGCATCACGGACGGGGAATTGCTAAAGGGCGCGCATTATTTCGCGGGCGGCGCGACGACGGATTCGTTGTTGATGCGCGCGGCAACGGGAACAGTGCGGCGAATTCAAGCGACGCATCGCGCGGCGAAAATTAAGCAGTGGTTGGAGTAGGCGCAAAAAAACCAAACCCGTTATCGTTTAACGATAACGGGTTTGGTTTTTTTTAATCGCTCGTCGCGATAAACAATGTTTGCCCATTGAAATTTGTGTACTTGGGTCGCAGCCGTTCCGTGTCGTAAAATTTTTCAATATTCACAACTTTTTTGGTCGCGGTCACGACGCCAATTGGCAGATCGGTATAGTTGCCATTTCTCAAAGCAATGAGCCGTCCATGCTGTCCTTTGCCGATCAAGTCGAGCGCGAGATTCCCGTATGCCATCGGCACGATCAAATCGAGCGCGTCGGGATCGCCTGCGCGCGCGAGATAGCCGAGCCGTTGATTGATGATGCCGACGGTTTTGCCATTGTTGAATTGGGGCGAGAGCCGCGTCAATTCCGCCGCGACGAGATCGCCAATGCCGCCGAGTTTGGCATGTCCAAACGCGTCCGTCGCTTGGCTCGAAAAAATCATTTCGCCACCCTCGGACATTGCGCCTTCGGAAACGATCACGGAAGCATAGTGGCTGGGATTTTTCGCGCGGTCATAGCACATCAATTCCGTAAGCTGTTCCATATTGAATTTGTATTCGGGAATGACACAACGATCCGCCGCGCCTGCCATCGTCGGCAAGAGCGCGGTAAAACCCGCGTAACGTCCCAACACTTCCAAGACGAGAAAACGTTCGTGCGAACCCGTCGGCGTGCGGAGGCGATTCGCCAATTCAATTGTGCGGCTGACGCAAGTGCTAAAGCCGATGCAGTAATCGGTGCCCGGCACATCGCCGTCCATGGTTTTTGGAATGGCATTGACCTTGACGCCCTCTTTGTCCAAACGCACCGCATAACTCAAGGTGTCATCGCCGCCGATGGGAATGAGATAATCAATGCCGAGCCACGCGAGATTTTGAATCACTTCGGGCGTGAGATCGTTTTTGTCCTGCGAATATTTTTCGCGTAAATGCGCGGGAACATCTTCTTTTTTTACTTTGGTTGGGTTGGTGCGCGAGCTGTGAAGAAATGTGCCGCCCGTGCGCCCCGCGCGATTGACAACCTCTTCAGTCAACACGGAAAAATGTTCGCTGTTGTCTGCGTGTTCGTCGCGGACAATGCTGATCGGTCCGTGCCAGCCGCGTCGAAAACCGATGACTTGATAGCCCTCGCGCAGCGCGCGCAAAGTGACCGCGCGAATCGCGGTGTTGAGTCCGGGGACATCGCCGCCGCCGGTGAGGATGCCGAGGATGCCTTTTTTAGAATTGAGGGTGGGCATGTGGTATTCCTTACAAGTCCGTCTTTTTGACAGGATTAACAGGATTAACAGGATTTTCTAAACTTGTCGCATTGTTTTCGTTCTGTGCCAGCGCGGCGTCAAGCGCGCGTTCCCAACCGTCGCCATGTGTGCCAATCACGGGATCGTCCCTCAAAAAGAGTTCGCGTAATTCGGTACGCCATTCGGGATGGTCAAGCAGCAGGCGCTTCAAGTCGGAAAGATCGGTGATGGTGAAGGACATTTTTTTTAGGGCTTTCGTTTGCTTGTCATTTCGAGCAGCTTTTGCGAGAAATCTCGCGTTGGCAAACCGGGATTTCTCGCCCGCTCGAAATGACAAACGAAAGTCCTGTTTTCTTGCGGCGGATTATAGGGCGAGAGGAAAGAGAAATCAAATTCCGAAGATTAATGGGATGAACTGCATCGCCATCATCGGCAAACGCAGGAACCCTTCGTTGGGTTCATTCGTTCCTTCGTTTGCCGTAATTTTCCAAACTACGGCAAAAATTCAAATTGACGCCCTCTCCAAAACCTGCTATACTCTCGCCCGTTCGTGATTCGTCGCCCACTCGATGGATCGCAGCGGATACGGTTCGACCTCTCGCTACAACGTCTTTGCGTTGTTCTCGTTCCAGCCCCACACAATTCCCAATTAAAGCCCTTGCAGTTTCGCGTTTGCCTTTTTCTTGCGTCAACATTGATTGACGTGACCTCATTTTATCTCGTGGGCAGTTACCCCAAGCGCGCTTTTTGCTTGTTGCGTGCAGCGATCACCACCCTGCACACCACCTTGCGTTACTCGGCAAAGTAACGCGCGGCGCGTCTCGCATCCCCCAGAAGGACAATTCATTCGTATGCCTCGCACTCCTGATCTCATCGTCAGCGACCACATTAACTATTCCGTGCTAGATGGCAAGTCGTTGACGGAACTCCGCGACCTCGCTAAAGAAGCAGGGATTAGCGGGTATTCCAAATATAAGAAAAGCGATCTCATTTTTCGTCTCTTGCGAGCTAAAGCGGAACGCGAGGGGTTAATTTTTGGCGGCGGCGTTTTGGAAATTGTTCAAGATGGCATTGGCTTTTTGCGCTCCGACCATCTGCTGCCCGGCGATGAAGATGTGTATGTCTCGCAATCGCAGATTCGGCGTTTCGGTTTGCGGACGGGGGACATGGTGATTGGGCAGGTGCGTCCGCCCAAAGACACGGAAAAGTATTATGGTCTCCTCCGCGTCGAAGCCGTCAACGGACTCGACCCCGAAGCCGCCAAAGCCCGCCCCGATTTTGATAAACTCACCCCCATTTTCCCAAACGTTCAATTCAAACTAGAAACAAAAGCAAATATCTTGGCAACGCGCGTACTCGATATGCTCGCGCCCGTCGGCAAAGGCCAACGCGGTTTGATCGTTTCGCCGCCGAAAGCGGGCAAGACAACGCTGCTGAAACAAATCGCGAACGCCATTTCCGAAAATTATCCCGAAGCGCATCTGATGGTGGTTCTCATCGGTGAGCGCCCCGAAGAAGTGACCGACGTGGATCGTTCGGTGGACGCCGAAGTTTTCGCCTCGACCTTTGACGACGAAATCGAGAATCAAACGCGCGTCGCGGAAATGTCACTCCAACGCGCCAAGCGGCTCGTCGAGGGCGGCAAAGATGTTGTCATCATGCTGGATTCAATCACACGGTTGGCGCGCGCGTACAATTTGGTGATTCCGCCCAGTGGGCGCACCTTGACCGGCGGGTTCGATCCAGCTGCTTTGTTTCCCCCAAAACGCTTTTTCGGCGCAGCTCGCAATTTGGAGGAGGGCGGAAGTTTGACGATAATTGCAACGTGCCTCGTGGACACGGGCAGTCGCATGGACGATTTGATTTTTGAAGAGTTCAAAGGCACCGGCAACATGGAAGCGCACATGAATCGCAAACTCGCTGACCGCCGCATCTATCCCGCGATAGATTGGGAACGCAGCAGCACCCGCCGCGAAGAATTGCTGATCGAGGAAGATTTACTGCCGCGCGTGTGGACGCTGCGTCGGATGCTTTCGCAAATGGGCGGCGGCGCAGAAGAAATCGAAGTCGTCGTCGAACGCATGGCAAAAACGCGCAGCAATCGCGAGTTTTTGGAAAAATTGCACCGCAACGATTTCTAGCAATCCAGACCTGACAGGTTTTTGGCGCGACTGTTTCGGAATCGCGTATCGTTCCGAACGCCGCGCACGCGAATTGCGCGACGATGTTTTGGAAACCTGTCAGGTCTTGTAACCAATGCAAGACCCCACTACAGCTCTCACCACCCGCGTCAACGCGCTCGCCAATCAAATCTTTTACCGCGTTGAAGCGATCCGGCTCGAACACAGCGCCAATGTTTCGCTCTTTACGCGTCTCACCGCGCATTTGGGCATCATCGCGCTCGTTTTGATCGGACTGCTCTTGAGTGGCATCCAAATTCGCGCGGCGGAACAACCGCGCAGCTATGATGATCCAACCTTTGAAGAGAGCTTGCCCGAAATCATCCTTGATCCGACCAACCCGAACGGCGATCTCACTGTGTCTGCCGTGCCGTTCACGAGTATTCCGAAAAAGGAACGGCGGGATGTGACGACCTACGCGGTCAAGCCCGGTGATAATGTCAGTGTGATCGCCGCGCGCTTTGGGGTGACGCCCGATTCGGTGATTTGGGCAAATGCGAAACTCGAAGAAAATCCCGACGCGCTTTCGGTAGGGCAGGAGCTTTATGTTCCCCCGGTGAGCGGTGTATTGCACAAAGTTGCCAAAGGCGAAAATTTGCAATCCATCGCCGCGCGTTTCAAGGCGCAAGCGCAAGACATTCTCAACGATCCCTTTAATCAAACCATTCACGATTTTAAATCCTCCCCGCCGCAATTAGCGGTGGAGGCGTTCATCATGGTGCCCGGCGGAAGCAAGCCCATCATTCCCCGTGTGATTATTCGCGGCTCCGGTTCCGCGCCGAGCAACGCGCTCAAAGGCACGGCGAATTTTCAATGGCCCACTGCCGCGTGCATCAGTCAATACTTTTATGGACGGCATCCGGGGATTGATCTGGCAAATTCAAAAGGCACTGCGGTTGTTGCCGCCGATGCGGGCTTTGTCGAAATTGTCGGTTGGGAAAATTCGGGCTATGGCAACATGGTGCTGGTCAATCACGGCAACGGCGCGCTGACGCGGTACGCGCACTTGAGCGCGTTCGCCGTGCAGCAAGGCGCGTCGGTGAAAAAAGGACAACTGATCGGACGCATCGGCAGCACGGGGCGCTCAACGGGTCCGCACTTGCATTTTGAATTGATCGTCAACGGCGCGCATCGCAACCCCGTCGGCATTTTGACCGGCAAAACGCCGGGGCGATGTTATCGGTAAATTAATCCGCGCTGCGGTAAAGTATTTGTATTCAAAGGCGCGTTTGTTGCTGAATATGCTTCGCAACTGCAAATGACATCATAGTACAATACGCGCGAGGTGTTCCGCCTCGCGCGTGTTTATTGGGAGGATTATGCATCCCCTCTTGTTGATTGGGCTTGGTTTTTTGTCCATTTATGTGGGGTTCTCACTTTTACTCTTTGTTCATAAACGCAAAATCAGTTCAAATACTTTTTTTGTTTTATTCTTTCCATTTCTCTTTATTGGATTGCTCTGCTTTATACTCTTGCCAATTCCCTCAAATTGGATATTGGCAATTTTCATTGCCTTGATTTTGACCGTTGGCTGCGAGTTTTTTATCATAACCGCAGTGAGACAACGCGGACTTGAAAGCTTCGATTGGCGCGATGCCGATTCGCTTAAACCTTATGGCAATTGGGCTGAAGAAATGACAAAAAAGGATTCAAAAGACACCAAAAAAAATCTCAAGTAAAATTATGTTCTCCCCCTTTCGCCCTTGGCACATCGGCAAACTCTTCGGCATCCCCATTCGGATCGATCCGAGTTGGGTTCTGATTTTTTTGCTGTTGACGTATCAACTCGCGACCTTTGTATTTCCGATGGAACTCGGAATGCGTTTTCGGCGCGGCATCGCGTACGATGTGATCGCGCTCGCGGTGATTGCAAGTTTGCTTTTGTTCGTCAGCATCATCGCGCATGAACTCGCGCACGCCTTGATGGCGCGTGTGCGCGGCGTTTCGGTGCTGGGGATCACGCTTTTTATTTTTGGCGGCGTCGCGCAAATTGGCGATGAGCCCGATTCGCCCGCGACGGAATTTTGGATCGCGATTGTCGGTCCGTTGATTTCATTTGTGATTGCGATTCTCGCGGCAGCGGTGTGGATTTGGACGCAGGCGTTCGAGTCAATGGGGGCGTTGGGGGCGTTACAGCGAACGCCCCTACAGATCGGGTGGCGGTATATTTCTGTCGTCGCGTTTTATCTCGCACAGGCGAATTTGTTGCTTGCCGTATTTAATTTGCTGCCGGGCTTTCCGCTCGATGGGGGGCGCGTGCTGCGTGCCATCGTTTGGGCGATTTTGAAAGATCAAAAACGCGCGACGTATTGGGGCATGGTGAGTGGGCGCGCGGTTGCAGCGTTGATGGGGCTCGGCGGATTCTATTTTGTGTTGCAAGGCGAATTTGGCGGCGGATGGTTACTATTGATGGCGTGGTTTTTGTGGCGCGCGGCGGGCGAAGCATATCACGCGTTGCTCGCGCGTGATTTGTTGAAACACATCACGGTTGGCGAAATTATGCGCGCGCCGTTGCATCGCGTCAGCGAAGCATTGAGCTTGCGCGAACTTGCGGAATCGTTTGCCTCGTGGCTGCGTCCGCCCGCACTGGCGATTGATCTGAATGGGAGCGCGGTGGGATTGATCGGCATCGAGCAAGTGAAAAAGATCGAACGCGCGCAATGGGAATCTACGCGCGTGCGTCAAGCGATGCTGCCGCTTGCAACAGAGCGCGTAGTTGCGCCAAACGATGTCGCGTTGCGCGCATTAAAACTTTTGACGGAAACGGAACGCGAAGAGGTTGCGGTTGTGCAAGCGGGACAGGTGATTGGAATTGTTGGGCGCGAGGAGTTGGCGAGATATTTGCAAGCAAAGGGAGAATAAACAATGCACAATGCAAAATGCACAATGCAGAATGGATGAATAACAAAGTGAAATCTGGTAGGATGTCATTGTGCATTAAGCATTGTGCATTTTGCATTGTTGATTTGTGTTATTCGCGGATGTATGGTATTCATTCGCGCGACAGAGCTGCATAAGATGTAATTATTTTGCGTTTCCAAGTGATGCAAGTATAATTGTGCAAGATTGCACAAATGACGCGGTGAAAAATGTAAGCGTCACATACATGCGCGATGGCGCGCCGTGTAAAAGTTTTTGCGCGCTGTGTGCGCGCAATTTTGTGCAAGCGACGTAGAGACGTTTCGGTGAAACGTCTCCCAGCCCACATGAACGATTCGCAAAAAATTCAATGGCGCTGGATTGGGCAAATGCTGCTCATGCTTTTGGGCATTTCAATTTTGCCTGTAGTTATCGGCATTCTGTTGGATTGGCGATTGCGCACCGCGCCCATTATTACGTTGGCTATGATGTTTCTCGGCTTTAATGCGGGCATCGTGATGATCTATCGCCGCATTGGCGTCATTTATATGCAAATCGCCCCCCTTACCCCAGACGAAAAATCACAAACTTCCGGAGGAGACCCGTGCTGAAAAATCCCCGCATCTGGATTGCGGTCATTGTTGCGATCGCGGCAGGTGTCGCCGCCAAAATTTTTCTTCCCTTTTCTGCCCAAGCCGTCCGCGCCTCTGTCGCGATTGCGCCCGAAATCCTCTTTAATGTTCGCGACATTTTTAACGTCGGCGACTTTGATGTCACTCCCACCTTGATCACCAGTGTGATCGTTTTTATTCTCCTGATCGGTTTTGCCTTTATCTCCACGCGCAACATGCAGCTGGTTCCGAGCGGCGCGCAAAATGTGATGGAAGTGGTCATCGAGCAGTTGGTGAATTTGTTCGAGGGCATCGCGGGTCCGATGTGGCGCAAATTTTTCACCATTGCCGCGACAATTTTTTTGCTCGTTATCGTTTCCAATTTCGTCGGTCTCATTCCCGGCGCAGGTTCCATCGGCGTTATTCGGGTGGACGAAGAAAAACTGCACATGAAGGTGATCGGGAATCAGATTCATTTTCAGGATGACAAGACGCACGAATACACGCCCAGCGGCATTTTCATTCTCGGCGATGCGCCCGAATTTCTCCATCCCATCTCGCTCGCTGACAAAAATGCAGAAGCGCGCGGCGAGCATCCCGAAGAACACGCCGCGCTCGCGCCATTTCTCCGCGCGCCGACTTCGGACATTAATTTGCCGCTGGCGATTGCGCTCGTGTCTGTGATCATGACGCAAGTGTATGGGATGCAAAAGCAAGGGTTGAAATACTGGTCACGCTTTTTCAGTTTTGGGAAATTGCTGAAAGGCGACATCGCGTTCGGTCTGATTGATGTCTTTGTTGGCTTGGTGGAATTGATCAGCGAGATTGGCAAGATCGTCTCGTTCACTTTTCGTCTTTTCGGCAACATCTTTGCAGGCGAGATCACTTTATTGATCATGGCGTTCCTGTTTTTGCTGCTGCCGTTTCCATTCGTCCTGTTTGAATTTTTTGTCGCGTTCATTCAAGCGTTCGTCTTTGCCGTACTCACGATGGCGTTCATGCGAATCGCCACCGCCGAACACGGCGGCGAGGAACACGGCGAAGCGCATGGCGCGGAAGCACACCACTAACAACATTTTGGATTTGTGATTTATGATTTTTGATTTCACGAACAAGTAAATCATAAATCCGAAATCATAAATCATAAATCAACTCCGGAGGAGCATCATGGATTTCTCTCCCGTACTTCAAGCAGCGGATAGTGAAGGATTACGACTCGTTGGCGCGGCGCTCGCCATCGGTCTCGCGGCGATTGGCCCTGGCATCGGTGTCGGTCTCGTCGCCAATGGCGCGCTCCAAGCGATTGGGCGCAATCCCGAAGCCGCTGGCACGTTGACCACGACGATGTTTATCGGTATCGTGTTTGCCGAAGCGTTGGCGATTTTCGGTCTCGTCATTTCCTTCTTGATCGGTTTCGGCATCTTTTAAGGTAAGACAAATTTGAAATTTGTCTTACAGAGGAAACCGCAATGGAAAAACTCGGTATTAATCTCCCATGGTTGATCGCGTATCTGATCAACTTTTTACTCGCGCTGGTGCTTTTACGGATGCTCGTGTACAAGCCCGTTCTCGCCATGTTCGAGACGCGCAAAAAGAAAATTCAAGAAGCGCTCGAGAACGCGGATAAAGTAAAAGCGGACGCGGCGAACCAGCAAAAAGAGTTTGAGCGCAAACTCGACGACGCAAAACGCGAAGCGCAAACTGCCGCCGCGTCGGCGCAAGCGGCGGCGGAAAAGGAACGCCAGCGCATTATCGAAGAAGCGCGCGAGGACGCGGAAAAAATTCGCGTCGCGGCGCGCGGCGAACTCGATTACGAGCGCAAGCAAATGGTGTCGGAATTACGGCAGCAAGTCATTGACTTGTCGCTTCTCGGCGCGCAGCGTGTCATTGGCGGAAACCTTGACGAAAAGAAATCACGCCAGCTCGTCGAAAACTTTTTGAACGAAGCCGATTTCGGCGTCAAAGCGAGGGCATAAATGTCCGACGCAAACAATTATGCGCGCGCGCTCTTTGAAAAATCGGTAGAGAAATACACGCACGATCTCCACGCGCTCAACAATGCGCTCTCAAAAAGCAATTTGCTCACGCGCCTCGACAATCCCGGCGAATCGTTCGATGGCAAAAAAGCATTGCTCAACGGCATGCTGCCGCCGAACGCCGACAGCGAAGTTCGCAATCTCGCGTATTTACTCGCCAGCAAAAATCAAGTTCATCTCTTGCGCGATGTGGTGAGCTCGTTCGATAAATTTGTCGCTGCCGGCGCGCCGGGCAAAACCGCGCGCGTGACCACCACCATCGTACTTGAACCGGAAGACCGCGCGAAAATCGAGTCGAAATTGCGCGCGCAATATGGCGCGGACCTCGCATTTGATTATCGGCTCGATCCCGCAATACTCGGTGGTGTTGTCGTCCGCATCGGTGATGTGGTGATTGACGGCAGCGTCTCGGGAAAACTCGCCGCGATGAAACAAAAGATGGAAATGGCAAGATGATGCAAAATGCACAATGCGGGATTGCGGTTTTTCGCGCCATCGGCGCAGGAAAAACCTGCAATCCACAATGCAGAATGATAGAGTCCGATTTTGTGCATTTTGCATTGTGCATTAAGCATTGACTTTTATGGCTCTTAACGTTCTCGACATTACGGAACAGATCAAGCGACAGCTTGAATTTTTTGAAGCGCCCGTCCAGAAAATGGATGTGGGGCAGATTATTGAAATCGGCGACGGCATTGCGCGCGTGTCGGGTTTGTCCAATGTGATGGCGGGCGAACTGGTTGAATTTCCAAAAAATGGTACGCTGGCGCTGGCGTTGAATTTGGAAGACAGCAACGTTGGCGTCGTGATCATGGGCGAGTACGAGGATTTGGAAGAGGGCGATCTGGTGAAAAGCACCGGGCGTCTTGCCTCCGTTCCCGTCGGCGCGGGTCTCATCGGGCGCGTGGTCAATGCCGTTGGTCAGCCGATTGATGGCAAAGGTCCGATTGATGCCACCGCATATCGCCCCGTCGAAATTATTGCGCCCTCCGTCGTCATGCGCCAACCCGTAAAATCCCCCGTGCAAACCGGTGTCAAAGCGATTGACGCGATGATTCCGATTGGACGTGGACAGCGCGAATTGGTGATCGGGGATCGCCAAACGGGCAAGACTGCGTTGTGCGTGGATGCAATCATTAATCAAAAAGGGCAAGACATGATTTGCATCTATGTCGCGATAGGACAAAAGCAATCCACGATTGCCCAAGTCGTCGCGACGTTGGAAAAGTATGGCGCGATGGAATACACCATCGTCGTCAGCGCGTCCGCTTCCGATCCCGCGCCGCTGCAATATCTCGCGCCCTATGCGGGGACTTCGATGGGCGAAGAGATCATGGAAAAGGGCGTGATGCTCGGCGACAAAACGATCCGCGACGCGCTGATTATTTATGATGATCTTTCAAAACACGCGTGGGCGTATCGTCAAATCTCATTGCTGCTCCGCCGTCCTCCCGGACGCGAAGCGTACCCCGGCGATATTTTTTATCTCCACTCGCGTCTGCTCGAACGCTCCGCGCGTTTGAACAATGAACTCGGCGGCGGCTCGCTCACCTCGCTTCCGATCATCGAAACGCAAGGCGGTGACGTATCCGCGTTCATTCCAACGAACGTCATTTCCATCACTGACGGACAAATTTATTTGCTCGCCGATCTGTTTTACGCTGGCATTCGTCCCGCGCTCGATGTGGGTATTTCTGTGTCGCGCGTGGGCTCGAACGCGCAAACCAAAGCGATGAAAAAAGTCGCGGGACGTTTGAAACTCGATCTCGCGCAATATCGCTCGCTTGCCGCGTTCGCGCAATTTGGCTCTTCGCTTGACAAAGCGACGCGCGACCAACTTGAACGCGGGCAGCGCATGACCGAACTTTTGAAGCAACCGCAATATCAACCCGTCTCGTTGTCGAATGAGGTGATGATTCTGTACGCCGCGACGAACGGTTATCTTGATGATGTGCCCGTCGAAAAAATTCGCGCGTTTGAATCCGCGTTTCAACGCTACATGGATGCGTCGCATCCCAACATCGGGCGCGAAATTGCAGAATCCAAAGACATCGCGGGTGAAACCGAAACCGCGCTCAAGAGCGCGATCGAAGATTTCAAACGGGCGGGAAGCTATTAGGATTTATGATTTTTGATTTTCGATTTTTGATTTATCCCCTTTCAACGCGGCAGCGCCAATCATCAATCACAAATCATAAATCATAAGTTCCCATTTGTGCGTGAACGTTAAAAAAACTATAGCACTCTTATTCTTGGGCGCACTCGCCATTTTCAGCGTGGCTTGCGCGGGCGGCGACGCAACACCGACGCGGACACGCGTAGCACAAGCAGAACCAACGCAGACACCCTGGATCATTTACATCCCTGTTACGGTTACACCGGGACCCGCAACCGCGACGCTGGAACCGACGAGTACGCCGAGCGCGCCAGAGGCGACAGCCGTTCCACCTACGCGCACACGCGCACCTGTGACACGCGCGCCGACACAGCCACCTGCGCCGACAACACCCGCAGAACCACCAACACCCGAGCCGCCGACAGCGACACCTTTGCCAAGTTGTGGGCAGGCGTATCAAGTGACAAAGCTGACTTTTCCTGAAAACGGCACAAAGCGGCGCGCGAAAGGTGGATCAGGCGCAGGCGCAACCATTCAATTCAAATGGGATCCAGTTGTCGCCTTTGAAATTGATCCAAAGATTGGCTACCGCGTGAACATTTCTACGCCGCGCAACAGTCAAGCCCTTTACATTTCGCACAATACATATCTGATCGAGGAAGTGGCGATTCTGAGTCAACAAGCGACCTACGGCATGACGCAAGGGGATGACGCGACAGCGACGTGGACGGTGGATGTGATTATGGCGAGCGGCGAATTTAATGATACCGGTGATGACACACAGCCGCCCTTGGGAACGGTTGCTATCTGTGGTCCGACATCTCCGCCATTTACTATCGAACTTGCGGTAGAGTAATAGGGGGCTGCGCGGTTATAAAAAATGGGTTGTAAAAACCGATTGTGGACATCCAGTCGGTTTAGATTCAGAGGGTGCACGTATGGCCCAATTACTCAAACAAGCAATTACCGAAATCGAAAAATTGTCTGAGGATGCACAAGACGCGATTGCGACGCAACTCTTGGCTGACCTCCAAGATGAGCTCGCGTGGGACGACAGTTTTGCGGCAACAACTGACGCGCAGTGGGACAAGATGGCAGAGATGGTTCGGAAGGAAATTGCGGAGGGAAATTTTGTTGCTCTTGATGCAGGAATGGTTGCAGGAAGGAGCGGGTTATGGCAAGACAATTCACATTAGAGTACTGGAAAGACGATGGTTGGTACGTTGGCAAATTGAGAGAGGTGCCCGGAGTCTTTAGTCAGGGCGCGTCTCTTGAGGAATTGGAAGAAAACATTCAGGATGCGTACCAACTGATGATGGAAGAGGAACACAACAATCTACCACGAGTTCAGATTCAAACCAAAGAAATGCTGGTAGAGGCGTGAAACGGCAAGAATTTATCCGCGAATTGGAAAAGACAGGGTGTTATTTGAAAAGGCATGGCAAGAAGCATGACATCTACGTGAACGCCAATAATGGAAAGAAAGCGCCTGTGCCGCGTCACACAGAAATTAGAAACACCCTATGTGAAGTGATACGAAAACAGTTAGGACTCAAATGAAGCAATCTTACTGGCTTGGCTTTATCGTCATCATCATCGTTTGTGTGACCGCACTCTTGGGTTGCCAACAACGCCCAGCTGTCCCGACCATTCCATTTCAACCTACCGACCCGGTTGTGGTGATCGTCGTGACGGCAACGAGTCAGCCGACGCTCGCGCCAACAAAAACGGCAGAAGCGACAATCACGCCGATTCCAACATTGACAGCAGTTGTAACTGAAACGGTAACGGCAACTGTGCGCGCGACGAATGTGGCACAAGCAACTCGTCCCGCGGCAACAACCGCCGCACAGCAACCAACACAACAACAACCAACCGAGAGCGCGCCGCAAGCAAGCGTCGTGCCAGCTAGTTTTCCCCCGCCCACCGTGTTTGCGCCTGAAGGCAAGGCATTTCGTGATGTGGATACTGTAAAATTTGAATTTGCAGCAGTGGGACAGCTGGCACCGGATCAATGCTATCGCTTTGACATGACGCTTGCAAATCCAACTGGACCCGGCGGCGTTGGCGATTATTGGATCGGATTGTGCGGCAACCAAAGCAACGCGGGAGAGCGCCTCGCGTTCAATCTCAAGCCCGGACGTTTTCGCGATGAAGCCAATTATGGCACGCTGCTCGTTTCGGCAGACAGTGTGATTCCACCAACACCGCAATATACGATGCAATGGTTCGTCTCTGTCGTGCGCGTGGTGGATACGGCAGATCCGGTTCATCCAAACGTTCAAGCGTTGAGTCCGAATAGTGTCGCATTGCAAAATTCATTTTTCCGGTAGTTAAGCATGTCATTTCGAGAGCAGCGAGAAATCTCGGTTTTGGCAGCGCGAGATTTCTCGCTACTCTCGAAATGACAGTTTCGGGGGCAGAGAGGCATTGTGTTCGCATGACACGAGGTTTATTCCTTGCGGCAATTCTTTTCATAACCGCATGTTCCGCGCAGCCGACACCGACACCAGCCATTGACATCGCGCCCACAAGTTCAGTTGCCACCGTCGTCCCGATTCCAACACTCTTGCCCACCATCACCATTCCAATTGCGACTCGCAGCGCGGCGACGAGTACGCCAACGGTCGCGCCAACATCGAAACCCGCCAATCCAACGCGCGCGCCCAATCGTTTTCCTGCGCCGAATCCCATCGAACCAAAAGCGGGCGCGTTATTCAAAGATGGGAATGACATCAAATTCAAATACGCGGCGGTGGGAAAACTTGCGCCGACAGAATGTTATCTGCTGCACATTGAACTTGCAGTGCCGAATTTACCCAAAGGAAATCGCGGCGACGATTTTGTGGATACCGTGAATTGCGGCGATCAAGGTCCTGCGGGTAAAGAATTAGAATTTGTATTGTTTCGCGGCAAGTTCACCGCTTCACCCAATTACGGAACGATGCTGGCGCAAACGCTTGCGCTTGCGCCCGAAAGCAAGCTGCTCAAAATGACGTGGACAGCGCGCGTCGTACAAAATAATGGGCGCGCGGCAGATGGCGTGCATTACAACACGAACGCGTTGAGTCCGAACAGTCCGGTCAACGAGTTCGATTTTCAACCATGAAATTTACTCTTCTCCTCCTTGCTTTGGCAATGTTCTTTGTGGGCTGCGCCGCGACGCCGACTCCGGAACCGACGCTCACCCCCACATCCATCCCAACCGCGATCCCAAAGCCAACGCAAACGCCGACCAACACCGCGCTGCCCCCAACGCCGACAACTGCGCCGACCATCACACCGCCGCCCGCGACCAATACACCGATCCCAACAACGCCCGCGCCCACCGTAACGAATACGCGTTTGCCCGTGACACGCGAACCTACCGCAACTCCAACAGCTACAGAGATTGCGCTCAAATATGAGGCACCGGAGCTGATTGAGCCGCGGGCAGGGGATACGCGCGTGATTCGCCGCGATGCGTTCATATTCAAATGGAATCCGGTAGCAGATTTGCAGTTGAATGAATGTTATCAATTGCGCTTACGCATCGTGCATTTGGCAGATCCGAATCGCAACTATGGCGAGGAATCGTATCTTGTCGAGAGCTCGTGCAATTCCGCGATCGGCAGTGGCGTCGTGCAATTTGTGGTGAATGGGCGCGCGCCCGCGCCCAATTATGATGGGCTTGTGGATGAAGCAAATGGCAAAGCGGGCGGTGTGGATAGTCAAGAGTATCTCGTGCAATGGGATGTTCGGGTCGTCCTGAATCAAGATGGTAAGCTGACGCCGCTCAGTCCGTCCAGCGCGATTAGTGAGTTTCGGTTATTGAACCCGTAAAATGAAGGATGAAGGATGAGGGATGAGGGATGAAGCAAATCCCTTTCATCCTTTATCCTTCATCCTTCATCCTTTGTGTAGTGGCTACCTTACGTCAAATTCGTCAACGCATCCGCAGCGTCAAAAACATTTCGCAAGTCACGCGCGCAATGGAAATGATCGCCGCCGCTGAAATGCGCCGCGCGCAACAAGCGACGCTGGCGAGCCGCAACTATTCCGAAAAAGCGCGCGAGGTGATGCGGTACGTCGCGACGGAACCGGGGCGCAGCAAAAATCTGAACCCGCTTTTGGAAAACCGCGCGGATGTGAAAGCGCTGGCAGTTGTGTTGTACACCGCCGATCGCGGCTTGGCGGGCGCATACAACGTCAACGTCATTCGCAAGACGACGGATTTTATCAAACCCTTTGAAAAAGAAAACAAAGCGGTGCGTTTGATCACGGTGGGCAAACGCGGACGCGATTTGATGCGGCGTTTTGGTAAAGAGGTTGTCGCGGATTTTAGCGGCATGGGCACGCGTCCTGAAATCGCGCAAGTGAGCGCGTTGGCGCGCGCGGCGATTGACGAATTTTTGACGGGACGCGCCGATCAAGTGCATCTAGCGTACACTGATTTTGAGAATGTCTTGCGCCAACATCCAACTGTAACGCGCATCCTGCCAATTGAACAAGCAGAAATTCAGCACGAAGGTCCGTCTGCCGTCTATTTGTACGAACCGAGCGCGGAACAAATTTTGGCAGAAGTGTTGCCGCGTTTTGTTGAAGTGCAAATTTATCAAGCGCTGCTCGAATCCATCGCGTCGGAACAAGCCGCGCGCATGGTGGCGATGCGAAACGCGACCGACAGCGCGAAAGAATTGATCGAGAGTTTGACCCTCTTGCGTAATAAAGTACGGCAGGCAGCGATCACCAAAGAAATTTTAGATATCGTCGGCGGCGCGGAAGCGCTGCGACACGCCAAGTGAAATAGTATTCAGTAACCAGTAATCAGTGCTCACTGACCACTGAATACTGAATACTGAATACTGATTACCGACCACTGACCACCGGGGTTTAACCATGTCAAAAGGAAACATCGGACGCGTTGTCCAAGTTACAGGCGCGGTGGTGGATATTGAGTTTCCACCGGAACAGCAGCCCGAAATTCATCATGCGGTTGAAATTGATCGTGACGGCGCAACTGTGATAGCCGAAATCCAGCAGCAGCTGGGCAATGACCGCGTGCGTTGTATCGTCATGGATACGACCGACGGCATTCGGCGCGGCATGGAAGCGAAAGATACCGGGGCAGCGATAGCTGTGCCCGTCGGACCTGAAACATTGGGGCGCATTTTTAATGTCATTGGCGAGACGATTGATTTTGGCGAACCTGTCACAACGGGTCAGCGCAATCCGATTCATCGCCACGCGCCGAGCTTTGAAGATCAAGTCACCACGCCGCAATTTTTTGAAACGGGCATGAAAGTGGTTGACCTGATCGCGCCGTTCACCAAAGGCGGCAAGATCGGCGTGTTCGGCGGCGCGGGCGTGGGCAAGACGGTTATTATTCAAGAGCTCATTCGCTCGGTCGCAACGGAACATGCTGGCTTTTCCGTTTTCTGCGGAGTCGGAGAACGCTCACGCGAAGGCAATGACCTTTGGCTCGAAATGAAAGAGTCGGGCGTCCTCAACAGCGTCGTCATGGTCTTTGGGCAAATGAATGAACCGCCCGGCGTGCGCCTCCGCGTCGGGTTGACCGGTTTGACAATGGCGGAATATTTCCGCGATGAAGGGCGCGATGTGTTGTTGTTCATTGACAACATTTTCCGTTTCGTCATGAGTGGCTCGGAAGTGTCCGCGCTGCTCGGACGTATGCCGAGCGCGGTAGGTTATCAACCGACATTGGCGCAAGAAATGGGTGAGCTGCAAGAACGCATCACGTCCACCAAACGCGGCTCGATTACTTCGATGCAAGCGATCTATGTGCCGGCGGACGATTATTCCGATCCCGCGCCTGTCGCCACCTTCGCGCATCTCGACGCGACCATTTCGCTCGAACGTTCCATCGCGGAAAAAGCATTGTACCCCGCCGTTGATCCACTCGCGTCCACCTCACGCATTCTCGATCCCTTGATCGTTGGTGACGAACATTACAACACCGCGCGCGCGGTGCAACGCGTGTTGCAGCGGTACAAAGATTTGCAAGACATTATCGCGATTCTCGGCGTCGAAGAATTGAGCGAAGACGACAAACTCACTGTCGCGCGCGCGCGCAAGATCGAACGCTTCCTTTCCCAACCGATGCGCGTCGCGGAACAATTCACCGGGCGGCAAGGCAAATACGTTCCCATCGCGGAAACGATTCGCGGCTTTCGCCTGATCCTCGACGGGCAAATGGATGATGTCGGCGAAACATATTTTTATATGCGCGGCGGCATTGACGAAGTGCGCGAAGCGTATGATGCGGATTTGAAAAAGGAAGCCGACGCCAAGTAATTTTGAATTGAACATAAATTTTCTACGAAAATTTATGTTCAATTCAAATCCCTATGTCCATTCATCTCGATATCGTAACCATCGAACGCGTCATCGTCAGCGAGGATGTAGATTACGTCAGCGCGCCCAGCATTGACGGCATCGTAGGCATTTTGCCGAGACATCAACCGCTGCTCACAGCTCTGACGCTTGGCGAGCTGCATTACAAAAAGGGCAACCAGGAATTTTCATTCGCCATCGGCGGCGGCTTTATGGAAGTGCGTCCCGACAAAGTGACGGTTCTCGCGGACGCAGCGGAAAGCGCGGATGAAATTGATGAGCAACGCGCGGAAGAGGCACGCAAACGCGCGCAAGAATTAATGGCGCAAAAAGTGCAAGGTGATTCATCCGCCGCGCAAGCATTGCTCCTCGAACAAACCATGCGCCGCGCGGAATTGCGTTTGAAAGTCGCGCGCAGACGACGGAGTAGTGGAACTCAGGAATAGTTCAACATCTGAAGAGGTGAAGAGGTGAAGAGGTGAATTGTCACCCGCTCACCTCTTCACCTCTTCACCCTCTCACCCTTGGCAGTATTTGTTCGACAAATCGGTATTGATCTCGGCACCATGAACGTGCTCGTGTATGTGCGCGGGCGCGGGATTGTGCTGCAAGAACCGTCGTTGGTTGCGATTTCGATCAGCGACAATCGCATCGTCGCGCTGGGCGAAGAAGCGAAAGCGATGTTGGGACGCACACCCGAAAATATCGAAGTGCGGCGTCCGATGCGCGATGGCGTCATTGCCGATTACATTGTCACGGAAGCGATGCTGCGCTACTTTATTCAAAAAGTGTGCGGACGCTTTCAAATGTCCATCGGACAGAAACCTGAAATTGCGATCTCTGTTCCCGTCGGCGTCACCACCGTTGAATCGCGCGCGGTGCATGATGCCGCGATTGCAGCGGGTGGACGCATCGCGCATCTGATCCCCGAACCGCTCGCGGCGGCGATGGGCGCGGGACTGCCTGTGCATACGCCAACGGGGAACATGGTCGTAGATGTCGGCGGCGGCGCGAGTGAAGCAGCGGTGATTGCGGTGAATGGAATCGTCGTATCGTCGTCCGTTCGCATCGCGGGTTTGAAAATTGACGAAGCGATTACAAACTATATTCGCAAAAAATACAATTTGATGATCGGCGAACAGACCGCCGAAGATATAAAAATTCAAATCGGTTCCGCGTTACCCCTTGAAGAAGACGTGCAAATGGAAGTGCGCGGGCGCGATCAAGTGGCGGGCTTGCCGCGTACGATTCGCGTCAGCGCGGGTGAAATCACCGACGCGATTTCGGAACCGCTCGCGGCGATTGCGGGTGTCACGCGTTCCGTTTTAGAAAAGACGCCGCCCGAACTCGCCGCCGATATTATTGATCGCGGCATGGTCTTGACGGGCGGCGGCGCGCTCTTGCGAAACTTGGATCGTTTTCTCACGCGCGAAACAGGCGTCCCCTGCTACCCCGCCGAAAATCCAATCGCGTGCGTGGCGATTGGCGCGGGACGCGCGGTGGAACAATTGGAGTTGGTGAGGAAAAGTATGGTGCAGGTGTAAGAGCAGGGAAATGAGGGAAAGGAAGGAATTGACGGAGTCGAGGCGTGCGCGCCTCGACTTTTTTTCTTTGGCGCGGCGGCAACATCCCAAAAAGTGATGTATAATTTGGCTACGTATATGTGTAACTGGAGGTGATGTATGCGAAAATTACGCGAACGACCATTACAGGTGTACTTGCGTCCAGATCAAGACACCGCCTTGCGCCAAATTGCAGCGACGCGCAAGGTCTCGATGGCAGAGCTGGTGCGAGAAGGTGTTGATCGTGTCATCACAGACACCCCCATAGACGATGATCCATTGTTGGGTCTCATCGGTTTGGGCAGTTCTGATGTAACTGATCTCGCGGAACGACATGATTACTATATTGTCCAAGCGATTATGAACGAATCGCGCCAACCGCCGCAGAGGAGGAAACCCCGTGCCAAAAGAAATCTTTGTGGACTCAAGCGCGTGGATCGCCGTAAGCGACAAAAACGATAATTGGCATGCCGCCGCCGCAAAGAATTTACCGCGTGTGTTGCGTGACTATCAGCTCTTGGTCACGACCAATCTGATTGTCGCCGAGACGCACATTGCATTGCGCCAGCGGGTGGGTTTTATCGGCGCGATAGCTTTTTTGGCAAAGATTCGCACAGGCGGGCGACTTGTGCGCGTGTTCTCGTCAGACGAATTGGAGATTCAAGCCGAAGCGATTTTGAAACAATACGACGACCAAGATTTCAGTTACACCGACGCCGTGAGTTTCGCCTTGATGAAACAGCGCAAAATCACCGATGTCTTTACCTACGATCATCATTTTCGAGTGATGGGGTTTCGGTTGGTGGGGTGAGCAAACAATCATTTGACAAACCCACCCCTCCCGCGTACAGTGGCTTGACTTGGACACGCATAGCCAACTGTGGCTCAAGGAGAAACACATGAAACGCAACAATCATTCCGTTCGCATCGTCCCCGCCAGTCAGGCAAAGAATAATTTTGGCGAGCTGCTGAAACGGGTGTACGAAAACGACGAACCGCAGATCATTGAACGCGCGGGCATGCCCGTCGCGGCGATTATTTCGATCAGCGATTTTCAGCAGTTTTATCCGCAGCACGTCAAAGGTCAACCGAGTTTGGATGCACATGCCAAACGGCTGGACGCGGCAAAGCGTATGAACGCGTTTTTGGACAAATTGCAAAAGGGCGGAGAAAAGTTTACGGACGAAGAGGTGGAGGAAGACGTTATCCGCGAAGTGATGGAAATGCGGCGCGCGCGGAGAATGAAATGATCCGCGCGTTTCTGGATGCGAATGTCTTGGTGAGCACTGCGATCAAACCGAACGGCAAATCGGGGCAGGTTTTTGGGCGCAGGGTTTCGGAATTTGAATGGTTGTCGTCAGAGTACGTCATTGCTGAACAGGACTTTCGCTTGTCATTTCGAGCGGAGCGAGAAATCTCGTTTTGCCCAGCGAGATTTCTCGCAAAACCGCTCGAAATGACAACTAAGCGAAAGCCCTGCTGAAGTAGCAGACGTTTTGACGCGCCGACACATACAATCGAAATACGCCTCTCAAGTGCATGTCAAGAACCGCGCAGAGTACATCGCGTTAATTCGCGAGGAAGCCCAAGTGATCGATGTGGGACGAACGATAGAGCCAACCTCCCGCGACGAAAAAGACGATCCCGTTCTCGCGAGCGCGGCGGACGGACACGCGAATTACATCGTTACAGGGGACCGCGATTTGCTTGTGTTGGGCGAATTTGAAGGCATCCCCATTGTTACAGCCGAACAATTTTTGCGGATTTTAGATCAAGCGCGGGAGGATCAAACCTTGTAACGGGTGTTCCCTTTGCATCTGCCAAGCTTAGTTCAAGGAGAAACACATGAAACACGACAACCAATCCGTCCACATCGTCCCCGCCAGTCAAGCCAAGATTAATTTTGGCGAGCTGTTGAAACGCGTGTACGAAAATGACGAACCGCAAATCATTGAACGCGCGGGCATGCCCGTCGCGGCAGTTATTTCGATCAGCGATTTTCAAAAATTCTACCCGCAACTTGTCCAAAATGTGCCGAATTTAGAAGAGGCTGCAAGACGGTTGCAAGCGTCCAAGGAGATAAACATATTTCTGGACAAAATGCAACAGGGTGGAGAAAAATTTACCGAAGAAGAAGTGTATGAAGACGTGTTGAATGAAGTGATGGCGATGCGCCGTGAGCGGAGAATGAAATGATCCGCGCGTTTCTGGCGCGGTGGCAGGAGTTAGACTTTGAAACGCGAATCTCCGCGAATCAGTACGAATCTTGGCGAATCCACATGGAAAAAAGAAAATTCGTGTAGATTCGCGTTTTTATTCGCGGGGATTCGCGTTTCCCATCCTCTGACTCCACGACACATCAACCGCTTACCGAATCACAATCTCCCCCACCTCCACCGTCTCCACCCCCAAATCATAATTCTTGTTATTCGGATCCGTGTCGCCCGGCACGCCCTCGTGAAAGACGCCGATCACCGTCAGTTGTAATGTCCCCTTGCCCACGCCGCCCGCTTTGACAGTTGCGGCGAACGGCGCGCCCTTGTGAATGTCGTTGTTGCCCATGTCCACGTCGGCGATGCCGTTCATCGTCGCGCTGCCATCTGCGTTCATCACCACTTGCGTCACATTGCCCAAAACTGTCATCGTCGGCAATTTCATAAAATCCCACTTCCCTTCCATCGCGCAGCGAAAGCGTCCTTCAATTTTTCCTTCGCTCGTCTTGAAAATTTCAAACTCGAAAAACGAGCCGTCAATATCGCCGTCGCCGTCGAGATCGAGCTTGAACGTCGCTTCGCCCTTGCCGCTGATGAAAAGTTCGCGCGTGATGGGCGCGGAAGTTGGCTGCGGCGCAGGCGTCGGCTGCGCGCAGGTGATATTTTCGTGCATAAACTTTTGTTTTTCTTCGCAGGTAAAGCCACGTGTCACGCGGGAATGGGCAAGCGGGAGCAGCTCTTCCATCTGTAATAAAAACACGCGAGCCGTTTTATCGCCGCTGCCTGTGAGGATGCGCGTACCATCTGGGCTGAAAAAAGCAGTGCCCACCAGCGCGGTATGGCCATATAGAGTGTGTAATTCTTTTCCTGTTGCCGCGTCCCAAATTTTTACCGTTTTGTCCGTGCTGGTGGTTGAAAAGAATTTGCCATCTCGACTTGAGTCTACATGGACAACTCCACCCGCATGACCTTTGAGAGTCAGAAGCAATTTGCCCGTCGTCGCGTCCCACACACTGGCGCTTTCCTCAGAATTGGCTGTAAGCACGCGTTTGCCATCGGCAGCAAACGCGGTGCCAAAGACAAGACTGGTTGGAATTGGCACGGCGGTAATTTTTTCCCCCGTTGTGACATCCCAAATCGTCGCCTCTTTGTTATCCCCACCGGCAATCAAGCGCGTGCCATCGGGACTCCAGGCGAGGCAGTGAATTGATGCCTCGTCCGACAACGATATTAACTCTTGCCCGGTCTGAGAATCCCAAATCTTGGTGGTCTTGTCAGTGCTGCCCGTTGCTATCTTTGTGCCATCAGGACTATATGCAATCGCTTCAAGCGTACCCGTGTGTCCCCGGAACGTCAGGATTTCTTTCCCTGTCGCCACATCCCAAACCTTTGCCGTCTTGTCCCAGCTTGAGGTCGCGAGACGAGTCCCATCGGGATGAATGGAGACGCCAAAGACCAAATCGGTATGACCCGCAAACGTTCGCAAGAGTTGACCAGTCTTGGCGTCCCATAAGCGCGCTACTTTATCACTATCGGAGGTGGCAAAAGTCTTGCCATCCGGACCCCACGATAACCAGTTCGGATTCCCCGGATCTGAAATAGTCAGAAACTCACTCGTTGGAAGGGTTTTCCACACGCGCGCAGTTTTGTCTGAGCTCGAAGTGACTACGCGCGCGCCATCTCGGTCAAATTCGATGGTCTGCAATGGACCCAAGTGCCCGACAAAACTAAACAGCTCTTGCCAGGATGCGACATCCCAAAGTTTTGCAGTACCGTCAGCGCTTGCAGTCCCCAGCTTGGTGCTGTCCGCACTAAAAGTCACATTAAGGATATCAGCGGTGTGTCCCGCCAAGGTTCTCAACTCCTTTCCCAAAGCAAGATCCCATATCTTTACATACTTGTCCACAGAACCAGTGGCGAGTAATTTCCCGTCGGGGCTAAAAGCCACAGTCACAATCACATCAGAGTGTCCTGCGAACGTCTTGCGGAGCTCGCCTGTGGCAGCGTCCCAGATTTTGGTGTCATATCCTTGCGGATTTTCATCCCCGCCGTGAGTATGTCCTGTTTCACCGACGGTATCCTTATGCTTTTCTGTCTGCCCTGTTGCCGTAATCAATGTGCCGTCGGAGCTGAAAGCAAGCCCCACAAAGCGGTAAAGGTTCAACCCCACCAATTGAGCGATCGCGGGACGATACGTCATCGTGATGAGCTCTTGCCCTGAACTGCTATCCCAGACTTTAACTTTGCCATCATTGATTCCGCTGCTCGCGAGGCGTTTTCCATCGGGACTAAAGACAACCTTGGCGACAATGCCCTCATGGGCTTTCAGCGTCAGCAAAAGCGCGCCCGAATTCGCATCCCATATCTTTACAGTGCCGTTTGCGCCCGCTGTCGCCAGCTGTTTTCCATCAGGGCTATACGTTACGTGATGTACATCACCAGAGTGAACCAGTAGTGTGAGCAATTCCTTACCTGTCGCAGCATCCCAAATTTTCACAGTTTCATCCACGCTTGAAGTTGCAACGCGCGAGCCATCGGGACTAAAGGTCGCGTTGTAGAGACCAGCGGTATGCCCCTTGAGTGGGATGTTTGCTTGCGCTGCGGGCAATGCATGATGCAGCGCGTCTTCGGCTTCGGCAGTCCAAGTATTATCAATTGCGTACGTTGTCGTAATCGCTTGCATCGCGAGTAAAATACTTCGCTCCGGGTCCACTCCCAAATTATTGACGGACGCTGCCGCGAGTTCGCGCGCCGTTGCAAGCCGCCGCTGCTCGTCCGATTCCGCTTTCGACGCCAATGCCTGATTCGCGTTTTGCTGCGCGTCTGCCGCGTTGCGATTCGCGCTGTCGCCAAAAAACAAGGCGAGCGCCGCCAACAATATCGCCAACGCGAACGCGCCCGCGAGAAACACCGCGCGCTGGCGCAAACGCTGATTCGCGCGCGTCGCATCCTCCGCCCGCGATTTTTCCGACGCCGCCAATTTTTGCGCCGCCAACAACTCGCGTTCTTGCTGATCCTCCTTATCTTGTATTTCCCGTATTTCCCTTTCTTCTGACGCCTCTAAAAACGCGCGTTCCAATTCATTCAACCGTTCGTGATGCGCGGCTGCCCAACCACGCGCTTGAACCAACTGCGCCCCCCGATACAACGCGCCCGCGTCGCGTTCCAACAACTGCCACTCGTGCGCCGCTTCCGTCAAGTGCCGATGCACGCGCAAACCTTCGCGGTCTTGATTCAACCATTCGCGCAAGCGGCCCCACTCGCGAATCAATGCTTCGTGCGCGACTTCAACCGTATTTTCACCGAGCGTGATCAAACGCGCGTCGGCAAGCTGCGTCAATAACGCGCGGGTGCGCGCCGCTTGGCGCGCATCACGCGGCAAAATTTCGTTGAACGAAACGCGCCTCCGCGTGTCTTCCGTCCCTTCGCCCAATTCCGTCAAGCGCAAGAAAATATCGCGCGCAATCGCTTGCTGCGCGGGCGTGAGCGCGAGGAAAAAATTTTCCGCCGTTTGTGCAATCGCGCCGCGCACGCCGCCCGCGTCCGCGTACCCTTTCAATGTCATCGTGTAGCCCGCGCGGCGCTTCCACGTTTCCAAAAGCGCGTGCGACAAAAGCGGCAATGCCCCCGGTTCATCGCCCACATCGCGCAAAATCAAATCCACCAGCCCCGGCTCAAATTGCCAATGCGCGCGCTTGGCGGGTTCCTCCATCGCGCGGCGCAGTTCTTCCGTCGTCATCGGCCCGATATATTCTTGATTGCGCGCCACCGCATCGCGGAGTTCGGGATACTGGGCGAGATGCGCGTAGAAATCGGCGCGTAATGTCAGGATGAGAGTGAGGGGGTGAAGGGGTGAGGGGGTGAAGGGGTGATTGGATTGATTGATGGCGTAGAGCAAATTGTCAATGAACGCTTCGCGTTCAAAGTCGTCGTGGCAGAGGGTGAATAACTCTTCGAATTGATCAATGACAAGTAGCGTATGGCGAATTGCCGATGGCTGATGGCGAATTGCCGATGGTGATTCCCTATCTGCCATCTGTCGTCGCAGCCACAAATGCAAACTGCGCGGATCCTTTTGCAAATCATCAACGAGCGTTGCCGTCGCCGTTACAGATTCCGAATCGCGCGTCAACGCCGTCGCTAATGCTTCCAACGGATGCGCGGTGGGCGTAATCACAATGACGCGCGAATTTTCGCTCGTCGTCTGCTGTCCAGAGCTTGCCCTGAGGAACGAAGGGTCTGTCGTCGGTTTTAATCCTGCAATCACCCCCGCGCGCACCACCGACGATTTCCCACTCCCCGACGCGCCTACAACCACCAAAAGATTTCCCCTATTTCCCTCATTTCCCTCTTTCCATGTTTTCCTGTCTCCCGTATTTCCTTCCCCATTCCCCCCATTTCCCTGTTTTCCTGTCTCCCTGTCTCCCCCGTCCCCTCCAATGCGCGCAATCAACCTCTCCGTCAACCCCTCGCGTCCAAAAAACAAATGCGCGTCTTGCACGTCAAAGTATTGCAAACCCTTGAAGGGTGGTTCGCCGGGCGCGGGCGGCTCGGTGCCGGAGAAGGTGGATTTCAAGGGTGGGAAATCACTTTGCAAACCTTCCATCACGAGCTGATAAATTTCGGCGGGATATTTCATGTCCTTTAAGCGATGTTCGCCCAAACTGCGAATCGTGACGCCCGACGGTAAATCATGTGCCACGAGTTCGCGTGTCGCTTGCGAAAGTAAAACTTGGCCCCCGTGGCCTGCGTCACCGATGCGCGCGGCGCGATGCACGTCCATTCCGATATAACCCGTCGTCGCAATCAACGGCTCGCCCGTGTGCAACCCCATTCGCACGCGTACGCGTTCGTCTTGCGACCATGTGTGCGCGACGAGGGCGCGCTGTGCGTCCACCGCGCATTGCACCGCATCCAA
>Ga0247727_10003826_pt1 | contig 32837 bp, 23 predicted proteins | sample WisWelCaveWW1625_FD_202498 | JGI IMG/M metagenome (GOLD analysis project Ga0247727, IMG submission 202498) | Biofilm microbial communities from Wishing Well Cave, Virginia, United States - WW16-25 | ecosystem: Environmental > Aquatic > Deep subsurface > Groundwater > Cave microbial mat | place...
ACCGAAGCGCGCGGGGTGCTGTCGGTGATCGGCCCGACGGCCACGCTCACCAATCTCAACGTGCTGACCGTTGGCCGGCATTCCTCGGAGAACACCGCCATCGTCACCAACGGCGGCCGGGTGCGCAGCGCGACGATGATCGTCGGGAGCAACACCACCGCCAGCGCCAACCTCGTGCTGGTGTCCGGCAGCAATTCCGTGTGGAGCACCGACTCGCTCATCGTCGGCGTGGATGGATCGTTCAACGAGTTTGTCGTCGCCGATAATGCCATGCTGGAAATCTTTGGCACGTTCACCGTCGGCGCCGGCACCGGCAACAGCAACAGCTTGCGGACGGTCACCGGCGGACAGTTGGTCGTCGGCCAGACCGTGGCGGTAGGTGAAACGGCCGGCTCGCAGGGCGCGATGGATGTGGCGGGCGGCACGACCCAGTTGCTCTCCAACCTCGTCGTCGGCGTCGAAGCCACCGCGACCGGCACCGTCAGCGTCACCGACGGCGGCCTGCTGGTCGTCACCAACGCCGTCATCGGTGTCGGCAACGACGGCACGTTGACCAACGGCGCCGGCGTCGGCCAGATCACGGTCTCCAACGCCACCCTCACCGCCAACACCATCCTGCTCGGCAGCACCACCGGCGGCGCGGGCGCGATGGTCATCAAAGAAGACGGTGTGGTCAATTTCGACGGCACCAACGCCGCCCTCGTCGTCAACTCCGGCTGGCTCGACGCCGGCACGCTGATCCTCACCAACGGCACCATCTTCATCGGACGCACCCATCCTGGCGAGTTGATCGAGTCCAACGGCACCGCCCTGTGCGCCGACGTGTACGTCGGCTACGACAACGTCGCCACGTTGCGCCTGATCGACGGGTTGATGAGCGTGAACCAGGGCTTGATCGTCGGCCACCTGCCCGGTGCCACCGGCATCGTCTGGATCACGGGCGGGCAGTTGATCGTGAGCAATCTCGCCGCCCGCGTGGGCGACGGCGCGCCGGGCCAGATCGTCATCTCCAACGGCCTCGCGAAAATCGGCCAGATCGAAATCGGCGGGACGACCACGACCGGCACCGTCACGATGGCCGGCGGCCAGATGCTGGTGGGCAATCTGGTCGTGCCCACCGTGATGGGGCGGCTGAACCTGCTCGGCGGCGTGATCAACAGCGCCAACACCCAGATCGCCAACGGCCAGCCGTTCATCGTGGGCGGCACGGGCCGGCTGAACCTGCTCGGCGGTCCGCATCAGTTCGCCAACGGCGTGCAGGTTGCCCCCGGCGGACGACTCACCGGCTGCGGCACGGTACAAAGCCAGGTGCTCAACCTCGGCGCGATCACCAACGACTGCGGTGGAAACATCCTGATCTTCAACGGCCCGCTCACCAACCGCGCCAGCATCGCCGCCGTCGCCGGCGGGATTGTCCGGTTCATCGGGCTGGTGGTCAATGACGGCGGCGTCATCTCCGCCACGCCCGGCAGCGCGGTCGAGTTTCCCGGCGGATTGCAGAACATCAACGGTGGCCAACTCCAGTTGCCGGCGCTCGAAGACCCTGACGGCGACGGGATGAACAACCAACAGGAAGCCATCGCCGGTACCGATCCCTTCAATCGGGAGTCAGCTTTCCGCGCCACGGAGATCGCCCGTGTCGGCAACGACATCCGTATCAGTTGGAAGGCGGTCGGCGGCAAGCAGTACGTCGTGCAAGCCGTCAGCGGTGGGTTCATCACGAACTTCGTGGACCTCGGGTCCGTGCTCGCGATCGGCACCGGCGATTCCGTTACCAACTACCTCCACGTCGGCGGTGCGACCGGCAGTAATCGTTTTTACCGCGTGCGGGTTGCCCCTTGAGAGCTACGCTTGGGAGACAATTTTAACAGGTGTAGGTCACACCGGCATTTCGAGGGAGAGAATGAGGGTACTTCCAGCAGGACGAGGATTCGCATTTGTTTTCCTGTTCGCAGCGCTGTTTTGTCCCTGCACATTCAGCCAGGATAACAGCTACGACAAGGCGGCGAGCGGGAAATGGCACACGGCGGGAAATTGGTCACTAGGAGCCAGGCCAGACATCACCCAATCAGGCATCTTCATCACCAATGCCACTCCCAAGACTGTTACGATTGACGGGACAACGTCGGGCAGTTTTCCGGCTAGCCTTTCCATCAGCAATTTAACCCTCTCGGCCCCGGTCGGATCGGTCAACACGCTTCTCCTGCAGGATGCCGGTGTGGACGTGCCGCTTGAGATTCTCAACGGTTTCTGGGTTCGCAGTGGCGGCGCGATGACCATCACGAACTCAGCACTGACGCTGGATTCTGATTCGGGTGGTTATTTCCCGATCGATGGAATTGTCACGATAAACAGTGCTTCGATCACGGCAACCAACTCCACGGGCATTTTCCTCATCTCCGTGGGGGAATTTGCAACTGGCGATCTTCTGGTTAATGACGGTCGGATCGTGGGCGATCTTTTGGTGGTGGGCAGGTCGGCTGGTTCTCAGGGCGCGTTTTCTCTGAGGGGTGGAGCATGCGTGCTGAACGCCGGCCTTCAAATCAGTACAACGGTTGGTGCCGCGGGGACTGTCTGGGTCACGGGAGGAGAATTGGTCACGACCAATTCTGCCATTTATATGGGTACCGCGTCGAGCAGCGGCGGTTTTGATCCACCAGGGTTCGGGCAGATGACGGTTTCCAACGGAACAGTGAGGAGCGGGGGAATATCCGTCCAGTCAGGCATGTTGACGGTGGCAGGCGGGACCATCGAGGCGGACGTCCTCGGCGTCGTTGGTTTTGCAAGCACCGGACCAACCACAGGAACGGTGTGGATGACCGGCGGAGAAGTCTCTGGGACATCGTCGTCTCTCGTCGTAGTTATCGTCGACGGCTCTGGTGTTTACCAGATGACCTTGTCCAATGGCGCAGTGAGGGCGTCGGCAAGCTTTGTCGGGGCATCACCAGCCGGACGTGGTGTGCTGTCAGTTGCGGGCGGTGTCTTTGACTCGGGAGGATTCCTGCGCGTGGGCCAGGACGCGGGCTCGACGGGCATCGTCACGGTCACGGGCGGTGAGTTGATCGTGACAAATGGCAACCCTTTCAGCCAAGCTACTGTCCTGGTCGGGGAAGGTGGTTTTGGCAGATTGACCGTTTTCCCGAACGGAACTCTGGTCGCCGGGCGAATTCTCATTGGGACAAACTCGACGGGAAGCGGCGAATTGGTTGCTGCGGGCGGCACAATCACGGTCCTGTCGGAGTCGGCTGGTGTCATCGGCGTGGGCAATGACGGGACACTGACCAACGGCACGGGCGCGGGGCAACTCACCGTTTCCAACGGCACGCTGACGGCCAACACGATCCTGCTCGGCAGCAGCGCCGGTGGCCAGGGTAACCTGACGATTGGCGCAGGCGGCCTGGTCAACTTCAACGACACCAACGCCGCGCTCGTCGTCAATGCCGGCTGGCTGACCGGCGGCACGCTGATTCTTACCAACGGCACCGTCTACGTCGGTCGCACCCATCCGGGCGAGTTGATTGTGTCCAACGGCACAGCACTGTGCCACGATGTGTTTGTTGGGTATGACAACGCGGGTATCCTGCGCATGATTAACGGGCTGATGAGCGTGACCGCCGGATTCACCGTGGGTCACCTGCCCGGTTCGACCGGGATGGTGTGGATAACGGGTGGACAGTTGATCGTGACCAATCAGCCTGCCCTGATTGGCGATGCGGGGGTCGGCCAGATCACGATGACCGGCGGATACGTGCTGACAGACAGCTTGGTGATGTCCAACGCGCAAGGACGCTTCTTCCTGCAAGGTGGACTCCTCGACTGCGGCAATACGCAGGTGGCGAACGGCCAGACATTCTTGGTGGATGGCAATGGCCGATTGAACTTGCGCGGCGGCAATCATCAGTTTTCACATGGTTTGCGGGTCGCTCCGCTCGGCAATCTCAGCGGTTGTGGCGCGGTGCAGGCTGACGTGCTCAATCTCGGCTCGATCACCAACGCGTGCGGCGGCAATCTGCTGACTTTCACCGGCTTGCTGACCAACCGTGCGATCATTGCGGCGGTGGCGGGCGGGACGATCCAGTTCAACGGCCCGGTCGTCAACGACGGCGGCGTCATCTCCGCCACCTCGGGCAGCGGCCTGCAATTCAACCAGGGCGTGCAACACAACAACGGCGGCCAACTCCAGTTGCCACCGCAGGACGATTCCGATGGCGACGGCCTGACCAACGCCCAAGAGGCCATCGCCGGCACCGACCCGCTCAATCGCGCCTCGGCGTTTCGCGCCGTCGAGGTCACCCGTGTCGGCAACGACATCCGTGTCGGCTGGACGGCGGTCGGCGGCAAACAGTACACAGTGCAGAGCGTGACCGGCAGCTACTCCACCAACTTCGTGGACATCGGGACCGTGCTCGCGATCGGCACCGGCGATTCCGTCACCAACTACCTGCACCTTGGCGGCGCGCTCGGCAGCAGCAACCGGTTCTACCGGGTGCGGGTGCTGCCGTGACCGCCAAAGTCGGACAGGTATCTTGCCTGTCTGTCGCGCCGCTGCCGGAGAGACAGGCAAGATGCCGGTCCGGGCGCGACCGGTGGATGGAATGCGGCAATCGTGGCCGGAAGGACGTTCTCGCGGTGGTGGTATCAAGTTGCGCCCTGCCTGTCCGACTTTCCGAAAACACCCTTGGCAAACCGGGGGCGAGTGACTAGACTCCCCGGCCATGGAACCGGTTGATCCCAAAGAACTGCGGCGGATGAAGATCTTTGCCGAGCTGACCGACGAGCAACTCGCGCGGTTGGCCGGCTGGGTTGAGCCGGTTCAATTCCCGCCCAACCGGGTGATCGTCCACATCGGCGCGCACGGCGACTGCATGTATCTGATTCTCAGCGGCGAAGTGCTGGTCAGCGTCCCCGAAGACAAGCGGGACATCGCCTTGACGCAACTGGAGACCGGCGACTTCTTTGGCGACGTCTGTCTGTTCGACGAAGGCCCGCGCTCCGCCGATGTCGTCGCCAAAACCGAGTGCCGGCTGATCAAACTCTCCAAGACGAACTTCGAGACCATGTTGAACGAGGACCCGGCCATGGCGGCGCGCATTTTGGTCGCCACCATCCGGCACGTGGAAAGCCGGGTGCGCCGACTGACCAACCGGTACGTGGATAGCATGCTCCTGTCCCGGAGCTGGAACGCGCTGCTGCCCAGGAAATGACTACGCGGCCGGCGCCAGCCGCGCGTCGATCCGATCGAGGTTGGCCTCGATTGCGGCGAGGTAGTAATTCACGCCATCTGGGAAATGATGTGGCAGCGCGCGGTAAACGGCGCCCCATTGCGTGTCGAGCATCCGTTTCACGTAGCTCTCGTAAAAACCCCGCGTCTGGCGCATCAGGTCTTCGGCGCTGGTGTAGGTTTTCAGCCCGGCTTCCTTGAACTCGCGGTACAACGCCGGTAGTCGATCGGGGTAATCGGGCGCAGCCATCTGTCCGAGAATGTCGCCGCTGCCGAGCGCGTGGCCGATGAACCGGGCGCGGTCATCGTGAAAATCGAGGCGGGTCGTATCCACGTTGACGCCCGTGCAATGGATCGCGAGCTGGACGATGCGGACCTCGTCGTTGGTCAATCCAAACTGCGGCAGAAACCGGCCGGCAAAATCCGCGCTGCGGACGACGTGGACGTGAGTGTGTTTGGCGCCGGTGCCGGCCGAGTCCCCCGTCTCTTTCAAAAAGCCCACGTCATGCAGCAGGATGCCGGCAACCGCCAACTCGAAGTCCCGCGCCGTCAGCTTCGGCGGCGTGCCGCTCGCGATGTGGCCGTCCACAATGCGCGTCGTGGCCACGGTTGCCTGACAGGTGTGCGTGAGATCGTGAAATGCGGTGTCACACGCCTGATAGCCGGGATAGCCTCCCGCGAACAGGTCGCGGACGGTGATGAAGACGTGGCTCAGCAGCGCCGGCCGATGGCCCGGGAAGCGTTGCGCCAGGATGCCGAACACGAACCGCAACGTCTCGTCCGGGCTTTTCAGGTCGATGGCCACCTTGTCTCCTCGCTTGACTCTGTGGCGCAGGCTCGCCAAGATGCGAGTGCAATGCAATTCAAAAAATTGCTCGCGTCATTTCTTCTCACCGCCGGGGCCGTCGGACTGTCGACGGCGGCCCAGCCGCTCAAACAAGCGACGGTGACAACGCTCAAAAACACCGTGCGCCTCCAACCCGAAGGGAAGGACGAGCGCGACGCCAAGTCGGAAGATACCCTGACGGGCGCGGACGTGTTGCACACAGGTGAGCGGTCGTTCGCCGAACTGCTGTTTGCTGACAAGACCATCACCCGGCTCGGATCGAAAAGTATTTTCTCCTTCAAAAGCGAGGCTCGTGAATTTCGAGTCGGTGATGGCCTGACGGTCATCCACGTCCCGAAAGGCGCGGGCGGCGGGCGGATCGTCACCGCGGCCATCACCGCCGCCATCGAGGGCACCACGATCGCGGCGCTCGACCGCAGCGTTGCCGGCAAAGAAGCCGGCGCGGCGGCACGGGTGCTCAGCACGATCTGGTTTGTCGAAGGCAAAGGCACCATTTTCCTCAACCGCGATCCCAAACAATCCCGCAAAATCAGCGAAGGCCAACGGCTGGCCCAGTTTGCCGACGATCCCGCGCTGGGCCAACCGGTGGACTTTCACATCAAGCCGTTCGTCGAGGGCGGCCGGACGTTTCTGACGTTTCCCCAGGAGGGCGCCCCCTGGCGCACGGCGGACAAGTCGGTCCGCGACGCGATTCGCCGGCAGGAACGGCTCATCCGCCGCGGCATCCTGCGGGTGGCCGGCGCGGTTCCGGGCGACGCCGGGCCGCCGAGCGGCGGCGGCGAACCTCCCTTTCGCGACGAAGGCCTGATTGGCATTCCGCTCGACGCCTTCAGCGGGCCGCAGAGCGATTTCCCGCCGCCGATTCAGAGATAGACAACATGAACCTTCCTAACTCATTGGCCGTGGTCGGCTGGAGTCTGTTTGCCGCCGGCGCGCTGTCCGCCCAAACACCTCAACTCCAACAACAGTTGCCGCCGCCGGCGCAATCGCCCGCCGCCACGACCGCGGAGGAGACGACGCTTGATCCCGCCGCGCTCGCGCCGGATGAATTGGGCGAGGAAATCCTGCTGGCGCGCCGGCCGCGACCGCGTTGGCTCCGGGTTTCCAGCGAGACCCAGTACGCGTACACGTCCAACTTGCTTCTGCTGGACGGCGACAACTTTCCGCCCAGCAGCGGCTTGACTGAGCTGGAGGATTCGTTCCTGTTTCAGTCGTTCGATGTGGCGATCACGCCCCCGCTGTCCGACCAGGTGACCACGACGATCTATGGCCGTTACGACATCATTCGCTACGACCGCCACAGCGAATTCGATTTCGACGCCAACACGGCCGGTCTCAACGTCAGCCTCCCGGTCGAGGACTGGTTCACGGTGTATGCGGATTTTTCCGGGGTCCGCCAATACCTCACGGATGGCCCGATCAACGAGTTCTTTAGGATGTGGGACACACGCGGGGGTGTGTGGCGCTCCGACCAGATTTGCCCGCACGCCTCGATTTTCTATGGCTACCAGTTCGACTGGCGGGCCGCTTCACCGGCCATCCTCTCGCGGGTGGACAACGCCGTGTACGCTGGCCTCAAGTCTCAGTTCCTGAAGCGCTGCACCGCCCAGTTGCTCTACCGGCTCAGCGTTCAGGAGTCGCTGGAAATCAACCGCACCGACGTCAACCAACTCGTCAGCCTGGCGGTCCACTGCGCGTTCACCGATAGGGCCGTCCTCACAGCCTTTGCTGATTACAGTCACAACAACTCCGACATCGCCACGCGCGACTACGAAGTCTTCGACCTCGGCGGCGGCCTGAACCTCACCGTACGCTTCTGACAAAGTAGGACAGGCATCTTGCCTGTCTCCTCCGCGCACCACGAAGGACAGGCAAGATGCCTGTCCTACTTTAACTTCGTCAGCGCGTACACCTTGACCGGTTTACCCCGGCCCTTCACGGCGGTCTCGCCCCGCAACTCGGCCTCGACCCGGTCTTTCACCAACTCGTACACCGACTCCGTCAACAGGATGTCGGTGCCGAAATCCTTGTTCAGCCCCTCGACGCGCGACGCCACGTTGACCGGGTCGCCAATCACCGTGTACTCGCGGCGCTGGGGCGAGCCGATGTCGCCCACCACGACCTCGCCGAAATTCAGGCCGACACCGATCTTCAACTGCGGCAACCCGCGCGCCGCCCACTGCCGGTGCAATTCGGCCAGCCGCACGCGCATCTCGTGGGCCGTCGCCACCGCCCGCCAGGCATCGTCCACCGCCCCTTTGCTCAGTGGCGCGCCGTACAACGCCATGATCGCATCGCCAATGAACTTGCTCAGCGTCCCATCGTGCTTCATCACCACGTCCACCATCACCGTGAAATACTCGTTCAACTGTTCGACCAGCGGCACCGGGTCCGACTGCTCCGAGATCGTCGTGAACCCGCGAATGTCGGAGAACAAAATCGCCACCGACTTGCGTTCCCCGCGGAGGCTGTCCTGATACTCCTCGCCGTGGCGCAGAATTTCATCGGCGACCGGCTTCGACACATACCGCTCCAGCGTCCGCCGCACCCGCAGTTTCTCCAACTGCTCGGCCACGACCTGCAACGCGATGCCCAGTACCCCCCCGCCGGTCACCGTCCACACCGGCGCCGCGACCGGCAACAGCATTTGCTGCCCTTTGAACACCGCCAGCGTGCCCCACGCGTACGCCATTCCGATTCCGCCCAGCGCGCCCAGCTTGAACAGCGGATGAATTTCCGTGCTCAGGATCCCGGCCGTGCCCACGGCCAGGGCCAGTACCACCAACCACCCGACCCAGCGCGCCGCATCGCGCGGCGCATTTCCGCGCAACCACGTCGCCAGCGCGTTTGCATGGATCTCCACGCCGTCCACCACCCCGAACGGTGTCGGATGCTGATCATGATGGAAATTGCCGGTCGGCCCGATGAACACGATCTTGTTCCGAAACGCCGCGCCGCCCTCCAGCTCACCCTCCCAACTGCGATCGTAAAACAATTTGTAGAACGGCACGGTCTTCACGGTCCCCGCCGGGCCGGAGTACCCGATGTAGGTCGGCTCGCGCGGCAGCGTCTCCGACCCGAACTTGCGCGCAATCCGGGCCGTGAACGACAGCTCGGCCGGTTGACCCGGCACGCGAACGAGTTGCGCCCGCGCCCGGCGCACCACCCCGTCCACGTCAGGCCAGAAATTCACGTACCCGCACACCTCCGCCAGCGTCACCTCCTCCGGCACCGCCACCGCCGGCTCGAGCAACTGAGTTTCGTCATCGGAGAAATTGCTCCCCAACACCACGCGTTCCCGGTGCTTGGCCACGGCCGTTTGCAAGGTTTCGTCGCCCACCTTCGGCGAGAAGAAGAGTAGATCAATGGCGACGATCTTCGCGCCCGCCTCACCCAGCCGCTCGATCGCCGCTGCATACACGGCGCGCGGGTAGGGGAAGTTGCGCAGGGCCTGAAGCTCCGCCGGCAACGGATCGAACCGGTCCGGCAGACTGCACGACGGTTGATCGATGGCCAGGATGATGATGTCGGCGCGTGGCGGCGGCGGCTGGCATTTCCGAAACCGCCAATCGACCGACCCCAATTCCTGGCGCACCAGCGGCGGGAATCCGCGAACGTGCGCGAACAAGATCGCGACCGCCCACGCCGCGCACAACAGCCAGCTCCACCCGCGCGTACGTTTCACCGGCCCCTCGGGAAGATCCGGCCGGCGGGTTGTTCGACATTCTGTCCCTCGGCCGGCGGTGGTACGAACGGCTGCGGCTCGCCAGCAATCTCATCGGTCACCCGGTAAACCTCGCCGGTACGCCCGTGCCGGTAGAACGCGGCCATTTCGTCGAGGTGGAACGGGCGGGAGCCGCGTCGGCCGAAGACGACGGTCTGGTTACCGGCTTCATCGACGACCCGGTCACGGTCGAGGCCGCGCGAGACCGCCACGGCTTCGCCGCCGCCGTGGAGCGGGAAGGTGGCGATGAGTTTCGGGTTCGGGCGCGGGCTGAAACCCATGTGCCCGGGGACGGTGTCGGGGGAGATGAGTTGGACGATGCGCAGGCCGTTTGTGCCGTCGGCCACGAGCGCGAACATCGAGGCGTTCACGCTACCAACCTGCACGGCCCGGCAATCGGTGAGTTCGCGGAATTCCTGATCGACCTTCGGTTGTTCAGGATTGGTGATGTCGATGATTGCCAGCCCGTCCGGGCCGTTGGCGACGTAGAGATAGGTGCGGGCGACGCAGAGTTTGCCGGCGTGCTTCAGTGGAACGGTTGCCACGACTTGGAGCGTCCATAGGTCCACGACTTTCATCCCGTCGTCGTCACTGACAAACGCGTAGCGCCACTGCACGGCGAGTGCGCGCGGGCTGGAAAGTAGGACAGGCATCTTGCCTGTCTGTTCGGTGGTCGGAGGGACAGGCAAGATGCCTGTCCTACTTTGTAGTTCACCGGTGATCTTCGGGTTGAGGGGCTCGTTGATATCCACCACCACCAAGCCGCGCCGGCAAACAACATAGAGGCTGGTGCCGGCCACGTATGCCTGCATCGCACCGTTGAGTTTGCCATCGGGATTGAAGGCAGCGTCCTTCTCGAAAAAGTTGTTCTCCGGATTGCCGTCGAACAGCGTCGTCACCTTCACGATCACGAGTCCTTCCTCGCGGTCGGTGATGAACGCGTAGCCGTAGAGCGGGTGGACAGGTTGCTCTTCGTTTTCCGGGATGTGTTTGCGCATCGGATCGTTGATCAGCGTGCTGGGAAGCACGACGCTGGTGGCGAACTTCGTGCGAACGTAGGTGCGTTGACCCAACGGTGAGACCGGCGCGGTGACGATGCGCTCGGAAAATCCCTTCTGGTCGATGTTGGCGACATCGAAGACCTCGAAACCACCCGGGCCGTTGGCCGTGTAGAGGTATTCCCCGCGTAGCACCACGTCCTGAATGTCTTCGCCGTCGTGATGATGCGCCTCGTGGAGGACGCGGCCTGATTCCTCGTGATGCCGGTAGTTGCCGGGGTAGGCGAGCTTGTGAAGGTGACTGCCGATCGCGGCTTGCGGCTCCTCCTGTTCCGTCCAGACAACGCCGTAGAAGCCGTGCATGCCGGCTGCAACCCACGCGTAACGACCGAAGAAGTTCACCGTGCCGGTGCCGAAGCCGAGCAGTTGGGTCATCCACGCATTGTTATCGTTGCTCTCCGAGAGATGGCAGTCGGTGCAGTTCTTGGTTGTGCCCTGGCCGCTGGTAGTGTGGGCGAAATGCGGATTGAATGCCTGGCCACTGTAACCTTCCCAAGAGACGGTCTGCTGCTGGGAATAAACCCACTCACGGTTCAGATTCTGCGAGCCGACGACCACCGCGCTCGACGACCGAATCACGGCGAGGCGATGGTTCTTCACCGTGCTGTCGATGCCGAGCTGAAACACGTCGTCGCGCACGACCTGCGGGTTGTAGGTCGTGTAATTGCGGCTCATCGTGCCCTCGTACTTGTTGGTCGGCACGCGTTTGTTGGCGCGCATCGGCAGATGACAGCCGAAACAGCTCGTCGCCCACGAGGTGTGGCAGACGGCGCAGCCGACATTGTCGTCGGCGTGAGCAAGGTCGCGTTTGCAGTCGCCGGGAACATCGCCCCAGGTCTTGCCGTCGCGGCGCAGGGTTTTGGCGTGACGGGACTTCTCGTTGAAGTGCGGCGAAGCTGGGTTGATGGTGTCAATCGTCTGGGGAATCTCCCAGCGCACGTCGGGGCTAAGCATCGAGCGTTGCAACAGTTTGTTGCCTTCCCAATAGAATCGCGCACCCCAAGGCGTGGAGGTCTGGCTGAGATCGACGGGCGTGACACCTGTGGGAGCGGCGTCCCCGCCGCGACCGGGTGGTGTGTGCGTACCGGTCGCGGCGGGGACGCCGCTCCTACGGAAAATGCCACTGTTGCCGCTGGTCATCAACGTCGGCCGCTGGTTGATCGTGCCGTGACAGTCCACGCATTCGATTGCGGTGGCGGCGCGGGCTTCGCCGTAGAGCAGGCCGTTGCCGTGAACATCCACGTCGAAATGGCAGTCCACGCACTGCATCCCCTTGGCGAGGTGGGCGTCTTTGAGATGGACCGCCTTCGCAAACTTCTGCGGGTCGTCGTGCGGGATCTGCTGGTTCTCGCGGTCGAGCAGATTGCCCTGCCGGTCTTTCTTGAACACCGCGCGAAAGACCCAGCCATGGCCATGGTAATCGGCAAACTGCGTGTGCTTCAGCTTCGGATTCAACTCCGCGACCTTTTCGAGGAAATTAGGATCGCCCCACAACCCGCGTGCCGCGGCGGCTTCGGGGTTCTGGCGGATGAGCGCGGCGGTTTCGTCCTCGGTCGGGTTCTTCTGTTTCTCCGGGTACATGAACTCGCCGTCGGTTTCCTGATCCCACCACGTGTAGCCGAGGTACGGGTTCACGAACATGTTGCCCTGATGCATGTGACAGATCATGCACTGACTCGACGGAATCGCGCGCGTGAACTGATGTTTGATCGGATGACCGCGTTCCTTCTTCGAGATGGCCTTGTCCGCCGTGAAACTCAGTCCCTGGTTGCCGTACTTCGCGTACCAGCCGGAATGCGTCGGCGACCGGTCATTGGCATAGACCACGTGACACGCCGAGCAACCACTGGAGCGATAGTCACCCGGATGATTGTTCGAGCCGAGGAAACCCAGCAGCGGATCGTTGAGCCGCATCTTCTGCGCATTGAGAATGACCGGGTCGGTCCGGTTCAACGTGCCAAGCCCGCGCTCGCTCAACCGTCGCAGCGGCCGGCCCGGCGGTTCGGTCGCCGTTGGCAGACCGAGTTCCAGCGGTTTCTCGCCGCCCTTCTCGAAGATGCGCAGCACATTGCCCGGCTGACTCACTTGAAACCGCGGCAACGGCGCAACAAACGGGAGAATCCCGTGGTCGCGTTCCATCTCCGGCGTCACCGGGATCGGGCTGTTCAACTTCAACGGCACACCATACGGTCCGTACACTTGGCCGAACCGGTAATTCTTCAGCGGCACGTCGCCGTTGTTGTATCCCGCCGCGCCCCACAACAACGCGCCGTGATTCATCATGCTGTGCCCGACATTGTCGATGATCGGTTGGTGACACAGCCCGCACGCCTGCTTGGCCACGCGCAGGTCGCCGGGATTCACAAACCGGATGAACTCCGGCGACTCGTGATTAAGCAGCACCGACGAATCGCTGGGGTTGGCCGAGCTTTGCCAGAAGACCGGGTTTTTCGGTTGGACATGCGCCCGGCGCATCGTCAGTCCCGGCGTCGGGTCACCACCGTGGCAATCCGTGCAGCCGAGCACGACGTGCGGCGACGTGTGCATGTCCTCGACGCCCTGATGACATTCCAGACAGCCCTTGCTCTTGGCCTGCGCCTCGGCCGGTGTCTGGTCAATCCAGTTGCGCGGCTTCGGCAATTGCGCCGGCGGCGGAGCATTCGTGACTGAGATCGCCGGTCCGAGGCCGGTTTCGGCGGCCAACGCGACCGCGAGAGCAAAGTAGGACAGACATCCTGCCTGTCCCTTCCGCCAGCGCCGAGCAAAGACAGGCAGGATGCCTGTCCTACTTTGGCCGATCATGCTCACGGCGCAGGCCTCACGAACTCCGGGTAATGCGGATTGTGAAAGTTCAATTCCAGCGGATCATTGGCCCGCACGTCGCCACGTGGCAACTGCATGCCAACCGGCACCGGCTCCAACCAGCCGTAACCGGAGAGCGAGGATTGCCGTTCCGCCAGCCAAACCCGCCGCACCGGTCCGCGTGGCAGCGCGACCGTCTCCGCGCCAAATTCCGGCAACCGCCCGAGCGACTCGTCAAAGAACGACGGGGTCGGCACCGGTCGCAGCGCCGCGCCGGGATCGGGATTGAATTGCGACGCGCTCTCGCCGATGCCGGCCGCAAGTTCCAGCCAGTCAGCCGGCCGTTGAAGCTCCAGCGTCAGAGGATTGGGGTCGGGATCGAAAGCGTCCGGCGACAACGGCGGCTCACCCCGGCTCGTGGTCTGATGCGGTTTCACCCGGTCGGGTTCTTCGTCGGGGGCGAGCGCGTGCGCGGCGCCGCAGAATAGCAAACCGATCATCAGCGCCGTCCACCCCAGCCGCGGAAACGAGTCGCGTTGCATTTTGGTCGTCTGTTTTATACAAGTAGCGCGTGCGCCGCACAACACTGAGCTTCGGCCTCGTCAGTTTTCTCCTGCTAGCCCACCTTCTTCTCGCCGACGAAAAATTCCTCGGCGCGCAAAGCTGTAGCACCTCCGGCTGCCACGGCGGAGCAGGGGAGAAGAGCCGGCAATCCGCCATCTGGTCGCAACACGATTTCCATTCCCGCGCCTACGCTACGCTGACCACCGGCCGGTCCGCGCGCCTGGCCGAAGCATTGAACATCGAAGACGCCGCGAAGAGCGCCCGCTGCACAAGTTGTCATGCGCCGATGGCCGAGGTGGGCGGCAAAGTCACCGAAGGGGTGTCGTGCGAAAACTGTCACGGCCCGGCCGAGTCGTGGCTGCGCAGCCACACACGGCCGGACTACACGCACGCCGACCGCGTCACCGCCGGCATGCGGGACTTGAAGAACTTACCCACGCGCGCCAATGCCTGCGTCGCCTGCCACCAGACCGTTGAAACCGATTTGCTCAAAGCCGGCCATCCCGAACTGATCTTCGAGTTGGACGGCCAAGCCGTCTCGATGCCGAAACACTGGCGCGAGAGGGAAGACTGGAACGGCGCGCAAGCGTGGTTCGTCGGGCAGACCGCCGCACTACGCGAGATGAACTGGCAGTTGTCGCGCGAGCCGGATAACGAGCCGCTGCGCACCCGGCGTGATGGCTTGGCGTGGGTGCTGCAAAGGGTGGGCGAGACCGGCACGGCACGCGAGTGGCTCGCGAAACTCGCCACGACCAGCAACGATTTCCGGGATGCCAACGTCCCGCGTGGAGTGCAAGCGCGCCGGGCGGAGCGGTTGGTGATTGCACTGGAACGGCTGGCGCTCGCGGCCGGGGAGAAAACGGAGAACCTTCGGCCCTTATTCGCGTTGGTGCAATCGCTCCCAGACTTCGAGCCGGAGAAGTTTGCGAAGGCACTGGAAGGTTTCCGTCAAGCCACCGGACTGTAGCGGCGGTCTATGACCGCCGTCTTCCTGAGTCGAGTTGCGAGCTGGCGGGCGGTATCGACGCAGCATTCGAGGCTGAGCAGGCTCTCGGTGGGCGGACAGCGATCCACGGGCTTGCCACCCAAAAGCGAATTGAGGAAGTAATGGGCTTCAGCTTCATAACCGGACGTGGAATCGGTCGGCACGGCCTCGACGCTCTGGGCGGTGGCGAGGCGGAGGGTTGGGCTGAGCCGGGTGTCGAAGAAGAGCGTGGCGCGTTCGAGGGCGATGCGGAAGTTGAAGTAGAAATCTTTGTGCGCGACCGAATCCCACGCGGCCTCCAATTGGACGGCCGGCCCATCCTTGTAGCGCCAATGGCTGTGGACGTGGTTGGGATGAACGCCGCTCGCGCTGATCTGCTCAGGTTTGCCCCAGAGCCAGACGCAGATGTCGGCGTCGTGAATGTGCAGGTCGATCACCGCGCCGCCGCTACGGCGGGGATCGTTGAACCAGTTGTCCGACCCCCACGGCGGCAGGCCACCACAACGCGAGAAGCTGGCGGCGACCGCGCGGCCGTAGCGGTCGCTGCGCACAATGCGTTCCGCCGCGACGTACTCGGGCCAGAACCGCAGGCAGTGGGCGATCATCAGCGTCTTGCCGGATGTTTTGGCGGTGTCGAGCATCTGGCGCGCTTCTTCCGTGGTCAACGCCATCGGTTTTTCGCAGAGGACGTGCTTGCCGGACTTCAGCGCGAGGATCGTCGCTTCCGCGTGCAAATGAGTGGGCAGCGCGACGCAGACGGCGTCGATGTCGGTGGCGGTGCAGAGTTCCCGGAAATCGGTGTGCCGCCGCAGATCGGTCAGGTCGCGCACACTCCGGACCTGTTCCCGGTTGGGATGGGCGTCGCGGAGCTGGCCGCTGCGGGTGGCGACGGCGACGACCTTGGCCTGGGGATGTTTGAGGAAGTTGGCGAGGTGGAGTTGCCCCCACGCGCCGCCGCCGGCAATCCCGATGCGAATCATGAGCGTCTCCGATTTAGCACAACGGTTCGAGCAGCTTGATGCCTGTTTGGATGTCGGCGGTCTGTTGCGGGCCGCTGATTTCGCGTTCGATGGTCAGCGCGCCTTGGAAACCGCACGATTTCAATTTCGGAATGAGCGCCGGGAAGTTGACCTTGCCTTCGCCGAGCGGGACTTCTTTGCCGAGATGTTTGCCGTCGGTGGGATATAACCCGTCTTTGGCGTGGACGCCGCGCACGTACTGGCCGAACACGTCGAGCGCGTCCACCGGGTTGGCCATACCGTAAAGGATGAGGTTGGCAGGGTCGAGATTGATGCCGAGGTTGCCGGTGTTGATCAGCTCGATGGTGCGCAGGAGGACGACCGGCGTTTCCTGGCCGGTTTCGAACCAGAAGCCAATACCACGATCCGCACAATGTTGGGCTACCTGCCGGATGGCCTCGACTGATGCGAGGTAACTGGAGTCGTTCGGATCATTCGCGAGGAAGCCAACGTGGGTCGCGATGGCAGGCAACCGGCAATGCGCGGCGAAGTCGGCGCCTTTCTTCAGTGCCGCGACGCGTTCGGCGCGGGTCTCCGGCGGCACGAGACCGATGGTGGATGGTCCTTCAAGAAAGTTCCACACCAGTCGTCCCGGGTATCCCGTCCAAAGCGCGCTGATCGTCACGTCGAGTTTCTTCGCGCAACCAACCAGCTTGTCGCCCATCGCGTCGGTCCAGAGGTCGGGATTCCAGTTCACGACTTGGCAGGACCGCAGCCCGAGATCGACCACCTTGCGCAATTCGGGTTCGGGGTCGGATTTCAGCGTTACCAGCACGCCAATCTGAAGTTTGGCCATGGCGTTCTTTTACGGCGAAGGGCGGGCGGCGTCAACCCCTGGCGAACATAGAGCAGTTGCGGGCGGCGATCATAATGCGAACTCCTCAACTGTCGGGCAGGTGCAAACGAGATTGCGGTCACCGTAAACGTTGTCCACGCGGCCGACCGGCGGCCAGTACTTGTGCTCGCGCAGCCACGGGGCGGGGTAGGCGGCTTGCTCGCGGCTGTAGGGTCGCTCCCACTTGTCAGCGCAGACGACCTGCGCGGTGTGGGGCGCGTGCTTGAGCGGATTATTCTCGCGGTCGAGTTTCCCATCCTCAATCGCCTTCATCTCGGCGTGGATCGAGATCAGCGCCTCGCAGAACCGGTCGAGTTCCGCTTTGCTCTCGCTCTCGGTCGGTTCAATCATCAGCGTGCCGGCCACGGGCCAACTCATCGTCGGCGCGTGAAATCCGTAGTCGATCAATCGTTTCGCCACGTCTTCGACTTCGATGCCGGCGCGTTTCTTCCAATCGCGGACATCGACGATACACTCGTGAGCCACCCGGCCCGAACGGCCTTTGTAAACGACGGGAAAGCAGTGATCGAGTCGCGTGGCGATGTAATTGGCGTTGAGGATCGCGAGCTTGGTCGCTTCGGTCAACCCGCTCGCGCCCATCAGTCGGATGTACATCCACGGGATGACGAGGATGCTGGCGCTGCCGCAGGGCGCGGCGCTGATATGCGCGGGCAGAAACGGCGCGAGATGCTGGGTGACGCAGATTGGCCCCATGCCGGGGCCGCCGCCGCCGTGGGGGATGCAGAAGGTCTTGTGCAGATTCAGGTGACAAACGTCCGCGCCGATATCGCCGGGGCGGCAGAGGCCGACCATGGCGTTCATGTTGGCGCCGTCGAGATAGACCTGGCCGCCGCAATCGTGGACGATCTGGCAAATCTCGCTGATTCCGGGCTCGAACACGCCATGGGTGGACGGATACGTGACCATGAGCGCCGCGAGATCGTTTTTGTGCTGCGCGGCTTTGGCGCGAAGGTCGTGGATGTCGATATCGCCTTCCGGCTCGCAGGCGACCGGGACGACGCGCATGCCGGCCATCGCCGCGCTGGCGGGATTGGTGCCGTGGGCGCTGACGGGGATGAGGCAGATGTGGCGCTTGGCTTGTTGATACGCGCGGATCGTGAGCAGCCCGGCGTATTCGCCGGCGCTGCCGGCGTTGGGTTGGAGCGAACAGGCGGCGAAACCGGTGATTTCGCAGAGCCACGCTTCAAGTTGGCGGAACATTTCGTGATAACCAACGGCCTGGTCGACCGGGACGAACGGATGAAGCTTGCTCACTTCGGGCCACGTCACCGGCAGCATCTCGGCGGTGGCGTTGAGTTTCATCGTACACGAACCGAGCGGGATCATCGAAGTGGTGAGCGACAGGTCGCGGGATTCGAGCCGGTGCAGATAACGGAGCATCTCATGCTCGGTGTGGTAGCGGTTGAAGACCGGGGCGGTGAGGAAGGGACTGGTGCGTGCCAGTGAATCAAACCCGGTCGCGGCGGGGACGCCGCTCCCACCAAACTGCTTCACCAATTCATCCACCTCTTGATCAGTCGTCGTTTCATCGAGGGAAATACCGACCGTGCCGTCGCCGAAATCGCGGACGTTGATTCCAGTTGGGGCTTTGGCGCGGATGCGGATGGTGTCGAAGAACGGTTCGGTGCCGACGCGGTCAACGCTGCCGGCGAGCCGGCGCGTCAGGTCGTGAACTCGCTGGGCGATGCGCTTCAGTCCTTCCGGCCCGTGCCAGACGGCGTACATGCCGGCCATGACGGCGAGGAGGACTTGGGCGGTGCAGATGTTGGACGTGGCCTTCTCGCGGCGGATATGTTGTTCCCGGGTTTGCAGCGCCATGCGCAACGCGGGGTGACCTTGGGCATCGTGCGAGACACCGATCAAGCGGCCCGGCATCTGCCGTTTGTAGGCGTCGCGCGTGCCGAAGAACGCGGCGTGCGGGCCGCCGTAGCCGAGCGGGACGCCGAACCGCTGACTGTTGCCCACGGCGACGTCGGCGTCGAATTCGCCGGGCGGCTTGAGTAATGTGAGCGCCAACAAATCGGTGGCGACGCAAACGAGCGCTTTGTGTTTGTGGGCCTCGGCGCAGAGGTCGGTGTAATCGAAGATCGCGCCGTCAGTGGCCGGGTATTGGACGAGGATGCCGAAGACGGAATCGTTGATCTGAAACTTGCGATGGTCGCCAACCACGATTTGGATGCCGAGCGGCTCGGCGCGGGTTTGGACGACGGCGATGGTTTGGGGGTGACAGAGTTCGGAGACGAGGAAGGTGTTGTCGTGATCGCCGCCGTGGACGCGATGGCAGAGCGTCATGGCTTCGGTGGCAGCGGTGGCTTCGTCGAGGAGCGAGGCGTTGGCGATGTCGAGGCCGGTGAGATCGGTGACCATCGTTTGGAAATTCAGGAGGGCTTCGAGCCGGCCTTGGGAGATTTCGGCCTGGTAGGGTGTGTAGGCGGTGTACCAGCCGGGATTTTCGAGGATGTTGCGCTGGATGACGAGCGGCGTGAAGCAATCGTAGTAGCCCGTGCCGAGGTAGGAGCGGACAAGCTTGTTTCGCGAGAGGGTTGCCTTCAGTTCAGCGAGTGCTTCGTGCTCGCTCGTGCCGGCGGGAAGATCAAGCGGTCGGCGCAACCGGATTTCGGACGGGATCGCGTCGTCGATCAGGGCCTCGAGGGATTTGGAGCCGACCGTGCCGAGCATCTGCTCGATTTCAGCAGGACGGGAGCCGAGGTGGCTGGGGGCAAAGGGAGCAGGCAGATTCATGCTCCGATGTGGTGGGCGTAATCGCTGGCGTTGAGGAGTTCGTCGAGTTCGGCGCGGTCGCGGAGTTTGATTTTGAACATCCAGCCTTTGCCGTAGGGGTCTTCGTTGAGCAGTTCGGGGGCGCTGGCGAGTTCCTCGTTGATGCCGACCACGTCCCCGCTGACCGGGGCATAGATGTCGCTGGCGGCTTTGACGCTTTCCACGACGGCACAGGGCTTCCCGGCTTCGACTTCGGCGTCGGGCTTGGGCAGTTCGACGTACACGATGTCGGTCAGTTCCTGTTGGGCGTGATCGGTGATGCCGACGATGGCATGGTCGCCTTCGACGCGGACCCATTCGTGGCTTTTGGCGTACTTCAGATTTTGGGGAACGTTCATTTCGATTTCCTGTAGAGCGGTTTCTTTTCGACGGTGGCGGGGAATCGCTGGCCGCGAATCTCGATGTCGATTTTCGTGCCGGGTTGAGTCAAAGGGGTCTCGACGTATCCCATGCCGATGCCGCAGCCCAGCGTCGGGGATTGCGTGCCACTTGTGACTTCGCCGACGCGGCGATTGCCGGACAGAATCGGGTAATGCGGGCGGGGTGGAGGAGATTTGTCGGTCATGCGAAACGCGACGAGTTTGCGGCTCACGCCCTTCGCCTTCTGCGCGAGTAGAGCTGCGCGTCCGATGAAAGCTGATTTGTCCAGCGCGACGAAGCGTCCGAGACCGGCTTCCAATGGTGTGGTGTTCTCGGTGATGTCGTTGCCGTAGAGCGGGAGACAAGCTTCGAGCCGCAGCGTGTCGCGCGCGCCGAGTCCGCAGGGTGTGGCTTTCCGGTTGAGGAATTCGTCCCAGACGCTGCGCACGTCAGCCGCGGCGCAGAGCAGTTCAAATCCGTCCTCGCCCGTGTAACCCGTGGCGGCGACCCAGCAGGACTTGCCGGCCACGGTGAGCCGTTGGATGCGAGAATGGGAGAGCCCGGCGGCTTCTGGCAGGACTTGGCGGGCCAGCGGACCTTGAAGTGCGAGAGCGGCGGAGTGGGCGCTGACGTTGTCGAGCACCAACGGGGCCGGCGTCTTCGCGTTGAGCCAGGCGAAATCGTCGTCCGCGCGGGCGGCGTTGACGACCAGCAGGTACATGGTCGGCTCGATGCGGTAGAAAATCAGGTCGTCAATGATCCCGCCGTCCGCGTTGCACAGCAATGAATACTGGGCTTGGCCAACACCAACCTTGGTCACGTCATTGGTCAGCAAGTGATTCAACGCGCGCTCGGCGTTCGGGCCGGCGGCAAGGAATTGGCCCATGTGTGAAATATCGAACAGGCCGACGCGCCCGCGCACGGCGCGATGTTCCTCGACGATGCCGGTGTACTGCACCGGCATCTCCCACCCGCCAAATCCCACCATTTTCGCGCCCCATTCGAGGTGCGCGGCATGAAGCGGCGTGCGCTTGAGCGTTGCGGTCGAAGTCGCCATCGGGCCGCCACGTTAGCGAGCGGCGCTGTGGGTGTCAATTTAGGAGTGCGTCACTTCCTTCCTTGCGATGCAGCGGTTGAGTCTCGTTTCGTCGTCCAACGAGCGGCTCTTTAGTTCAAAGCCGGCGTGCAGACGAGTAGAAGTATCCCCAGCGTCACGAGACAGACTGCACCAACTTTCTGAAGCACGCCAAATTGTGACCAGCGAAGGAGGCTGACAGTGCCACCCAAAAGTGAAATGAAACAGACCGAGGGCCATGCATACCGATACATGAAGTGGATTACACCGTGACGATAATGCGGCTCAAGAGCGGTGAACCCCATGTAGGTTGCAGCGTTGAGAGTCCAGAAGAAACCCGGCCCAAACAAGATTCGATTGCTTCGCGGGGCTTTCCTCATGGCTGGCCTCGCCATGCCTGTAAGAGTAATCGGGCATGACTCCGTCAGCAAGCTCAAGAGTTCATTGACGGGATGAAAATTTGTTTCGCTACACTTCGGCATTGCGTTGTGCGGGCGGTGCCGGTATGAATGAACATGGTTGGTGCGAGTTCAATTGAACTCGCTCTGAGCGGGGTTTCCAAAGCCGAGCAGCATCGGAGGAGGTTTTAGTCATGGGCATGTGGATCGGGCGGAATCGCAAAGCCCGCGTAACGTACGGTTTCGATGACATCGCCCTCGTGCCGGGCGATGTGACGATCAACCCCAACGAGGTGGACGCGACTTTCCAACTCGGTCCGCACAAGATCCGCGTGCCGATCCTCGCCAGCGCGATGGACGGGGTGGTGGATGTGCGGTTTGCGATCGAGATGGGCAAGCTCGGCGGCGTGGCCGTGCTCAATCTCGAAGGCGTGCAGACCCGCTACAAGAACCCCGAAGAAGTGCTCGACAAGATCGTCAATGCCGGCAAAGAGGAAGCGACGCATCTCTTGCAGCGCATCTACACCGAGCCGGTGCAGGAGGAATTGATCGCGGCGCGCATCAAGGAGATCAAGGATGCCGGCGTGTTGTGCGCGGTGAGTTCGATCCCGCAACGCGCGGAGCGGTTTGGCGCGATCGCGCAGGAGGCAGGTTGCGACATCTTCATCGTGCAATCCACCGTTTCGACCGTCCGCCACATTTCCAGCGAGTACAAGACGTTCGACATCGCCGCGTTTTGCCGGCGCATGAAGATTCCGGTCGTCATTGGCAACACGGTCACGTACAGCGCCACGCTGGAGCTGATGCAATGCGGCCCGGCGGCCGTCCTCATCGGCATCGGCCCCGGTTCGGCGTGCACGACGCGCGGCGTGCTGGGTCTCGGCGTGCCGCAGGTGACCGCGACCGTGGATTGCGCCGCGGCGCGGGATTACTACTTCAAACAAACCGGCAAGTTCGTTTCGATCATCACGGACGGCGGGATGAGCAAGGGCGGCGACATCTGCAAGGCGTTTGCCTGCGGTGCGGACGCGGTGATGATCGGCAGCGCGTTTGCCCGCACCAAGGAAGCGCCCGGCAAAGGCTTTCACTGGGGCATGGCCACGCCGCACGCGAATCTGCCGCGTGGCACGCGCATCCGGGTGGGGGTGACGGGAACATTGAAGCAGATTCTGTTTGGCCCGGCGGAACTCGACGACGGTTCTCAGAACCTGATGGGCGCGTTGACCACCTGCATGGGCAACGTCGGCAAGCGCACGGTTCGGGAATTTCAGGAGACCGACATCATCATCGCCCCCGCCATCAAGACCGAGGGCAAGGTGTTCCAGTCCGTCCAAGGCGTCGGCATGGGCAAGTAACACGATCACCGGCCCATGCCCCACGTTGAAAAACTCAAGTTCGTTCTCGACGTCACCAAGCCGCGCGGGCCGAGCGGGCGACCGAAATCCAGCGGCGCCGAAATCGCCGCGCCGAGCCGCGAGCAGATCATCATTCTGGATTTCGGCTCGCAGTACACGCAGGTGATTGCGCGACGGATTCGCGAGTGCCAGGTGTTCTCGCAGATTCTCCGCTACGACACCTCGGCGGTGAAGCTGGCGGCGCAGCGGCCAAGCGGGTTGATCCTGAGCGGCGGGCCGTCCAGCGTGTACGGCAAGGATGCGCCGCTCTGCGATTCCGCCATCTGGAAACTCGGCGTCCCGGTGCTCGGGATCTGTTACGGGATGCAGTTGATGGCGCACCAACTCGGCGGCAAGGTCGAGAAAAGCGACAAGCGCGAGTACGGCCACGCCCGCATCCGGGTCAAGGGCGAGTCGCCGTTGTTTGCCGGCATGGACCGCGAGCAGAAGGTCTGGATGAGCCACGGCGACCGGGTGACGAAGTTGCCGGAAGGTTTCGTCAGCGTGGCGGTGAGCGACACCTCGGCCCAGGCGGCGATCGAGAACGCGCCCCGCAAATTGTACGGCCTGCAATTTCATCCCGAAGTGGCCCACACCCCGAACGGCAAAGCGAGCATCGCCAACTTCGTGCACGGCGTGTGCGGCTGCGGCCGGCGCTGGACGATGCGGTCGTTCATCGACCAAGCGATCGAAGACGTCCGCGCGCGCGTGGGATCGGACCGGGTGATTCTTGGGTTGTCGGGCGGCGTGGACTCCAGCGTGGCGGCGGCGTTGATCCACAAGGCGATCGGCGACCAGCTCACTTGCGTGTTCGTCAACAACGGCCTGCTCCGGCAGACCGAGGCCGAGGGCGTGCAGCGCGTATTTGGTCAAAACCTGCACATGCGGCTGCATTACGAAGATGCGACGAAGATTTTTCTGAAGCGGCTCAAAGGCGTGACCGATCCCGAGCGGAAACGGAAAATCATCGGACGCGCGTTCATCGAGGTCTTTGACAAGGCCACGCAACACGCGGGCGCGGCGAAATTCTTGGCCCAGGGCACGACCTACCCGGACGTGATCGAAAGCGTCTCAATTGCCGGCAATCCCGCGGCGATGATCAAGAGCCATCACAACGTGGGCGGCTTGCCGAAGCGGATGAGATTTGAATTGCTCGAACCGCTGCGGGCCCTGTTCAAGGACGAAGTGCGCGAGGTGGGGGCGCAACTCGGTTTGCCGAAGGAAATCGTCTGGCGCCAACCGTTTCCCGGTCCCGGCCTGGCGGTGCGCATTCTCGGCGCGGTCAACCCCGAGCGCCTGCGCATGGTCCGCGAAGCCGACTGGATCGTGATCGACGAGATGAAAAAGGCCGATCTCTACTACAAAATCTGGCAGTCGTTCGCCGTGCTGCTGCCGGTTAAGACCGTCGGTGTGATGGGCGACGAACGCACCTACGACAACGTCGTCGCCCTGCGCGCCGTGGAGAGCATTGACGGCATGACCGCCGACTGGGCCCGGCTGCCGTACGATCTGCTCCAGCGGATTTCCACCCGCATCATCAACGAAGTCAAAGGCGTCAACCGCGTCTGCTACGATATCTCCAGCAAACCCCCGAGCACAATCGAGTGGGAATAGTCTCAGCGTTAGCTTCCCCGCACCCTGGCGTTGCGTCACACAAAAACCCGGTTTCTGACACTGCACGATAAAGTGAACGATCGTTCATTTTAGCGTGCAGTGTCGTTTTGGGGCCGGATGGGGCATCGGAGGGAGGTGACACGCTGATCGGGCGCGCGACCGGGCGCGTCCGCCTTGCCGGCTTGTGTTCGGCGTGGGTGGCGTTTACATATTCGGGCATGCGCTTGCGCGGTGCGAGGGGAATGGCGATGGCCGGGCTGTCGTGGCTGGTCACGCTGGTGGCGGCGGCGGAGACGAATGCTCCGCCGGCACCGCCGATGATCAGCCTGGTGGGGACGTTCAATGAGTGGAACGCGGCCGATCCGGCGTTTCAGATGGAATATGCCGGCGGGATGACCTACCAACTGAAACGCTTCATTCGCGGCGGCAAGTATAAGTTCAAGTTCGCGCTGGATGGCAAATTTGAAGGCACCTACGGCGCCGACGCGCAGGGAAGGCTGGCGCAGCCCGGCAAAGACATTGAGTTGGTCGTGCCCCGCGCGGGGGCCTGGGTCATCGAACTGGACCTCGAAAACCAGAAGTGGGAACTGATCGAGTCGGAGCTTGAGGCGCCGCAGGCGGTGTTGGACGTGTACGGGCCGGCGGAGGCCAACGTCCCGATCATCCTCGACGGCAGCGCCAGCCTCGCCCGGCCCGCGTGGAAAATCCTTTCGTACGAGTTCGGCCAGCCAACGAATGATCCGCCCGCCGCCACGCTGACGCACCTCGCCCCGGACGCGCCACAGGCGATGGTGATTCTGCCGCGGGAGGGGACGTATCAGTTTTGGCTGAAGGTGGACGACGGGGTGGAGAGCGCGGCGGAAGTGGTCACGGTCAAGGCCCAGCGCAGCTATCAGTTGGTGGGCGCGTGGACGGCCTCGGACCCGAACGAGCCGCCGACGTGGATGCAGCGCCCGGTGCCGGGGCAGTTCGAGAAGGTGTTGCGCCCAACCTTCACGGGTGAGCAGCAACTGATCCTCGTGCGCAACCATGATGCCGGCGACATCGTGACGCATTTGACCGTGCCGGTCGCACCGACCAACGGCGTGTTCTGGGTGGCGCGCTACGACGAGTTGGCCAACCGGCTGACCTGTCAGCCGGAAGGGTTGGTGGAGTTTGTGTGCGCGCCGCTGGTGTATCCGTTGTTGACGGGCCAGCCGATTCATTCGGTGCATCTGGCGGGATCGTTCAACAACTGGAGCAGCACTGCCACGCCGATGATTCGGGAGGCGGACGGGCGGTACGTCGCCTATGTGAAACTGGAGGAAGGGCTGCACCACTACAAGTTCGTCGTCAACGGCGAGCATTGGCTGCAGGATTTGCAGGCCGACCCGCGGTTGGCCACGGGGGACGACCACGGCGGGTTGAACTCCGGTCTCTACATTGGGGAGCGAGGCGACGATTTCGGGGTGCAGGAACTCGGCGCCATCAATCTCAAACCGCTCCGTCACGACCCCGGTAAGCTGCGATACCTGAACGTGGCGGATGAGTTCGTGCAGGTGACGCTGCGCGCATTGGAAGGGGATGCCGGCAGGACGGCGGTGTATCTGGCCGGCACGACCAACGCCATCCCCATGCGCCGGGTGGAGACGCAGTTCGGGTTCGATTTCTGGCAAGCAACCTTCCTGGCGCCGGTCACCACGAACACCAACACCAATACGGTGTCGTACTACTTCACGCTGACCGATGGGCCGACGACGGCGTTCTTCGGGGCGAGTGTCGATGACGCGTTGCCGGGCGGGGTCGTCCCGTTCACGGCCACACTGGAGGAACGGCTCCCGACGCCCGCGTGGGCCAAGCACGTCGTGTGGTATCAGATTTTCCCCGAACGCTTCGCCAACGGCAGTCCCGCCAACGATCCGCCGCGCGCACTGCCGTGGACGTGGGATTGGCACCGGTTCGCCGAGTGGGAACGGCCCAACGCCGCGCGCACGTTTTCCGGGGACTGGTACAGCCGGCGGTTTGGCGGCGATCTGCAGGGCGTGATCAAGCGGTTGCCGTACTTCCGCGAGCTGGGGGTGACGGCGTTGTATTTCTGCCCGGTGTTCGAGGCCAACTCCTATCACGGGTACGACACGACGGATTTCCGGCACATCGCGCACTGGTTCGGGTTCAAGGGCGACAACGCCAAGGTCATCCCGCAGGAGACGCTCGACCCCGTCACGTGGCAGTGGACGGAGTCCGACAAGCTGTTTCTGGAATTCATCCGGCAGGCGCACGCGCGGGGGTTGAAGGTCATCGTTGACGGCGTGTTCAATCACATGGGCAAGACGAGCTTCGCCTTGCAGGACGTGCTGACCAATGGCGCGCAATCCGTCTATGCCGACTGGTTCGAGATCACCGATTGGGGACCGCCTGTGGCGTACCGGTCGTGGGACAACGGCGGTTGGATGCCGAACTTCCGCAAGAACCCCGAACACGGCATCGCCTCCGAGAGCGCCCGGAAATATCTGTTCGACATTACCCGCCGCTGGATGGACCCCGACGGCGACGGCGATCCCGCCGACGGCGTGGACGGCTGGCGGCTCGACGTCGCCCCCGACGTGCCCGGCGCGTTCTGGGTCGAGTGGCGCAAGCACGTCAAATCCATCAACCCGCGCGCCTACATCGTCGGCGAACACTGGGGCATCGCCACCAAATGGCTTCAGGGCGACCAGTGGGACGCGACGATGAATTACCAACTCGCCGTCCGCGCCGTGCGTTTTTTCATCAACCAGAAAAACCGGCTCACCGCCAGCCAGTTCGACCGCGAACTGCGCCAGTTGCTCGACGCCTACCCGCTCCAGGTCAACCTGGTCATGCAGAACCTCTACGACTCACACGACACCGACCGGCTGGTCAACATGATCGTCAACCCCGACCGCGAATACGACCAGGGCAACCGCCCGCAGGACGGCGCGCGTTACGACGGCGACAAGCCCGGCCCCGACGCCTGGCAGGTGATGAAGCTGATGGTCACGTTCCAGATGACCTTTCCGGGCGCGCCGATGATCTGGTACGGCGACGAAGCCGGCATGTTCGGCGCCGACGACCCCACCAACCGCAAACCGATGCTCTGGAAAGACCTTCAGCCCTACAAGAATCTCGACGACGTCTTCCTGCCGGATGTCTGGGAGCATTTCCGACGGCTCGTCGCGATCCGCAACCGGTTTCCCGTGCTCCGCACCGGTCTGTATCAACCCTGGCTCGCCGACGACGAGCGCGACCTGTACGGCTTCCTCCGCGTCCGCGGCGACGACAAGATCGCCGTCGTCCTCAACAACAGCGGGGACGACCACACTTTCGAACTCAAATCGCCGTTCCCCGACGGCAGCCGGCTGGTGGACCTCGTGGCGGCCACGCCCGTGCATTACCCCGAAGTCCCGATGACCAAGCTCGGTTTTCCCCAATTCCCTGATGACGCGACCGTGCGCGCGATTCAATACGGCACCGCCGTCACCCCCGTCTATCAGGTGCGCGACGGCAAATTCCGCCTCCGCCTACCCGCGAAGACAGGCGCGATCTTGGTGAAACAGTGACCAACGTACCGCGGCCGTCCTCGGCTGCGAGTTCGGCCGGCGTCCCGCCGCCAGATTCGCTGCACCGGGACGGTGCGTGAACTCGCAGCCGGGGACGGCTGCGCTACGCCGCTTCTGCCACATTATTCGCGTGCATTGGCGTTCATTCGTGGTAAGAAAACGCCGTTTGCATGAGTATCACTTTGGATTCCGAACTTGGGAAACGCATCGTCCGCAGCGGTGTCATCGCCGTGCTGGTGATTGATCGCGAAGAGGACGCGGTGCCGTTGGCCCGCGCGCTTCTAGCGGGCGGGGTGGATGCGATGGAGCTGACCCTGCGCACGCCGGCCGCGCTCGGCGCGTTGCGCGCCATCCGGCAGGGCGTGCCGGACATGCTGGCCGGCATCGGCACGATCTTGCAGCCGGAACAGGTGGACGCCGCGGTGGACGCGGGCGCGGCCTTTGGCGTGTCGCCCGGCACCAATCCGCGCGTGCTGGCGCGGGCGCGGGAACGGGGACTGCCGTTCGCGCCCGGCATTGCCACGCCGTCGGACGTGGAACAGGCGTTGGAGTTTGGGTGTCGGCTCTTGAAGTTTTTCCCGGCGGAATCGCTCGGCGGGTTGAAGTATTTGAAAGACCTCGCCGCGCCCTACCTGCATCTGGGCGTGAAGTTCGTTCCGCTCGGCGGGGTGAACACCGGCAATTTGAAAGCCTATCTCGCCGACCCGCTCATCGCCGCCGTGGGCGGTTCGTGGCTCGCGCCGCGCGATGTGATTCAGAAAAAGGACTGGGCGGCGATCACCCAGACCGCCCGCGAAGCCAGCGGCCTCGTGCAGCAGGTGCGCGGTTCGAATTTGAGCAAAGGGCCGGCGTAGCCCCCGACGTGAGGAGGGGGTCGGTGCGATCCAAGCCAACCGTGAGCCACCTCCTTACGTCGGTGGCTACAGCGGCGCTGCCGCGCGCCGGTTCAGCCGCGCTGGTTTTGCGGTTGAAAACGGGGGCCGGATGGTTTAAGCAGGCGCGCGTATGCTTGATTTGATGTACAGGGGCGGGCCGTTGATGTGGCTCATCCTGCTGAATGCCATCGTGGCGGTCGGCGTGTTCCTGGAGCGGCTGCTCCATTATCATCGGGCGCAGATCAACGTCACCGATTTCGTCAACGGCATTCGCAATCTGCTCCAGCGCGGCAACGTCATCGAGGCCATCGCGCTCTGCGACGAAACGCCCGGCCCCGTCGCCCAGGTCGTCAAGGCCGGCATCGCCCATCACGACCGGGTGCGCGAAGAGATGCGCGAGGCGATCCAGGACGTGGCCCGCCACGGCGTGGCCCGGCTGGAGCGGCGGCTGACGGTGTTGGCGACGATTGCGCAGGTGACGCCGTTGATCGGGTTTCTGGGGACGGTGTTGGGGATGATCCAGATGTTTCAGGTGATTCAACTGGCGCAATTTCCCAGCCCGGGCCAACTGGCCGGCGGCGTCTGGCAGGCGCTATTGACCACCGCAGGCGGTCTGGTCGTCGCCGTGCCGGCCTACGTGGCGTACAACTATCTGGTCACCCGGGTGCAAAACCTGGTGCTCGACATGGAGCAGGCCGCCAATGACATCGTCGCCTACTTCGGTGGACGGGAGGCGGGTGAAACCCGGCCCGAACCGGTCGAGGCGGTGAAATGACGTTCCGTACCCGCTGCGAAATCGCCAGGGGCCGCATCGATCCGGCGCCGATGGTGGACATCGTGTTTCTGCTGTTGATTTTTTTGATCTTGAGTTCGCCGTTCGTGCTCCAGCCCGGCATCGGCGCGGTGGAACTGCCCGAGATCAGCAACGCGCCGTCCGCGACGTTTCAGACCCTGGTGCTCACGGTGAACCGGGACAATCTGATGTTTTTCGGCACCGACGCGGTCACGCTGGAGCAGTTGCCGGGGTTGCTGAAAGTGGAGGCCAAGCGACACGGCAACCCCGAGCTGATCATCAAGGCCGACCAGCAGGTGGCGCATGGCACGGTGGTGCAAATCATGTCCATGGCCTTCGATGCCGGCATCCCCGCCGTGAATCTGGCCACGCGGCCAACCCTGCCGGCACCGGCCGTCGCGGCGCCGGAGTGACCGGGGAACTTCGCCGTGCGCATCGGACATCTCACGGGCCGACAGATCCAACTGTTCATCCTCGGCATGTCGCTGGTGGCGTTTGCCGGGGCGTTTCTGTCGGTCGGCCTGCCGCGGCACATCAGTCCGATCGAGCCGGTGCGCAGCGCGCCCGTGCGCTTGATGCGGTTCAAGCCGGCCGCGACCAATGATCCCCGGTATGTGCTGGCGGAACTGCTCGATCCGAGCCTGTTGTCGCTGCCCAGCGCCCACGGATTCTCCGGCAAACCCTGGGAGCGTGCCCCGGCCGTCCGCTACGAGCCGAGCGATTTTCTGGCGTCGGCGGCGACATTGACGCAGTCGCCGCCGGCCGCGCGTCCGGTGCTGCAGGAGCAGACGCCGTTGCCCGCCCAGATTCAGGCCGGGGCGGAACGCGTGGCGCCGGTGACGGAGTTTTCCAACGAGACCGCCGTCGCGGTGGCGCTCAACCAGTCCGTGTTTCGGATTACGGGTGAACTGGAGGCGCGGACGTTGATCCGCGCGCCGGCGTTGGGGCTGATCGAGGCCGCCGTGCCGTTGCGGCCGGCCGTGGTGCGGATCGGCGTGGGTGCGGACGGTCGGGTGCGTTACGCGACGCTGGAGCGGACGTGCGGCGACACCACCGTGAATGCGCAGGCCGTGGCGCTGGCCCGCGAGTTTCGTTTCGAGCCGCGCGCGCAAGCGACGTTGACGCCGACGGTGGAGTGGGGGCTGGTGAAATTTCTGTGGGCGTTTGCGGCGCCGGCGGCGCCGTAGCCCGGTGGGAGCGGCGTCCCCGCCGCGACCGGGAAACAAGCGGATCGCGGCGGGGACGCCGCTCCCACCCAGCAAAGAATTGCTTTTCCATTGCCCGGCCGGAGGGGCCGGGCTATTCTTCGCCTGGCGATGGAACCGATCCATGAGTTGATGAAGCCGCGCTTGGAGAAGCGGCAGAAGCTGATCGAGCAGGGGATTGATCCGTACGGCGGGGTGTTTGAGGTGTCGGAGTCCGTCGCGACGGCGCGCGCCAACCCGGCCGAGGAGCGGGCGGTGCGGTTGGCGGGGCGGGTGATGAGTCTGCGGGACATGGGCAAGAGTTTGTTTGCCGACCTCAAGGACTCGACCGGCAAGATTCAGGTGTATGTGCAGAAGAAGGTGCTCGCCGAGGAGCAGTTTGAGCAGTTCAAACATTTCGTGGAACTCGGCGACATCATCGGGGTGGCCGGCAAGCTGTTCACGACGCATGCGGGGGAGTTGACGGTGAAGGTCGAGGAGTTCGCGCTGTTGTCGAAGGCGATTCGGCCGTTGCCGAAAGAGTACTACGGGCTGGAGGATGTCGAGACGCGACTGCGCCAGCGGTATCTCGATCTGATCCTGCACGACAAGGTGCGGGAGACGTTTCTGGTGCGCAGCAAGGTGGTGGCGGAGATTCGCCGGTTTCTCGACGAACGCGGCTTCATGGAGGTGGAGACGCCGATGATGCAACCGTTGGCGGGCGGGGCAGTGGCCAAACCATTCCAGACCCATCACGAAGCGCTGGGGATCGATCTGTTTTTGCGGGTGGCGCCGGAGCTGTACCTGAAACGGCTGTTGGTCGGCGGGTTCGAGAAGATTTACGAGATCAATCGCAACTTCCGCAACGAAGGCATCTCGCGCCGGCACAATCCCGAGTTCACGATGCTGGAGGTGTATCAGGCGTACGGCAACTACGAGACGATGATGGAGCTGGTGCAGGGGATGATCACCAATGTCGCCGAAAACGCGCTGGACACGCTGATCGTGCGCCGGTACGACGGTGAGGAGATCGATCTGTCGCCGCCGTGGAACCGGGTGACCTACCGGGAACTCGTGGAGGACCGACTCGGCAAGGATTGGTTCGCGATCACGGCGCCGGAGCGGTTGGGTCGCGCGACCTCGCAGTGGGGCGTGGAGATTCCGGCCCACACGCCCGATTACGAAGTGACCAATGCGGTGTTCGAGAAGACGATCGAGCCGACGTTGCTCAATCCGACGTTCATCACGCATTTGCCGGCGGAGTTGGTGGTGCTGGCCAAGCCCAACCGGCAGGACCCGAGCGTGGTGGACGTGTTCGAGTTGGTGATCAACGGCCAGGAGATCGCGCCGGGCTATTCGGAGTTGAACGACCCGGTCGTCCAGCGCGAGCGCCTGCTGCATCAGGCGGCCGGCCACGCCGAGAAACTCGACGAGGAATTCCTCACCGCCCTCGAACACGGCATGCCCCCCGCCGGCGGCATGGGCGTCGGCATCGACCGGCTGGTGGTCATGCTGACCGGCAGCGAAAGCATCCGGGATGTGATTTTGTTTCCGCAGCTCAGGCCGCAGGGATGAACGCTGTTTTTGGAGTGCGCCGACTTGTCCTGTTCATTACGCACATTTGCTGGGTGTTTTTAAGATTCCGGTTGGCAAGCACTTGTGACATAAACTCGGAATGCACAACATTTCTAACGCTTCGATCATGACCGAATTCAGCCACGCACCTCTCG